>ERZ857629.2981-NODE-2981-length-14978-cov-3.054078_pt1 | contig 14978 bp, 9 predicted proteins | sample MGYA00519700_ERZ857629 | MGnify/ENA primary metagenome ERZ857629 (study PRJEB31778, sample SAMEA3449351) | human gut metagenome | biome: human gut; feature: human-associated habitat; material: faeces | place: United Kingdom | collected 2010/2012 ... | reverse complement strand
CTAGTTACTAAAGGACAAATGTTTGACAGCGATTTTATCAGAAAAGACCCCAGAGCAATTAAAGATAATTAACACTAAATTTCGCACGAAAAACTTGCTCAGTTAGAGTAAAGCTATTAGCGAAGATAACGATAGCATTGTGATGACCCCAACGGATGATGGCCTTTCAAAATCCCCGACAAACTACATCCCAATCTACACGGTTTTTCTCATCGTCCTCCGTATCGCTCCCAAATACGCGATTCTCGTGCAATTTCGCAACCTCCTCACGCTCAGGTGTTTATGAACAAAAGGCTGCATTTTCCCCTTTTTGTCCCACCTTCTGCCTTGCGAAACATGCCAAATCGAGGCTCAATACCTTACCTTTCGCAACACGATCCCTTAGCTTCCGAGCCTCGAAAGGTAAGGAATCGCAACTCGAAAGATGCCTAACGCCCCGCCCCTCGCTCCATTTTCTTCGTTCCGCCCCCGTCGCATCGCCATTCCGCACTCTATTTCGTGCGAAAAACCGACACAACTTTTGCACCAAATAATCCAACGTTTTCGTTAAGCCAGATGAGCAGCGCTAAGCTTGCTTAAGCTCTGCCATGGCGAGGAAACGTGCCATGAAATGGAACAAATGACCAAGCATTCCATCAAATTCTGAACCCAGAGGGAGTGCTTTTACAAACAGATTCCGTATATTTGCACCTGCCCGTTGATGTTACGAAATGACAAAGCGACACCTGTCGTACCCAACGAAGCGACATGACACTTGTCGTAAGATGATAACGCTTTAACCCAAACATATATAAAACAAAGATATGAAGCCTTATAAATTTGAACCCTACCTGAAAACCACATTATGGGGTGGCTATCAGATTGCGCCTTTCAAGGGAATATTCACGGCGCAGCCCAATATCGGCGAGAGCTGGGAAATAAGCGGCGTGCCCGGACACGAGAGCGTGGCCATCGACCGCGGACTGGTGGACGACATCGACATGGGCCTCACACTCACCCAACTCATCGACAAATACAAAGGACTGCTCGTGGGCAACAAGGTTTACAAGCATTTCGGCAATAAGTTTCCGCTGCTCGTGAAATTCATCGACTCGCGACAGGACCTTTCCGTGCAGGTGCATCCCAACGACGAACTGGCCATGGAGCGCCACGGCTGCGCCGGAAAGACGGAGATGTGGTATGTCATCAAGAGTGATGTGGGGGCGAAAATTTACAGCGGCCTCAGGAAAAGCATCACGCCCGACGACTATGAGCGGTTGGTGAGCGCCGACAATGAGGAGAATGGCGAGAACCCAATGGCTTCGGTCATCGCCACTCACGAGGCGCACGACGGCGACTTGTATTTCCTGCCGGCGGGACGACTGCACGCCATTGGCGCCGGCAACTTCCTGGCTGAGATTCAGGAAACATCCGACATCACTTACCGCGTGTACGATTTCGGACGCAAGGACGCGCATGGCAAGCCGCGCGAGCTGCATATCCAGGAGGCGCGCGACGCCATCGACTACCAGGTGTGGCCCGAGTATCGCAGCAGCTACGACAGCACGAAGCCCATATCGCAACTCATCAACTGCCCACACTTCATCGTTCACCGCGTGGTGGTGCAGGTGGCCTCGCAAGTCGATTTCAAGACCGACTCGTTTGTGGTGGTCATGTGCCTGTGGGGTGAGGCCAACATCAATGGCGTGCACATCCATCAGGGCGAAACCATCCTGGTGCCGGCCTGCGAGAACGTGCTCTACATCTTTGGCAACGCATCGTTCCTCACCGCCACGCTTTAGCGGGCGCTGATGTGGGAAGCGTCCGCCAAGGCGCGGTTTATTCCACCAAGTGGGCTGGGGTGCCATCACCAATAGGCGCAAAGGGCGCGTCGATGAGACTGATAGGGTCTTGGTCGACGCGCCCTTTGGGATGGATGCGGTTAGAGGCAAGGCTTGTAGGCCGAGAGAAGTTGGCGCACGGCTTGGGCGCGGTCGGCGGGAAGCGGGTCGACGCCTTCGAGCGGATAACGGAGGCCCAGCTCCTGATACTTGAAGGTGCCAAGGGTGTGATAGGGCAACACCTCGATCTTCTCGACCACCGAGTAACGAGCCACGTGCTCGCCGAGGCGGTGCAGCCACTCGTCGTTGTCGGTGAGGCCCGGCACCACTACGTGTCGCACCCAGGTGGGGATGCCGCGCTGCTGCAGCTCGTCGAGAAACCGCAGGTTGTTGTCCTGCCGCTGGCCAGTGAGACGCGGATAGAGGTCGGGGTCCATCGTCTTGATGTCGAGCAACACAAGGTTGGTGTGGCTGAGCACATCGAGGGCGCGGCCCGAGCAGAAGATGCCACTGGTGTCGAGGGCCGTGTGGAGCCCCTCGGCCTGGCAGAGGGCGAAAAACTCGGCGGCGAAGTCGGCTTGCATCAGCGGCTCGCCACCCGACAGCGTCACGCCGCCGCTCTTGATGAAGCTACGGTAGCGCAGCACCTCGTCGAGCAGTTGCTGCGGGGTGAGCTCGTACTGGCATTTGCCATGCGGGTCCCACGTGTCGGGGTTATGGCAGAATTGGCAGCGCAGTGGACAGCCCTGCATGAACGCCACGAAGCGTATGCCGGGTCCGTCGACGGTGCCAAACGATTCCATGGAATGAATGTGGCCAATGGTATGGGTCATGATATATAGCGTGTTCTATTACCCGGCGGGGCGATGCGAGTGGGCCCTGTGGGTGTGGGTGAATAAAACGAAAGCCAAATGTCCTCCGCTGCTGTGCGGTGAGCAAATGGCTTTCGTATGATGATGTGTATCAATGCGATACCGTGGGCCTTATTACATGCCCAGGTTGATGGTACGTGAGAGCACATCGAGCTGCTGCTCGCGTGTGAGCTTCACGAAGTTCACAGCGTAACCGCTGACGCGGATGGTGAGCTGCGGGTACTTCTCGGGATGATCCATGGCGTCGAGCAGGAGCTGACGGTCGAACACGTTGACGTTGATGTGCTGGCCACCGTTGGGTGTGAAGTAACCGTCGAGCAGCGACACGAGGTTTGTGGCCTGCATGTCCTTCTCCTTGCCGAGGGCCGAGGGGGCGATGGCGAAGGTGTATGAGATACCGTCGCGTGAGTGTTGGAACGGCAGCTTGGCCACTGAGGCCAGGGCAGCCACGGCACCCTTCACGTCGCGTGCGTTCATGGGGTTGGCGCCCGGTGCGAACGGAACGCCCTTCTGGCGACCGTCGGGAGTGGAACCGGTGTTGCGGCCATACACCACGTTAGAGGTGATGGTGAGCAAGCTCTGGGTGGGCACAGCGTTGCGGTAGGTGCGGTGCTGGCGCAGGTACTCCATGAACTTCTCTGTCAGGTCAACTGCGATAGAGTCGGTCTCGTCGTTGTTGTTGCCGAAGGGCACATACTCGCCCTCCTCAATCTTGTAGTCGACAGCCAGGCCGGTCTCGTCGCGGATGATGCGCACCTTGCAGTGCTTCATGGCGGCGATAGAGTCGGTAACGATCGACAGGCCAGCGATACCTGTGGCGCGGGTGCGCTCCACATCGCCGTCGTGCAGCGACATCTCGAAGGCCTCGTAGTCGTACTTGTCGTGCATGTAGTGGATGATCTTCAGGGCGTTGACGTAGGTCTTGGCCAACCAGCGCATCATCTGCTCAAACTTAGGCATAAACTCCTCGTAGGTGAGGTAGTCGGATGTGATGGGCGCAAAGCGAGGAGCGATCTGGTGACCGGTCATCTCGTCGCGACCGCCGTTGATGGCGTAGAGCATACACTTGGCCAAGTTGGCGCGTGCACCGAAGAACTGCATCTGCTTACCAATCTTCATGGGGCTCACGCAGCAAGCGATGCCGTAGTCGTCGCCGAGATCGGCGCGCATGAGGTCGTCGTTCTCATACTGGATGGCGCTGGTGTCGATGCTGACCTTGGCGCAATACTTCTTCCACTGCTCGGGCAGGCGCTCACTCCAGAGGATGGTGAGGTTGGGCTCGGGCGACGGACCCATGTTGTACAGGGTGTGGAGGAAACGATAGTCGGTCTTGGTAACCATTGAGCGGCCATCGATGCCCATACCACCGATAGAGGCTGTGGCCCAGATGGGATCGCCAGAGAAGAGGTCGTTGTACTCGGGGGTGCGGAGGAAACGCACGATGCGCAGCTTCATGATCATCTGGTCGATGAGCTCCTGTGCCTCCTCCTCAGTGAGCGTGCCGTTCTTCAGGTCGCGCTGGATGAAGATGTCGAGGAAGGCGCAGACGCGGCCCAGCGACATGGCTGCACCGTCCTGGTCCTTCACGGCGCCGAGGTAACCGAAGTAGGTCCACTGCACAGCCTCGCGGGCGTTGGTGGCGGGCTTGGTGACGTCGAAGCCGTAAGCGGCGCACATGCGCTCAAACTGCTTCAGGGCCTGCACCTGCTCGCTGATCTCCTCGCGGTGGCGCACGATCTCCTCTGTGAACTCCTGGATGTCGATGCGCTTGAAGTAGCGCTTCTTCTCCTCGATGAGGTTGGTGGTGCCATAGAGGGCGATACGGCGGTAGTCGCCGATGATGCGGCCGCGGCCGTAAGCGTCGGGCAGACCGGTGATGATGTGTGCGTGGCGGGCGGCCTTGATGTCGTCGTTGTAAGCCGAGAACACACCCTCGTTATGTGTCTTGCGATACTTCGTGAAGATTGTCTTGGTGGCGGGGTCGAGCTCATAGCCGTAGGCCTGGAGAGCCTTCTCCACCATGCGTATGCCTCCCTTGGGGAAGATGCCTCGCTTCAGGGGTGCGTCGGTCTGCAGACCCACCACCACTTCGCTGTCCTTGTCGATATAGCCAGCACCGTAGGTATCGAGGCTTTGGGGAAGCTTGGTCTCGGCGTCGTACACGCCCTTCTCGCGCTCCACCTCAAAGAGGTCGGAGAGGATGCTCCAGAGCTTCTTTGTCTTCTCGGAGGGGCCGGCAAGGAAACTCTCATCGCCGTTGTAGGGCTCGTAGTTGGCCTGGATAAAATCTCTTACGTCAATCTCGCGCTTCCAATTGGAACCTTTGAAATCTTTTTGGAGGTCTTGTAAAACCATGTTCTTGAAATAATGTGGTTGTTAAAAAATGTACTCGGGAACACGTCCCGCGGTGCAGTGACGGTGTGTATGCCGGTGCGGCGAAAGAATGTCTTCTCCACACCCGTATGCTTCCTTATCGGGTACAAAGGTACGCTTTTCCTCGCTATTGAGCAAACGATTGCATGAAAATCATTATTTATGAGGAGGAACCCAGCTGGCTCATCATGCCTATCAAGACCACCATGCCCTTCGCGCCCATTAAGCCTACAATGCCCATCCCCCTAAACCAAAAGAAAGCGGCTACACACTTCGCTAAGTGCTGCCGCTTTCGCAGTCGGTGCAAGCGGGGGGGATCAGTTGCTTACACCGCAGTTTTGAGTTGAAATATAACTGCTAGCTCCCTCCCATGGATGAATAGGGGGGTAGAGTTGTGTCAGCCTTGTGCTGACGGGGATTTTTATTTGTGTGCCTTTACCTCAAGGTTGAGCTCGTCGAGCTGCTTGGGGTCGAGCTCTCCCGGAGCGTCGAGCATCACGTCGCGTCCGCTGTTGTTCTTCGGGAAAGCGATGCAGTCGCGAATGCTGTCGAGACCGGCCAGGATGCTCACGAAGCGGTCGAGACCGAAGGCCAGACCAGCGTGAGGGGGCGCTCCATACTTGAAGGCGTTCATGAGGAAGCCAAACTGGGCCTCGGCACGCTCGCGGGTGAAGCCGAGCACCTCGAACATGCGCTCCTGCAACTGGGTGTCGTGGATACGCAGCGAGCCGCCTCCCACTTCCACTCCGTTGCACACGAAGTCGTAAGCCTTGGCGCGCACCTGCTCAGGATGCTCATCGAGCAAGGGTATATCGTCGGGGTTGGGCATGGTGAACGGGTGGTGCGTAGCCATGAGGCGCTGCTCCTCGTCGCTCCACTCGAAGAGGGGGAAGTCGATGATCCACAGGCACTTGAACACGTTCTTGTCGCGCAGGCCCAGACGGTCGCCCATCTCCAGGCGCAGCGAGCAGAGCTGCACGCGTGTCTTGTTGGCGTTGTCGCCAGAGAGAATCAGCACGAGGTCGCCGTCCTTGGCGCCCATCACCTGCTTGATCTCGGCCAGCGTCTCGGGCGAATAGAACTTATCGATTGAGCTCTTCACCGTTCCGTCGGCGTTATACTTGATGAACACCAGGCCCTGGGCGCCCACCTGCGGACGCTTCACAAAGTCGGTGAGCTCGTTGAGCTGCTTGCGGCTATAGTTGGCACATCCCGGCACGCAAATGCCACCGATGTACTTGGCCTCGTTGAACACGCTAAACTCGCCCTTGCCCTCAAAGGCGTCTTTCAGTTCCACAAACTCCATGCCGAAGCGCAAGTCGGGCTTGTCGCTACCAAAGCGGCGCATGGCTTCATTCCAGGTCATCTGCTCGAGCGGCTTGGGCAACTCCACACCGCGAATCTCGCGGAACAGGGTGCGGCACAACTCTTCGAAGATATTGATGACATCGTCCTGATCGACAAACGACATCTCGCAGTCGACCTGTGTGAACTCAGGCTGACGGTCGGCGCGCAGGTCCTCGTCGCGGAAGCAGCGGGCAATCTGCATATAGCGGTCGAATCCCGCCACCATGGTCAGCTGTTTATAGATCTGAGGCGACTGGGGAAGGGCGTAAAATTTGCCTTTATGAATACGGCTGGGGACGAGAAAATCGCGGGCTCCTTCGGGGGTGGATTTAATGAGCATGGGGGTTTCGATCTCGATAAAGCCGTTTTCGTCGAAATAATCCCGGGCAATTTTGGTTATGCGGTGACGCATAAGAATGTTTCTTTGAAGGTCGGGGCGGCGCAGGTCGAGATAGCGGTATTTAAGTCGAAGTTCTTCTTTAACATTAGAGTTTTCCACGATTTCAAAGGGAGGGGTCTGAGAAAGTCCCAGCACCTTAAGCTCGGTTACGGCAATTTCCACCTCACCGGTGGGAATATCCTTGTTTACCGACGAACGGCGGCGGACGGTGCCTGTTGCGGCAAGCACAAACTCCGCTCTAACCTGAAAGGCCTTGTCGAAGATGTCTTTTTCGGTGCTGTCGTCAAAGGCAAGCTGGCAGATACCTGTACGGTCGCGAAGGTCGATAAAAATGAGCTGACCGAGATCCCTCTGGCGCTGTACCCATCCGCATACCGTCACGGTCTGTCCTTCGTTCGCGGGACGAAGCTCGCCGCAGTAAATTGTGCGGTGCATATTCCCCAAAAATTCGGTGTTAAGCATTTTAAACTCTCCTTACATATTTTCAACGCTCTGCTCCATGGCGGCAAAGGAGTCGTCAAGGGAGTGGCTGTAAAATTCTTTTACAATGTCGGCAATGTTAATGTCACGCTGCTCGGAGGTATCCATATTCTTAAGTTTGGCCTTGCCTTCCGCAAGCTCGTTGTCTCCAAGCACGATAACATAGCGGGCGTTAAGCTTTCCGGCATATTTCATCTGAGCCTTAAGTCCACGGCCGTTAAGATCGGTTATGGCAGCAAAGCCCTCTCTTCTGAGCGCTGCGCAAAGCTCCTCGGCCTTTATGCCCGCCGTTTCTCCCATGGGGGCAACGTAAATATCGGGGCGTTTTACCGGCGGGAATGCACAACCCTGCTTTTCCATAAGGATGAGCAGCCGCTCAAGTCCCATTGCGAAGCCCAGAGAAGGAAGCTCGGGACCTCCCATTTCGGACACAAGACCGTCATACCGTCCGCCTGCGCAAACCGTCCCTTGAGCGCCGATTTCGGTCGAAACAAATTCAAATACCGTGCGGGTGTAATAATCAAGGCCGCGCACAATGGTGGGGTTTATAACATAGTCTATATTCATAGCCGAAAGACGGGCCTTGACCTGCTCAAAATGCTCTCTGCAGTCGTCGCAGAGGTAATCGAGCATAATGGGGGCATCTTTGGCTATCTCGTGGCAAACGGGGGATTTGCAGTCGAGAATTCTCATAGGATTGCGGGAAAGACGGTCTTTGCAGGTGTCGCAAAGCTCATTCTTTTTGCCCTCAAAATATCCTTTAAGAGCCTCGAGATATTTTTTACGGCATTCGGGGCAGCCGATGGAATTGAGCTGAAGCTCGATGTTTTTAAGGCCGAAGCGCTCAAAGGCAGTATGCGCCACCGAGATGACCTCGGCATCGGCAGAAGGCAGCGGCGCACCGAAGCACTCTATTCCAAACTGGTGGAACTCGCGGAGTCTGCCCGCCTGGGGCTTTTCATAACGATAGCAGGAAAGGACATAGCTGGCCTTAACCGGCAGCGCATCGTTGTGCAGTCCGTGCTCAAGCAGGCATCTGACCGCCCCGGCCGTACCCTCGGGCCGCAAGGTTATGGAACGCCCGCCCTTGTCATCGAAGGTGTACATTTCCTTTTGCACCACATCGGTGGTATCCCCTACCGAACGCAAAAAAAGCTCGGTATGCTCAAAAACAGGCACACGCATTTCGGAAAATCCGAAAAGTCCCGCCGTTTCAAGCAGGGTTTTTTCGACATATTGCCATTTATAGCTGTCCTTAGGAAGCACATCCTGGGTGCCTCGTATAGCGGTTTGCAGCTTTGCCATATCTATTTCTCCTCCGTGAGTTTTAAAAGTGTATTTTTAAGGCCTTGCACGGCTTTTTCAAGCTCGTCCTTTTGGCCGTTGTTTATAATTTTAAAGTCGGCAGACTTATAAAAATCGTCTGTTTTTTGCGCCGACAGTCTAAGCTCGGCCGCCTGCTCGGTCAGCCCGTCGCGCGCCATAATGCGGTGCTTTCTTACCTCCCGGTCGGCCGTAACAAAAACGACCTTGCCGCACATTTTGTCGGCTCCGCTTTCGTAAAGGGTGGGAGCGTCCAGCATAATTATGCTTTCGCCCTGCCTTTCAAAGGCGTCTATCTTATCTAAGATCCGCTTTGTTATGACGGGATGGGTTATTGCGCCGAGCATGGACAGTGCGGCAGGGCTTGCAAAGGCCTTTTTGGCGAGGGCGGGACGGCATATTTCTCCCTGCTCGTCTAAAATGTCATCGCCGAAACGCTCGCAAAGCTGAGCCTTTACCTCTTTCTCGCGCAGCACCTCGTGAGCCACCTTGTCTGCATCGATACCCGCGAACCCCAGCATTTTTACAACGGTGGATTTGCCCGAGCCGGTCTGCCCGGTTATTCCCACAACCATTTTTTACAGCCACCTTTCATCAAAACCTGCCGCACGCACAAGACGGTTGAAAACGGCAAGACCCACTCCCTCAACCTTGGGACAATGGGCATACACCGTATCGTAGCCTTTCTCGTCGGAAAGCCTTAGGGCGGCAAAAAGCCTATGGGCGTGAGCGGTGCTGTCCTCGGTCCTTCCGAGGGTTATAACGGGAATCATAAGCTTGTCCGCATCCTCGTCAAAACACATTGCGGCATCGTTTTGCCCTGCATTTTGCTTTACAAATTCGGCAAACTTCTCCCCATCCGAATGAACAAGAATGACCTTGCATGAGGGGGAATAATGCTTATATTTCATTCCGGGAGAGGAGGCCTTTTTGACCTGAATGTTATGTTCAACCGAAGGGTCGATCTCGATTTTTCCGATGACCCCTTCGATCTGTTCTACAGTCACTCCGCCCGGGCGAAGAAGCCTCGGCGGGTCGCTCACCATGGAAATAACGGTGGATTCCACACCCACAAGACACTCTCCCCCGTCGATAATGAGAGGGATCTTGCCATTCATATCGTGAAAGACGTGGGCGGCGGCGGTGGGGCTCGGCTTTCCGGATGTGTTGGCCGAAGGAGCGGCAATGGGCAGCCCCGCAAGCTCTATAAGCTCGTTTGCCACGGGATGAGAGGGAAAGCGCACGGCCACCGTATCAAGTCCGCCGGTCGTTTCTTTGGGAACGGCTCCGTTTGATTTAAAAATCATTGTAAGAGGTCCGGGCCAAAATTTTTCGGCAAGCATTTTTGCCTTTTCGGGCACAAAATCGGTCAGTTTTTCAAGCTCGCAAAGCTTTCCGATGTGCACTATAAGAGGATTGTCGGCCGGGCGGCCCTTTGCGGCAAATATTTTAAGCACCGCTTCTTTTTCAAAAGCGTTTGCTCCGAGACCGTAGACCGTTTCGGTGGGGATTCCCACAACCTCGCCTTCTTTTATAAGCTGCGCGGCGGCCTCAAGTCCCTCTTTTGGGGAGAGAATTTTTGTTTCCATTAAATCATTTCTTTTATGTTTTTTATTTGCAGCAGCGATCTTTCTGCAAGGGCGGTATACCGCTCCTTTTTATCTCTTATGTGAGTTTCAAGGGGCGGAAGAAGCCCGAAAGAAGCCCCCATAGGCTGAAAGTCAGAAAGATTCCGATCGCTTATATATCTTGAAAGGGCGCCGATCATCGTATCGGCGGGAAGTGTTACGGTGTTTTCTCCCGAAAGGCGTTTAAAAAGATTTATGCCGGCCATAATTCCCGAGGCGGCCGATTCCATATATCCTTCCACCCCGGTAAGCTGTCCTGCGAAAAAGAGATCGGTCCGTTTTCTTGCCGAAAAGTCGGAGCAAAGCACCTTCGGAGAATTTATAAAGGTGTTGCGATGCATAACGCCGTATCGCACAAACTCGGCATTTTTAAGGGCGGGAATCATGGAAAAGACCCGTTTTTGCTCGCCGAATTTAAGGTTGGTCTGAAATCCCACGAGGTTGTAAAGGGTGCCCTCGCTGTTTTCCTTTCTCAACTGAACGGCGGCCCAGGGTCGGTGACCCGTTCGCGGATCGCGAAGCCCCACCGGCTTTAAGGGACCGTAACGAATGGTGTCGGCTCCCCGCTTTGCCATAATTTCGATGGGCATACAGCCCTCGTAAACGGTGGGCTTGTCAAACTCGTGAAGTGTCGCACCTTCGGCGGCTATAAGAGCCTCGTAAAAGGCCTCATACTGTTCTTTATTCATGGGACAGTTGATATAATCGTCCTCGCCCCGATCGTATCTCGAAGCGGCGAAAGCGCTTTGCATATCAACGCTGTCCCCCGTGACAATGGGTGCGGCGGCATCGTAAAAGCTTAAATGCTCCATTCCGAAAAAATCGGATATGGCGGCCGAAAGACCGTCGGAGGTCAGCGGGCCTGTTGCAATGATGCAGGGTCCTTTGGGAATTTCGCAAAGCTCCCTTGAAACTACCTCAATGTTGGGATTCGAGCGAATTTTTTCGGTTATAATGCGGGAAAACTCCTCCCGATTGACCGCCAGCGCTCCGCCTGCGGGGACGGCGCATTTATATGCCGTCTCGACGCACACGGATGACAGCTCGGCCATTTCGGCTTTAAGAAGTCCTCCGGCAGAGGAAATGCGCTCGGCCTTCAGGGAATTTGAGCAAACAAGCTCGGCAAAACCGTCGATTTTGTGGGCGGGGGATTTTTTTTGCGGTTTCATTTCAAAAAGAGTAACCCTGACCCCGCGGTTTGCAAGCTGCAAGGCCGCTTCGCATCCCGCAAGTCCCGCTCCCACAACGGTTGCGGTCAGGTTATTCATCGGCCTTTTCCGCCTTTTTTCTGCCTCTCGGCTTTTTCTCGGCCACCCGCTCGTATCCGCAGCCTTCGTTGTTGCAGACGATGAATCCGCCGCGGCGTTTAAAGAGAGTCTTTCCGCACTTGGGACAAAGCTCGTCGGTGGGCACGTCCCAGGTCATAAACTTGCAGTCTTTATAGTCCTCGCAGCCGTAATATTTATAGCCGCGCTTAGATTTTCTTTCGACAATAGGCTTGCCGCACTTGGGACAAAAGCCCTTTGTGACCGTAACGATGGATTTTGTGGTTTTGCACTCGGGATAGCCGGAGCAGGCAAGGAATTTTCCGAACCTGCTGTTTTTTATGACCATTTTTCTTCCGCAATTGGGGCAGATTTCATCGGTTTCCACATCCGGCACCTTGGCGTGTTTGCCCTCCATTTTCTGTTCGGCCGTTTCAAGATTTTTCTCAAAGGGCCCGTAGAAATTTTCGAGGGTGGTAACATAGTCAAGCTTTCCTTCAGCCACAAGGTCGAGATCCTCTTCCATCTTGGCGGTGAATTTGGAATCAACAATGTCCTTGAAAAGCTCCTTCATAAGGCCGGTGGTGACCTCTCCCAAAGGGGTAGGCTTTAATGAGCGTTTTTCCCTTTCGACATATTCTCTCTTTATGACCGTGGCGATGGTGGGAGCATAGGTACTTGGTCGGCCGATGCCGGTTTTCTCCATAACGTCAATAAGGGTGGCGTCGTTATATCTTGCGGGGGGCTGGGTGAAATGCTGATTCCCCGCAAGATCGCGAAGCACCAGTATATCTCCCTCGGCAAGAGGCGGAAGAACCGATTCGCCCTCCTCGTCCTCATCCTTTGCCGAAGAATAAACGGCGGTATATCCGTCGAATTTCACGGTGTATCCGCTGGCGCGGAAGATATAATCGGCTGCAGAAATATCTATCGACTGGGTCGACTGGATACATGCGGCCATAAGGCTGGCCATAAACCGCTCCCATATGAGCTTATAAAGCTTATACTGTTCGGAGGTAAGGGAGGGCTTTGCCATTGCGGGGGTAAGGGAAATGACGGTGGGACGTATGGCCTCGTGTCCGTCCTGAGCCGAAGCTTTTGTCTTATAATACCGTGGCTTTGCGGGAAGATAGTTCTTTCCGAAATGCTCCTCGATAAACTGATTTCCGGCCGTTCTGGCTTCCTCGGAAATTCTCACCGAGTCGGTTCTCATATAGGTTATAAGACCTGTGGTGCCCATTCCCTGTATGTCGATTCCTTCATAGAGCTGTTGAGCGATACGCATGGTGCGCTCACCGGTCATTCCGAATTTTCTGGCGGTATCCTGCTGCAGTGCCGATGTAATAAAGGGAGGGGGCGGCTGGCAGGTCCTTGTTCCCTTTTTGACCTTCAAGACCTTATACTGAGCCTTTTCAAGGGCTTCCTTTATCTCGTTTGCCTGCTGCTCATTTGAAACAGCCACCTTTTTGCCGTCAAGAGTAGTGTGCAGCTTTGCGGGGAATTTCTTAGAGGTGGGTTTCTGGCTTAATTTTGCGTCGATTGTCCAGTATTCCTCGGGAACAAATTTTCTTATTTCCTCTTCCCTGTCGACGATAAGCCTCACGACCACACTCTGCACCCTTCCGGCCGAAAGGCCTCTTCTGACCTTTTTCCAGAGGAAGGGACTGAGCTTATAGCCGACGATTCGGTCGAGAATTCTTCTGGCCTGCTGAGCGTCCACAAGATTCATATCTATGGAACGGGGAGCGGCCATTCCCTTTTGCACTCCCGATTTTGTTATTTCGTTAAAGGTGACCCGTATAGGCTCGTTTTCATTAAGCGCCAAAAGCTCGGCAAGATGCCAGGCAATGGCTTCACCCTCGCGGTCGGGGTCGGTCGCAAGATATACCCGATCGCTTTTTGCGGCGGCGGTTTGGAGGGATTTTATGAGTTCCTCCTTACCGGCCACAGGCTCGTATTTCGGTTTAAATTTCCCGTCAAGGGAAACCGACATTTTCTTTTTTGGCAGGTCGCGTATATGACCTACCGACGCCATTATTTCATAATTGCCGCCAAGATATTTTTTTATGCTTTTTGCCTTGGTCGGCGACTCCACAATGACCAGATCAGACATTTATTAAAAACTTCCTTTCGTGAAAGGTATGTATACTTAATTTGATATTACGCGCCGATCGTCCGCTTTAATGCCTCACTGCGATCCGCGCTTTGACTGTGAAAATTATGCGCCGTATGTATTTCCTGTGCGCCCTAAAGCTTTTCAAACCTATTGCCCGAGAGCGCCGACACAAGTCCCGACAGCTCAAGCTCGGTTAATGCGCAAAGCAGCCTTCCGCTGTTAAGATGGCTTTGCACCGACAGTTCGTCGAAAAGCGAAATACTTTTTCGGAAGCTATTATACACTAACCTTGCATCCTCTGACAAGTCCCTTTGAATTTCGTCGTCGGTAAATTTTTTGTTAATAGGTGGCAGACCGTCGCTTGCGGTCTTTCTTCCTTTTGCCATCCGCTCATTTTGCCCGCCGTCGGCTTTTTGCTTTCGGTCCTTTTCTTTTTCGGAAAACATTTTCCCAAAGGCCGGTTTTCCATCGGCGTCAAGGCCGTCTTTTGAAGCCTTATGGCTCCCCCGGCCGGATGCTCCGCCGTCGGCCATAGATAATGTATCGGGCAGTTTATCTTTAAATCCGCAAAGTTCTCCCGCACCAAGGTCTATTTTTCCGACAAAAAGCCGGCAATATTCCTCGGCAATATCTTTAAAGGAGAAAATGGGCTTTGCCCCGTTTTTTATAAGCTCGTTTGAACCTTTAAAACACTGTTCTCCCGCGTGGCCTGGGATTACAAAAACATCTCTGCCCTGTTCGGCGGCATATGATGCGGTTATAAGCGAGCCGCTTTTTTCACCTGCCTGCACCACCGCCGTTCCCATCGACAGTCCCGAGATTATCCTGTTTCTCATGGGAAAGGAAAAGCGCTGAACCGGCATACCGGGCGGAAACTCGGTCACAAGAGCGCCGCTTTGGCTGATGCGCCGTCTTAAAGGTTCCTGCCGCATAAGATAGTTTGAGAAAAATCCCGTTCCCAGCACCGCAACCGTCTTTCCGCCCACGTCAAGCGCTCCCTCGTGAGCCGCCGAATCGACTCCGAGCGCCCCGCCGCTGACCACAATAAATCCTGCCGAGCAAAGTGCCCGCGAAAGATTAAATGCCGAAATTGCGCCGTATTCGGTAGGTTTTCGGCTTCCCACAATGGTCATAACCGGCTGATCGTCTATGGCCGGCATATCTCCTAAAACATAAAGGACGGCCGGGGGATCGGAAATTTCCATAAGTCTTTTGGGATATCTTTCCCCGCCGTAGGGTATGACTGTCACGCCGGAATTTTCGCAGGAAGAAAATATTCTTTTGGCCCTTTGCAGGGTCTCCTCCGATATTCTTTCAAGCTGAGCTTTGGAAAAGAGTCCGCTGCCTTTAAGCT
>ERZ857629.2980-NODE-2980-length-14978-cov-3.153521_pt1 | contig 14978 bp, 10 predicted proteins | sample MGYA00519700_ERZ857629 | MGnify/ENA primary metagenome ERZ857629 (study PRJEB31778, sample SAMEA3449351) | human gut metagenome | biome: human gut; feature: human-associated habitat; material: faeces | place: United Kingdom | collected 2010/2012 ... | reverse complement strand
TGAGAACCGAAACGCAGACGGCCATTGAGCAGACCAACGCGGCCATTGCGCTAAAAGCGGATAAAACGGAAATTACAACACTTTCTACTCGCATCGAGCAGGCTGAACAGAAAGTTACGCCCGAAGTGATCACCTCGGCGGTTACGTCCTCGGCGCTGTATGCCTATGAGAAGTACGCCGGGCGTAACTACTGCCTGAATTCCGGCAATACGCACACCTTCGTGGATAACAAATACCGCTATGCCAGCGGCGCAACTTCTACCTATACCGGATGGAACCTGAATGTGTCGGACGATCTGTTCGAGCACAGCGGCAGTGCCAGCATTATCCGACTTTCCTTTGACCTGAAACGGACGGATGTGGACACCAGCTCTGCCAGCGTTGCCAACGTATACACCGGTATCTGGGTCTATTACCGCTATGTGGACGCAAATGGCAATACCGTGATTACCGGGCGAGGCTGGTATTTGCGCTCGACGGACGCGAGCTTTGTTGCTACAGACGAGGATTGGGTGCGAATGCGTTACGGCCCGCTGAACCTGTCCAGCTTCAATCCCACGGGCATTGCTTATGTTTCCATTGGAACGGGCGGAGCCAATGGCACCACAGGAACGGTACAGTTCCGCAACCTGAAGGTGGAGGTGCTGGACAGCTGGACGGATTGGAGCGCCGCGCCGGAGGATCTGTATGGCATGAGCACGCGGATGGCGAACGCCGAAACCCGCATCACGCAGAATGCCAACAATATCGCCCTCAAGGTCAGCACCGTGACCTACAACGCCGAGAAGGTCTACCGCAGCAGCACAGCGCCCACGACGTTGTACACGAATATGCTGTGGCTGGATACCAGCTCCACGCCTGACCTTTTGAAAAGGTACACGGGCAGCGAGTGGGTTGCTGCGGGCGCGGAAGAAGTGAAAAGCTCCGGCATGTGCAAAGCTGCAAGGGATCGTGTTCCTGGGCCATGGTGTCCTATGCCGGATATATCATCTGCAGCGGCACGGTGCCTTCCGGCTCCCGGAACAAAGGCAACAACGGCCAGATTTTCGATACGGGTGTAACAACCGATTACGGCACAGCCATTCCTGTGGTCACGCCGGACAATACGGCGCTGATGTACGCGACCACGACCAAATCCTATCGCGGCGGCTGGCGCAGCGATACGCAGGATGTGGTGCAGGGCGTGTACTCGGCCAGCGGTTATAAATCCTCGCTCAGCTGGAACTATGGCTGCATGTGGTTCAGTACGCTCAGAACCATTCTGTCCGGCACGACAATCAAGTCGGCGACGCTCACGCTGAACCGCAAGACGGGCAGCGGCTCCGGCAGCGCGAAAACGCTGTACCTGTGCGCCATCACCAACACATCCGCCAGCGGGGCGCCCAGCATCGCGGTAAACTACGGAGCCATTGGCAGCATTGGCCGAGGAGAAACGGCGACCTTCGCTATTCCCGTGGCGGCGGTGCAGGGATTGGCCAGCGGCGCATATATTGTGGTCGAAGCCAAACATGATCTATATATTGTGGAATTTCGTTTTTAACAACAGAAACCGGATTCGATATATAGTTGTTATCGTGAATTGTAAGTACCATATATTGTGGTCGAATATGTAAACTATGCAGTATAGTAGAGCACATCGTTCACATCGATGGGGTCACAGGTTCAAGTCCTGTTTCCCGCACCAGCTAAAAGCCTTGAAAACATTGAGTTTTCAGGGCTCTTTCTTTGTCTATTTGCCCTGATTACCCTTTATTTTACCCTTTACAGCATTGCATACCCTTTAACGGTGCAAGCGTAACGGGATTGAATTCAATGTCAGTACCCTTTATTTTTTAATCAGGCGTTGGGTATCGCCTTGATGAACGCCTGCATTCTGTCTGCACTGGCGCGTTTCATTGTGTCGGTAACGTGTCCGTATTGGTCGAGCGTAAATGCCGCTGTATGGTGTCCGAGGTTTTCTTGTACTGTCTTTACGTCATCCCCTGACCGCAGGGAATTGACGGCGTAAGTATGCCGCAGGTCATGAAACCTCAGGTTCTCAATTCCAGAATCACGCAATGCTTTCTGCATCAACTTCCAGACCCCGCTTTGTGTCAGATGCCCGCCTGTGTCATTCGTGAACACAAGGTTCGGAAATCCGCCATCGTCCCATGCTACCCCGGCAATCAACCGTTGCTGCATCTGTTGGATGCGGTGTTCCTTGCCTTGCAGCAATCGGCAGCGGTGCAGAAAGCCCTTGATGCCGCTGTTGAAAGCGGCGATGAAGCAGAAACGGAAAAGCAGGCGGACAGCAAGAACTTTTGGTCAAGCCTGTACGACTTTGCAAAGGACGAACAGAATTCAACCCGCGTCACGGCGGCATTGACTGAATCTGCGCCCTATCTGCAAGTATCCGTTGACCAACTGGACGCGGACGGGTTGCTGCTGAATACCCCGGCAGGCACGGTTGATCTGCGCAGCGGCACAATACGTCCACATGACCCGGCGGACTTCATCACAAAGGTGACGGGATGTTCCCCCGGCACAGACGGCGCAGACCTGTTCCGGGACTTCATCGAGCGTATCACCTGCCATGATGCGGAACTTGCAACCTACCTTCAAAGCGTGGCAGGGCTGTTCCTGATAGGCACAGTTTACCGGGAATGTTTGATTATCGCCTATGGCGGCGGCGGTAACGGCAAGTCCACCCTGTTCAATCTGCTGTCGTATGTCATGGGCGATTATGCAGGCGCGTTGTCCGCTGAAACCCTGACGGCAAATTGCAGAAAGAACAAATCCCCGGAATATGCAGAACTGCGCGGCAAGCGACTTGTCATTGCGGCAGAACTGGAAGAAGGTATGCGGCTGGATACGGCGGTTGTGAAGAAGCTGTGCAGCACAGATAAAATCTATGCTGAAGCCAAGTACAAAGCACCCTTTGAATTTGTCCCATCACATACCGTGGTGCTGTATACGAACCACCTGCCTAAAGTGGGAACGGTGGACAACGGCACATGGGACAGATTGATTGTGGTTCCCTTCAATGCCCGTCTGCGCGGTGAGAAGGGCGAAATCCTGAACTATGCCAAGTACCTGTATGAGCAGGCAGGCGGCGCGGTGCTGTCGTGGATGACAGCAGGCGCGAAACGGTGCATTGATCTGAACTTCAAGATACCGTTGCCGCCATGCGTCAAGGCAGCGATTGAACAGTATCGGCAGGATAATGACTGGATTAACCACTTTCTGGATGAACGCTGCTTAATTGGAAGTAACTATCAGACAGGCGCGGGCAGGCTGTATGAAGCATACCGCAAGCACTGCGATGAAACAGGCGAATATAAGCGCAGCGCGGCAGACTTCAAGAAAGCCATGCAGGGCAGCGGTTTCCAGTACCGCAAGACAAAATTGGGCGCATTCTGTTTCGGCCTGATGCTGGCAGCCCGTGCGGATGAATTCATAGAAGTGGACGAACCAACGCCCTTTGATTGACGGCATTTCCATCAGGGTGACGGACGGTGACGGCTATTTCCAACTGTTGTCTATACAAAATTTCAAATTTCAATTTATATGTCGTATACGAGACATAGAGAAAAGAAAAAAAGAAAAGAGTATAGAAAAGTTTATGAATTGCCCGTCATCGTCCGTCACCCGCCCCCCGTGATGCGGAAAAACGCCCATTCTAACAGACCGGGCGCGGAGGTAGTTTTTCCTCCGCATGAGATTTTATTTTCAACGAAAGCGAGGTGAACCGAAATGAACCTATTGCAAAAACTGTTCGGACAGCAGACAGCGGCGCAGGCGGTGACGCTGGAGGTGCAGAGCACGTTCACGGCGTTCAGCGGCACGGCCTACGGCAGCGCGGCATTTCGTGCGGCGGTGGATGCCATTGCCCGCCATGCGGCGAAACTGCAAGCCCACAGTGATGAACAGCGCATTGAAGCCCTATTGCAGAAAAGCCCAAACCCGTATATGTCCGGCTATGATCTGCTGTACAAAACTGCAACGGCGTATTACACGACCAATAACGCCTTTGTCCTATTGGAGCGCAGCGGCAAGCAGGTGACGGCGTTCTATCCGCTGCCCCCTTCCAATGTAGAGTTTTCACAGATGCAGGGCGGCGGTTTGGTGGTGAACATGACCTTTGCAGACGGCAGGCAGGTGCATTTGCCCTATGACGATCTTATCCACCTGCGCAGGCACTTTGCCACCAATGAACTGTTGGGCGCGGACAATTCGCCCCTGTATCCGCTGCTTGACACGGCGCACACGCTCAATGAAGCCATGAGCGCGGCAGTTAAGAACGCAACAAACCTGCGCGGCGTACTGCGCTTTACAAGCCTTGTGAACCCGGCGCAGGTAAAAGCGGAAAAGGAACAATTCGTCCGGGACTATATGAGCCTTGCGAACACGGGCGGCATTGCCGCTACTGACCAGCGGTTTGAATTCGTCCCGACCAATCAGACGGGCTACAACGTCCCCACAGAGCAGGCAACGGAAATCAACCGTCAAATCTGCGCCTATCTGGGCATATCCCCGAAAATCGTATCCGGCGAATACACGGGTTGATACGTTCGAGGGGTACAGAGCGGACTTGAAGCTTTATTGCAGGCGCAGAATGAAGCCAAATTGATAACCCTCAAAGCCTTGTATTTGCTATTTTGTCATGTTATAATTCAAATTGGGGATTTCCATATTTGTTAAAGTTCCCCGTGAGAATTGGTTCCGTCGCAAGATGCGGACTTTTAATTATTGACAAGGCATGGAAAGGTGGAAATTTATATGTCCGAAATTCAAGAAGGATACCTTGCCGACTATATATCGGGTTCTCAGGTGAGAAGCACCCCTGAAGAGGTTGAAGCAGTTCAGCCATATGCAAAGAAACTCGTAGAAGATTACGGGTAAACATTGTTACTCACCCTCAATATAGGGTGAAAGTTCGTCCATCAGACGTAAATAAAGAGTATCCCGTCGATATTGCGGTTTTTTCAGACAGCATACACTCTGATGATAATTGTTACATAATAGTTGAGTGTAAGAAGAAGTCTCGAAAAGACGGAAAAGATCAGCTTGAGGATTATTTGAGATTCTCAAAGGCTACATTGGGTGTATGGTTTAATGGCAAGGAAACATTATACCTTCGTAAATATGAAAAAGATGGAATGGTCAGATTTGTAGAAATTCCGAATATCCCTGTCTTTGGACAGCGTGTGGAAGATGTCGGCCTATTCAAACGTCGTGACCTGAAAAAAACTCATAATCTAAAATCAGTATTCGGCAGTATCAGAAATTATCTTGCAGCGAATAACACAGGCATTACGCTTGATAATGAGTTTGTTGTTCAGATTATCAACTTAATATTCTGCAAGATTTATGACGAGCGTTTTACACGCGCAAATGATACCGTGAATTTTCGCGCAGGTATTGAAGAACCCTGTGTTGCCGTTGCTGACAGAATAAAGAGAATATTTGATTCTGTGAAAAACAAATATCCAGACGTGTTCGGGGTCAATGATGTAATAAGTCTTTCTGACGCATCAATCGCTTATATTGTTGGTGAACTCCAGCAGTATTGCCTAATCGAAAGTGAACGTGATGTTATTGCTGATGCTTTTGAAATGTTTATTTCGCCGTCTTTGCGTGGCGGACAAGGGCAGTTCTTTACTCCGCGCAATGTAGTTAAGCTTCTTGTTGCGCTGGCAAATCCGACGAGGCATGACAAGTTGATTGATCCTGCTTGCGGTTCGGGAGGGTTCTTGATAGAGAGCCTAAGATACGTATGGGCGCAGGTAAAAAATGAGGGAGAAGAATTAGGGTGGCCTGACAGAGAAATTTTTGCCGATCAGCAGGAAGTCGCCATTAAGAATTTCCGTGGTATTGATAAGGAAAGCTTTTTAAGCAAGACAACAAAAGCATATATGGCGATTTTGGGAGATGGAAGAGGTGGTGTTTTCTGTGAAAACAGCCTTGAAATGCCGATACATTGGGGAAGTGATACTCAGCATTTGATACAATTGGGCGCATTTGATATTGTATTAACAAATCCGCCTTATGGATCAAAACTGAAAATTGAGGATAGAGCTATTCTATCTCATTATGATTTAGGCTATCAATGGAAAGTGAAAAACGGAGTTTATGAGAAAACAACTAAACAATTAGACTTCCAAACGCCACAAGTTCTTTTCATTGAACGCTGTCTAAATCTTCTCAGACCCGGTGGACGGTTGGGAATAGTTGCGCCTGAAAGTATGTTCTGCAATCCGAGTCATAAATATATTATGGGCTATGTGGAGAGCAAAGCACAGATTGAAGCTGTGGTCTCCATGCCTGAGAATTTGTTTCAACCGCATACACATGCAAAAACATGCGTAGTCTTGATGCGTAAATTTGGCGAAAATGAAAAACCTGACCCCGATGAACAGATTTTCATGGCGGTTGCTAAATGGTGTGGACATGATTCCCGTGGATTAGCAGTTCCGTATGATGATGTACCAGCAATACAAGCACGGTTTGAGGCATTCAGAAGGGGTGAAGAGCTAAGCTATGACCATTTGGGCTTTGTAATTAAGCAGTCTCAAATCGTTGATAGTATTTATCTTCCTATCTATTACAATCCTGAAATCAGGGCGAATCTGGATTCCTTGAAGGATGAGTATGACCTTGTTACAGTATCGGAACTCGTTGAACAGGGGCTTATTTCCCTGTCGACTGGTGATGAAGTCGGAAAATTGGCATATGGGACAGGGAGTGTTCCTTTCATTAGGACATCCGATATTGCGAATTGGGAGATTAAGCTCGATCCTAAACAAGGAGTAAGTGAAGAGATTTATGAGGAATTGCGCAAAAAGCAGGATGTACAAGCCAATGACATATTGATGGTAAAGGATGGAACGTATCTAGTTGGCACTTGCGCTTTGATAACGGAAGATGAAACGAAAATTGTCTATCAAAGCCATTTGTGGAAGATACGTAGTACGGATCATGAAAAACTGAATCCTTATTTGCTGTTAGCGTTGCTATCCTCACCGATAGTCAAACAGCAAATCAGAGCAAAACAGTTCACGCAGGATATTATTGATACAATCGGAAGAAGGATTCTCGAGTTGGTTTTGCCATTCCCTAAGAGCAAAGAACAACAAGAGGAAGTTATATCCATGGTTAAAGATGTTTTTGATAGGCGTACAGAAGCTAAAAACATCATGAGAAATGTATTGCTCAATGTGACCCCTGTACACGATTATAGCGATGATAACATGTTCATGACGCTAACCTGATTCATGTTACTGCCATCTGCATATTTTCGTGTTTCTACCCTTTGTTTTACCCTTTACAGCTCAATAAAGGGTAAAATTAGGTTGAATGCAGAATAACGAAGCGCTATATATTGTGCTTGAATTGAAGAAAAAGGCACAATATATAGCGCATCTGCTGAAAGACAATGAATTCGAGTCCTGTTGCGACCACCAACTAAGTCCTCATGTTTTGATACAAAGCATGAGGACTTCTTCTTGCATTTACAGACTGATGAACCATCAGAATACAGGCTATAACTACCGAATACGGGCTATAGATGCAAGAAACGTACTGTCTCGCGTCATTTTATTAGATAGAGGTTTCCACTCTCCGGCTCTTTTTAGTCTCCTCATACCCATTTTTCGGGGTCGAAATCAGAGATTTATCAAGAAATGCACCCTACTTTGGACGATAGCAGGGTATCGTCCACAATGAGAAGATTCCGTCCAAAGTATCGCAAATAACGCCTGAAGCCCGCTCATTTCATAATTTACCAACCCATCCGTGGTCATTTAAAGGAGGAAAGTCGTTCAAATACGGCGTAGTCTATTCTCATTTGTCTTGCTCGTCTATTTGTCCTCTAACCACGTACCGAGTCTTCTTCTGCCGAATACCGTTTTCATCCGATTCAACATCACTTCTCCGCTTCTTTTCCTTTTCTGCAACCGCGCATCACGCCTAAAAACATGTATCAAAATTAATTCTTGCTATTTCATCGGAAAATCCCCATCCGATATTGCGTGTATCTTCAAAGACTGCTCGAATGCGTTTCGATTGCCTGCGATAGAAACCTTTCTGGGCGCAAGGAATTCAAGCCTTGCCTTCGTCGCTGATGAAGGGGAAGCTTGAATTCCTTGCGCTCTCCATTGAATCAGGTCAAAAAACCTTCGAAAACCCCGGCGTCCGTGGCCGGGGTTTTTGCTTGTTATTCCATCAGTCTGAAAAGGTCGTAGCCCGTGATCTCCGGCAGTTCAATGATTGTATGACCATTTTCTACTCTGGATTTCACAGGCGCTTCATCAGGCAGCCTGCATACGCTCCGGTACTCGCCGCGGATGCGAAGGACGGCGCCGGATTTCAGCGTGGCGTGCTCTTCAACGATGTCGAACTTGCCTCTGGGCTCGGGGTAGGTGACCTTGACGTGAAGGAACAGTGATTGATCCTTGCCCGTAACCGTCACACGAGCGGTGGAGGGAATGCCGGATTCAACGTGGACGACAGGATCCGGCAGCAGCTCAGCGATCAATTGCTGGACGAGCAGCTTGTGTTCACGCATGGCGGCCTTGGCATAGGCGGAGAAGATGTTGAAACAGATGTGTGCGACCGAATTGCCCACGACGGCAACGTCATGTCCCGTCTTCTTCTCCGGCGGAGTATAGTAATAGTAGTGCATGCCGTCCCAGTGCTTATTGAAGTAAGGCTTTACATACTCAGCGCGGACATCCTCCGGACGGCGCGCCTTCATGAGAATGGCCTCGTCGTACATCGACCAAGGCATGTCTGCGGAGCCCTTCGGGAGATTTGTGAAGGTGAAATAGGAGGCGTTGGATTCATCCTTGCCCAGAAAATCGATGGGATACTCCTCCAGCGCAAATGCGTCTGCGGTTTCGTTCAGGCCGCCGAAGCCCGTGCTGAGAACCTTGCCGCCCTGATGGATGAAGCGTTCCAGCTTTTCCTTCAGCGCTTTGCCCACCTGCAGCTTGTCCGGCAGGATGACGAGCTTAAAGCGATCCAGAGACATGCTTTCGTGGATAATATCAAAGCCTAGCTGCAATTCACCGAGCATGCGCGCTAACCCGGCGTATTCGTCCTCGAGATAACCCGCGGAATTTGTCAGGACGCCAATGTCCGATACATACTTTGCGCCGAAGGTATATTTCTGATATTCCTTGACGCGGCGGTAAATTTCCCCGACGTCGCGGTAGATATCTGCATTGATGTTCTCCGCAGGGTGCATATGATCGCCCACCGAAGGAATAAAGTTATTGCACAGGGCGTCATAAACATCGTTTTCCAGGGAAATCTTTCCCTTGTAACCGCCAAAGTCGCCCCAACTCGCCTGAAAGCGGCCGGTCATGTACAGGCAAACGTCCTGAATGTTCCGGGCATACGAAGCATGCGGCCAGAAGAAGTCATAGCCCCAGCCGCCGCTGGGCAGACATTCGATTTCGACGTGTGTATGTAGATTTCGGTAATCAAAGTAAGGCATGCCGTTAAGATAGAGATAGCGATTTGGCCCCACAATGTCCTTGATCTCCTTGGAGACGCGCATCATGACATCCTTGTCAAATTCGAGTACGGCCTTTTCATCGCGGATATCGATCCCGCGGGCAACCATGTCGCGCGTACATTTGTCACAGTGGCAGGGGAAATAATGCATGCAGTCGCAGAAAAGTCCGTCGATATCGTATGTGCAGATCTCGCGAATAATGGACAGAAGAAAATCATGATAGCCATCGCTGTTATAGCAGGTCGTACGGAAAAAATTCTGGTTGATTTCTGGATCGCGATAGATCTGTCCATCTGCGCTCATTCGGCACCACTCGGGATGAAGGCGCAGCTGCTCATGCATTAAGCCGATGTTGATGTAAGCGGTCACGCCGATACCGCGAGCATGACATTCGCGGAGAATGTCGCCGAACATGTCGCCCTTCAGTCCGGGATAGGGAATGCCGATCTTCGTGGGGTAATAGGCAAAACCAAGATTGCAGTGCGCAAAGAAGTTGATGTAGTCAACCTCGGCCCGAGCCAGACGGTCAGCAAAGACAGCAGCATCAAAATCTCGATTGATGTCGTAGATTCCAGGCATCGTGTGAAAGTCAAAGTGTACAGCTCGATGGATGGTTCTCATGGCCAGTCCTCCTTAGAAATCTAACCAGACGATTTGATGGATGGCGCCGAATGAGTTTTAATGGTTGATGAACATTTCGACCTCGGCAAATTATAGCAGAAGCGAAACACAAAAGTCAAGAGCCATTTGCGTTCTGTGAAAAGATGGTAGGTCAGCCCTACTGGTACGGCTCCGTCGTCTATAAATGCACTGAAAATCTGCGCGCCCGCAAGGCGAAGCAGTATCCGGCGCACTACGGTTCCAGCCGTACCGCCCGGTACCGCGACGACATTGCAAAGAAGAAGGTCTGCGCCGACTGCGTGGGACTAATCAAGGGATACAACTGGACGAATGGCGGTCAGGGCGTCATTGAGTCCATTGGCACGGACAAGACCTTCTTCAGCAGGTACGGCGCGCATGGCTGCCCGGACAAATCTGCCAACGGCATGTTCAGTTATGCGAAGAGCAAGGGCTGTGCTTGGGGTACTATGGACACACTGCCCGAGGTGCCCGGCATTGCACTGCGCTTTGACGGGCATGTGGGCGTGTACATCGGCGGCGGGTATGCCGTGGAAGAGCGCGGATTCAACTACGGCTGCGTGAAAACAAAAGTCTCCTCCCGAAAATGGACGCATTGGTATCAGCTGCCCTTCGTGGATTACGGTGACGCGGTGTTCACGGGCAGCGGGGCAGCAAAGCCCGATACCCCGGCAAGTGAGTACACGCTGGGAACCAGAACCCTGAAGAAGGGCAGCAAAGGCACGGACGTGAAGGCGCTGCAGGAGTTCCTGCTCCAGTTGGGCTACAGTTTGCCCAGGTATGGGGCGGACGGTGATTTCGGCAGCGAAACGGAAACTGCCATTAAGCGTTTTCAGGCAAGAGCCGGGCTTGCGCAGGACGGCGTGTACGGCGGTGATACCCATAGGGCGCTGATGGACGCGGTTGCAGATCACGACGCGGGAAAGGAACCCGCCGAGCAGCCTGAACCGTCCATCGCCAGGCGTGCACGCATCGTCTGTGATGGCGGTACAGTCAACATCCGCGTGGGCAACGGTACGCAGTACGACCGTATCACCGCCGCAAGGAACGGTTCCACTTTCGAGTGGGTAGCCACCGCAGAAAACGGCTGGCATGCCATTGTGGTCAACGGTCGCGTGGGCTGGGTTTCCGGGAAGTATGCGAAACTTATCCTTTTTCTGCTCAGCAATCGTCTGAATTTTCTCGCTGATCTTTGCGTGCTCGTCAAGCAGTGTCTCATAGTCTTTTTTGAACTCGTCCTGATCCCTTTGCACCCGGGCATTTTCTTCTACCAGCTGCCTGGCACGCTCCGCCATGCCCAGCGCCTGATCCTGCAGCCGCGTGGCAGCCTTATCGAGCTCTGCGGTATCAAAGGCTTCATCCAGCGCTTCGCGGCAGGCGGTCAGGATTTCCTCTTTCTGAGAAAGCACCTGCTGCATGACCTGCACAAACGCTTTCTCCAGTGCCTCCTGCGTTACATGAGGCGTTGTGCATTTTGTTTCGCCTGCGTACTTATTGTTGCAGCGCCAGACCGTGCGCCGATATTCGTCCGTGCTGTGCCAGACCTTGCTGCCGTAAAACGCACTGCAGTCGCCGCAGACGACGCGCGAGGCAAAGCAGCTTCTTCCGCTGTATCTGCCATTCAGGCTTCTGCGCCACGCCAGCTCCTGCTGTGCCAGATCGAACACCTCCGGGCTGACGATGGCGGGATGGCTGTTCTGCGCGTAATACTTGGGCACCACGCTGCCGTCGTTTACCACAAAGGTTTTCAGAAGATAATCCGTGCAGTACGTCTTTTGCAGGATGGCGTCGCCCTTGTATTTTTCGTTGGCAAGGATGTTCTCCACCGTAGACGTGCCCCAGCGGGAGGTTCTCTTTCGCGCTTTGGCGATTTCAGCCTCGTTCTCACTCAGCAGACTTTTGCGGGAAGGGCAGGGAATGCCGGACAGATTGAGTTCTCTGGAGATCATCGCCGGGGTCGCGCCCTCCAGAAAGCGCCGGAAGATGGTGCGCACAATTTCAGCCTCCGCTTCCACAACCTCCGGTGTTCCGTCCTTGCCGCGGCGATAGCCCATGAACTGCCCGTAGGGCATGGTTACCTTGCCGTCTGCGAAGCGCTTGCGCATCCCCCATGTCACGTTCTCGGAAATGTTGCGGCTTTCCTCCTGCGCGATGCTGGACATGATGGTCAGCAGCACCTCGCCCTTGCCGTCCAGCGTGTAGATGTTCTGTTCCTCGAAATAGACCTCCACGCCGTGTTCCTTCAGTTTACGGATGGCGGTCAGTGTGTCCACAGTATTTCTGGCGAAACGGGAGACGCTCTTGGTGATGATCAGGTCGATCCTGCCCGCCAGCGCATCCTGAATCATGCGGTTAAAACCCTCGCGCTTTTTGGTGCTCACGCCCGTAATGCCCTTATCCGTATACACATCCACGAACTGCCAGTTATCCGAATTTTCCTTGGACTTGATATACTCGGTATAGTGCTTTACCTGCGCCTCATAACTGGTCAGCTGTTCTTCGCTGCTGGTGGAGACGCGGGCGTAAGCCGCCACGCGCCTGGGTCGCGCCGAAAAGGCAGGAATGTCGGTTAACGGCTGAATGGTCGGCGGGATGACCCGAACCGTTTTAACACGCGTGACTGTGGGTGTATAGGCTCTGGCTTCGCTCATTGTTCCTGCTCCTTCCTTTTCTGGTGCTGGATTCTGGTTTTCTCCGCGGCTTTCTGACGCTTTTCCGCGTCCCAGCTGTCCTTGCGGGAATGGTCTTCCCAGAAGTGCTCTTCGGTATGACCGTCCTGAAAAACAAACAGCACCCGGTTGCCCGGATGCATCTCGATATGATGAACACTGTCCTCCGTGTGGAACGTTGTCAGAACGGAGGTGATCAGCTCTTTCAGAATGTCCTCGGGGATCTGCTTCGAGGCGCAGTACGCCTTGCCCCGGTAATTGAATGTGCTGCAAATCCAGACCGGCGCGGCATAGGGCGTGCCCAGCCGTGTGACCTTGTATCGATATTTCTTTCCGCAGACGCCGCAGTAAATACGGTCGGTCAGAGGGATTGTTTCTCTGCTATTGTTCCCAGATGACGGTACAGAAAGCTCTACTGCCGATGCGCTTAACTCTGCGTTTGTCGCTGTTCTTTTTGCCTTGGCGGCTTTACGCTGCGCCGTTCGCCAGGCGATTTCCCGCTGCACCGCGTCGAAGGTTTCCCGGCCAATAATCGGTTCGTGATCCTCGCCCACAAAATACTGCGGCAGCTCTCCGCGATTGTGAAAACGCTTCTTCTCCACATGATTGTTGGTGTAGAACTTCTGAAGCAGCAGATCGCCGGCGTATTTCTCGTTTTTCAGCATTTCCATGACCACGCTGGCGTTCCACAGCCCGCCCAATGGCGCGGGCACGCCTTCCTCCGTCAGCAGCTTCATGATTTTCACGCTGCCCATGCCGTCCAGATACATCTGGAAAATCCGGCGAACCACTGCGGCTTCCTCTGGCTTAATGGCAAAGCTGCCGTTTCTTACCTCGTAGCCGTACATGCCAAACCCCGTGGGGATGCCCTGTTCGAATTTCTTTCGGATGCGCCATTTGCAGTTTTCGGATACGCTGCGGCTTTCCTCCTGCGCAAAAGAAGCGAGGATGGTCAGCATAAACTCACCGTCCCCGCTCAGTGTATCCAGCTTCTGTTCCTCAAAATAAACGCCTATGCCCAGCCCCTTCAGCTCGCGCACCGTATTCAGCAGCGCCAGCGTGTTTCGGGCGAAACGGGAGATGGACTTGACCAGAATCAGGTCGATCTTTCCTTCGCGGCATTCTTTCAGCATCCGCTGAAATTCCGGGCGCTTTTCCTTCGTTCCGGTCAGGCCAAAATCCGCGAATACCCCTGCGTATTCCCATTCCGGGTTTCGCTGGATCCGTTCGCTGTAGTAGCTGACCTGAGCCGCCAGCGAGTGCAGCATGGCGTCCTTTTCCATGGAGACGCGGGCATAGGCCGCCACGCGCTTTCGCGCAGGCAGCTGCGCCGGCGCTTCCATGCGGGTGAGCGTCATTGTCTTCTCGTTCATATCAATCCGTCCCTTCTGACATTGTATCAATCCATCGGATCGTGATGCATATTACCGTCATGCGGACGGATTATCAAGGGCTGTCACGCAGATTTATCCTTTATTATGTCGGGTAAGCCTGCCCATACCGGTGAGAACTTTCGCGCCAGAATTCGTTCGATCTGCCCGTATTCCTTTTGGGTCAGCAGGTTTTCTTCCATCAAGCGGTTCATGATGGAAAGGGAAAGTCGGAACCCCGTTTCCCGGTCAAACTGCTCTTGCGTCAGCATTGCGCTCATGCGCGTTCCCTCCAAATCTCGCTTTGATATAACAGGCGTGGCTGCAATATTTTTGTTCCCGCGAAGAACGAAACACACGCCCGCAGGAGAAACAGCGGCGGTCTGCGGCATTCTTCTCCCTGTCCCGGTGGGCGTGCCACCAGCGCAGCCGACAGGCATCCGAGCAGAAGCGCTTCGGCTTGCGATGGGGCTGCTGTGTGACTTTTTCGCCGCAGCACAGGCAGACCGTCTCTGAAAGAGTGGGGAGAGACGCCTGCGTGTTCGGCGCAATCGGTACGATGCTGTTTCTCTGACAGAAGGACTTCACTGTGTTGGCGGACAGTCCCAGTATCCGTGCGATCTCCGCACAGCTTTTTCCTGATTGTCGATAGCGGATAATGTAGTCCCGTTCAGCGTTTGTCATGAAAGCGTTCCTTTCCGATCAGCCTGATCTATACAAGAAAAGAGGCCGGATTGCTCCGGCCCCAATCGTGTCTCTTCCTATATAGTAGAGCTGCACATCACGCAAGCTTTGCGTACT
>ERZ857629.2978-NODE-2978-length-14982-cov-4.552422_pt1 | contig 14982 bp, 12 predicted proteins | sample MGYA00519700_ERZ857629 | MGnify/ENA primary metagenome ERZ857629 (study PRJEB31778, sample SAMEA3449351) | human gut metagenome | biome: human gut; feature: human-associated habitat; material: faeces | place: United Kingdom | collected 2010/2012 ... | reverse complement strand
GGAGCTGGAGAACATGCTTCACCCCCCCCCCTCCGCATTGGGCTCCTGCCGTTACAAGATCGCCGATCCCGATGTGGATGACACCGATTACAAGCGCATCCTCGAGATCTTCAAGAAGTACAATGTCCGGTACTTCTTCTACAACGGCGGCAACGACTCCATGGATACCTGCAATAAGATCTCCAAATACATGGCGAAGGTCGGCTACGAGTGCCGGGTCATGGGCGTGCCCAAGACCATCGACAACGATCTGACCGGTACCGATCACTGCCCCGGCTTTGCTTCCGCCGCCAAGTACATCGCCACTTCCTTCATGGAAGTCAGCCGTGACTGCCAGGTGTACGACACCGGCATGGTTACCATCGTGGAGTGCATGGGCCGTCACGCCGGTTGGCTGACCGCCGCTGCCGCTCTGGCAGGCGTGAAGGGCGACGGCCCCGATCTCGTTTACCTGCCCGAGGTGGACTTCAACATGGACGCGTTTATTGCCGACGTAAAGCGGATCTACGCGGAGAAGAAGAACTGCCTCGTGGCCGTGTCCGAGGGCATTCACTATGCTGACGGCACCTTTGTTTCCGAGGCAAAGACCAGCGGCACCGACGGCTTCGGTCATGCCCAACTGGGCGGTCTGGCTGCCCGTCTGGCAGACGTGGTGAAGGCCGCTCTCGGCGGTGTGAAGGTGCGCCCCATTGAGCTGAGCCTGCTGCAGCGCTGCGCTGCCCACTGCGCTTCCGGCACCGATATTGCCGAGTCCTTCATGTCCGGCAAGGTTGCCGTGGAGGCTGCCGTCTCCGGCATCACCGATAAGATGGTCGGCTTCAAGTGCACCCGGGACGAGAACGGCTACAAGTGCGAGCCTGAGCTGTTTGACCTGAGTCTGGTTGCCAACGCCGAGAAGAAGGTTCCTCTGGACTGGATCAACGAGACTCACAACGGCGTGAACGAGAAGTTCATCAACTACTGCCTGCCCCTGATTCAGGGTGAGACCGGCATGGTCAAGGAAGACGGCCTGCCCCGCTTCGTTCACCTGAAGCGCGTGTTCGCAAAGTAATTTTCTGCAAATCCAAAAGCCCGCTGTTTCTCTATCAGGAGAAGCGGCGGGCTTTTCAATCTTTGGACTGTCCGCTGGTCATACAAATTTCCCCGCAAAGTCAGACTCGTCTGATTTTGCGGGGAAATCACGCTATGTAGTGGCGTTTATGCCAGATAGATTGCCTGACATGCCAGCATAGTCATGTAGCAGTCCAGCTTGCTGACGAGCTCCAGCGGGGCGTGCATGCACAGCACGGGCACACCGGCGTCCACGGTGACGATGTTCCGGTTCGCCATATAGGCGGCCACGGTGCCGCCGCCGCCCTGATCCACTTTGCCCAGCGTGGCAAGCTGCCAGCGGACACCGGCATCGTCCAGCACCTTGCGGACGTGGTACATGGCCTCGGCGGAAGCATCGGAAGCGCCGCCCTTGCCCCGGGAACCGGTGTACTTGCAGATAGAAACGCCGTAGTTCAGCAGACTGTTGTTCCGCTTGTCACAGGTCTCGGCAAAATTGGGATCAAAGGCATTGGAAACGTCGGCGGACAGGCAGAAGGAATTCTGGAAGCAGGTCCGCAGATCCACGCCCTGACCGGCGCAGAGGATATTCATGAAATACTCAAATACCTGACTCTGCATGCCGCTGATACCCACACTGCCGATTTCCTCCTTGTCGGCGAGAACGCAGACGGCGGTGTGCTTCGGGGTGGACATGTTCAGGATGGGCTCGATCTCAGCATAGGCACAGACCCGGTCGTCGTGGCCGTAGGCACCCAGCAGACTCCGGTCCAGACCCACCTCCCGGCAGCGGCCGGCAGGTACCACGGTCAGCTCGGCGGAGTGGAAGTCATCCTCCACAATGCCGTACTTCTCATTGAGAAGCCGCATAACGTTCAGCTTTACAAGGTCGCTTCCCTCACCCGTGACAGGCTCGGTGCCCAGAATCACATTCAGCTGTTCGCCGGTGATGCCCTCGGCGAGGGTTTTCTTCATCTGATCGGCTGACAGGTGAATCAGCAGGTCGGAAACCACCAGAATGGGGTCATTCTCGTCTTCTCCGATGGTCACGGTAACGGTAGTGCCGTCCTTCCGGCAGATCACGCCGTGGATGGCGAGAGGCACGCAGGTCCACTGATACTTCTTGATGCCGCCATAGTAGTGGGTCTTGAAGAAGGCAATTTCGGAATCCTCATACAGCGGGTTGGGCTTCAGGTCCATCCGGGGGGAGTCTACATGGGCGGCACAGATATTGGCGCCCTCTGCCAGAGATTCGGAACCGACCACGGCAATCAGAAAGCTCTTGCCCCGATTGTTCAGGTAGATTTTGTCTCCGGGCTTCACGTCCATGCCGGGAACGGCGGGCTTGAAGCCGTGGGCTTCCGCCTGGGCAGTTGCCCATGCGGTGGCTTCCCGCTCGGTCTTGCAGGTGTCCATAAAAGCGGCGTACCGCTTGCAGTAGCTTTCCATCTCCTCGCGCTGGGCGGCGGTGAGATCCTGATAGGCATTCTTGTAATCCATCAGAAGAGAAGTGCGAAGTTCGCTTACGTTCATGTGGTTTCCTCCTTGATCTTTTTTAAGAAAGTGTCGCATTTTTGGGAAAATTCCGGAGCGGTCCCGGAATTTTCCAGAACATAATCACAGTGCTCCCGGAACCAGCTTTCCGGATGCTGGGCATCGATCCGGTGCTCGGCGTAGCTGCGCGAAATGCCGTCCCGTGCCATGAGCCGCAGAATCCGCTCCTCGCGGGGGGCGACCACCGCAACGGTCACGTCACAAAGTTTCCCGAGACCGCTTTCCAGCAGGGCAATGGCGTCAATAGCGGCAAGGGCAGGTTTCCTTTCCAGCTGTCGGAGAACTTCCTGCCGGACGGCAGCATGGGTGATCCCGTTCAGCAGGGAAAGGGCAGCGGGATCCGAAAAGACCCGTTCGCCAAGCCGCTTCCGGACCAGCCTGCCGTCCGCAAAGCAGTCCGGAAAGGCTTTCTGAAGCCGGCAGAGCATGGGAACATCGGTTTCCAGCAGCTCGTGATAGATTGCGTCACAGTCCAGCGTTATGCCGCCCTGTTTGCGAACTGCTTCCAGCAGCGTGGTTTTCCCACAGCCGGTGCCGCCGGTGATCCCAAGAATCATAGCTCTGCCTCCGCGTCTACAATGTGAAAGGCGGCGGCTTTTTTCAGCCGGTTCTGAACGGCGTAGGCAACGCCGCCGCCGGTAGGACAGCGGGCAAAGACCTTACCGATGGACGGATCGTCAAGCTCCCGCAGGGCGGCAAAGAGTCCTGCCGACAGGGTCGTCACATCGGCCTCCCTGCCGTAGGCGAGGGGGGAATAGCCGGCATAGAGAGGAAGCTCCTCCTCAAAGCACAGAACCCGGTCTCCCGGGACAAAGTGCCGGTAGATGTAGGCTGCCGCCCTCTCCCGGGCACCGGCTACAATGATAACCGGTTCCTGTGGGGCATAGTGGCGATATTTCATGCCGGGGGCACGAACTACGGCGTCCTTATCGATCTGCGCGGTTACAGCCTTGTCAATCACCAGATCACCCAGAACCGCAATCAGCTGTTCCGGTGTGATCCCGCCGGGGCGGAGAAGCCGGGGCCGATCCTCGGTCAGATCCACAATGGTGGATTCCACACCTACCCGGCAGGGACCGCCGTCTACGATGGCGTCAATTCTGCCGTCATGGTCATGGCGGACATGCTCCGCCGTGGTAGTAGAGGGCTTCCCGGACAGATTGGCGGAGGGAGCGGCGATGGGAACACCGGAAAGCCGGATAATTTCCCGGGTAATGGCGCAGTCCGGGCAGCGGACGGCCACCGTATCCAGACCGGCAGTGGTTCGCCGGGGAACGCAGTCCCGCACGGGCAGAACCATGGTCAGCGGGCCCGGCCAGTAAGCCCTTGCAAGGGCGTAGGCGGATTCCGGGATGTCGTGGCAGATGGCTTCCATTTCTTCCGGCGCGGCAACGTGAAGGATCAGGGGATTGTCCTGAGGACGTCCCTTGGCGTCAAAGATGCGGGCTACGGCAGTCTCGTCCAGACCGTTGGCACCCAGACCGTATACGGTTTCCGTAGGAATCGCTACCAGTCCGCCCCGGCGGATAATTTCCGCGGCGGTTTCGGCACAGCCGGGATCCTTTGCGGATAAATAGAGAGTCTGCATATCATTCACCTGAAAAGAACGTAGGGACGGCCTTTCGGTCGTCCCTACGGGAGTGGAATACTGTTACACGGTGGGCTGGTTGGCAGCTTCGATGATCTTGACGAACTTCTCGGGGACCAGAGAAGCGCCGCCAATCAGACCGCCGTCGATGTCGGGCTGGGCCAGCAGCTCGAAAGCGTTCTTCTCGTTCATGGAACCGCCGTACAGGATGGAGATGGCACGGGCATTCTTGGAGGAGTACAGCTTCCGGACAACGGCACGGATGTCCTCGCAGACTTCCTCAGCCTGCTCGGGAGTAGCGGTGCGGCCGGTGCCGATGGCCCAGATGGGCTCGTAGGCAATGATCACCTTACGGATCTTGTCCTCAGGCACACCCTGCAGGCCCAGCTTGATCTGCATGGAGATCCACTCGGAGGTGATGCCGGACTCACGCTGCTCCAGCGTCTCGCCGCAGCACATGATGGGCACGAGACCTGCTTCCAGAGCGGCCAGAACCTTGGCGTTTACATCGGCGTCGGTTTCGCCCATGGCACGGCGCTCGGAGTGACCGATGATCACGTATTTGCAGCCGGCGTCCACCAGCATGTTGGTGGCAATCTCACCGGTGTAAGCGCCGGAAGCGTGGGGGTTGCAGTTCTCGGCACCGATGCCCACCCGGGTCTCACGCATGGCGCGGACGGCGGCGGGGATGCAAACGGCGGGAACACACAGGGCAACATCGCACCAGCGGCCCTTGGGCATGATCGCCTTCAGCTGGGTCATAAACTCCTTGGTTTCAGAGGGGGTCTTGTTCATCTTCCAGTTGCCGGCGATGACGGTCTTGCGGTATTTTCTGTTCATGTTGACTCTCCTTGTCTATGTTTCCAACCACGATGGGGCGGAATAAATATGAGTAACCCGATTCCGGGGGATTTACTTATCCTGCAGGCAGGCAATGCCGGGCAGCTCCAGACCCTCCAGGAATTCCAGAGAAGCACCGCCGCCGGTGGAAATGTGGGTGATCTTGTCGGCGAAGCCCAGCTGCTCGCAGGCAGCAGCGCTGTCGCCGCCGCCGACGATGGTCACGGCATCGGAATCCGCCAGAGCCTGTGCCACGGCAATGGTGCCCTTGGCCAGAGTGGGATTCTCAAACACACCCATGGGTCCGTTCCAAACAACGGTCTTGGCAGCTTTCACAGCCTCAGCGAACAGAGCCTGGCTCTTGACACCGATGTCCAGACCCATCTTGTCAGCGGGGATGGCGTCGGCAGCCACAGTCTCAACAGCAATCTCGCCGTCGATGGGGTCAGGGAAGGAGGCAGCAACCACAGCGTCAACAGGCAGCAGGAGCTTGACGCCCTTTGCCTCAGCCTTTGCCATCATGTCCTTGCAGTAATCGATCTTTTCGTTGTCAACAAGGCTCTTGCCGATATCGTAACCCTTGGCGGCCAGGAAGGTGAAGGCCATGCCGCCGCCGATGACCAGCGTGTCGACCTTCTCCAGCAGATTGTTGATCACGTTCAGCTTGTCGGAAACCTTGGCGCCGCCCAGAATGGCAACAAAAGGACGCTCGGGGTTGGCCAGAGCCTTGCCCATGATGGAAACTTCCTTCTGAACCAGATAGCCGCAGACAGCAGGCAGGTAATCTGCCACACCGGCGGTGGAGGAGTGGGCGCGGTGCGCGGTGCCGAAGGCATCGTTGACAAAAATGTCAGCCATGGAAGCCAGACGCTTGCTCAGCTCGGGATCGTTCTTGGTCTCACCCTTCTCAAAACGGGTGTTCTCCAGCATCATCACGTCGCCGTCCTTCAGTGCGGCGGCCTTGGCGTGGGCGTCCTCGCCGGCTACGTCGGAAGCCATGATGACCGGCTTACCCAGCAGCTCACTGATCCGATCGGCAACAATCTTCAGGCTCAGCTCGGGCTTGTACTCGCCCTTGGGCTTGCCCATGTGGGAGCAGAGGATAACCTTTGCACCCTTATCAACCAGATAACGGATGGTGGGCATGGCGGCCACGATCCGCTTGTCGGAGGTGATCTGACCGTTCTTGGTGGGAACGTTGAAGTCGCAGCGGCACAGAACGCGCTTACCGGCTACGTCAATGTCCTCGATGGATTTCTTATTGTAATTCATAGACATTCCTCCATGTTTTCCCGGGAATTACCCCGCATTTTTCCAAAGGACGTTAAATCTGGGAAGGAAAGCTGGCGAAGGGCCTCATATACGGTGATTGCCACGGAATTGCTCAGGTTCAGGCTTCGGGCCTCTTCCCGCATGGGAATCCGGACACAGCTGTCATAGTGCGCCGCGAGAAAATCTTCCGGCAGCCCTTTGGTTTCCTTGCCGAAGAAAAGATAACACCCATCCTGAAAAGCCGCTTCGGTGTAGCACCTGGGGGCCTTCGTGGAAAGACACCACATCTGCTGCACACGGTTGCGGGCGAAGAAGTCCTCCAGATTGTCATAAACCAGCACCTCTACCAGATGCCAGTAGTCCAGTCCTGCTCTGCGTACGGCCCGCTCGGAGATATCAAATCCCAGCGGACGGATCAGGTGCAGGCGGCTGCCGGTAGCGGCACAGGTTCTGGCAATGTTTCCGCAATTCTGGGGAATTTCGGGCTCCACCAGTACAATGTTCAGCATTTGCCATCCTCCTGACGGAAGGAACCCACAGGTTTGCTTTCCTCAATCCGTACGGAATCTATTGTAAAACATGTGGCGAATAAAATCAATCCAAAAAACTTATTTTTTGGAAGTTTTTTATACTATCCACATAAAGAAAGACGGGGCACAGGGAAAATTGGTGAAAAATGATACAGCCGCCAAAATCCGCCCCGGGGAGAAGTTCCGGGGCGGATTCTGTTTTTATGGAATTTGCGGTTAGCCAACGACCAGACTCAGCTGACCGCCCGTAAGGAACCAACTGCCGCCGATGGTGGTAATGACTGCGTCGGTGGTCAGAGTCACCTCCAGAACCAGATCCAGCTGATCGTCGCTGCCAAGCTGGGGGATGGTGAAGCTCAGATCGGACAGATTCTCTTCATAGCTGCCGGGGCCTTCCCCCTCGGGCATGGTCAGGTTCTGGCTGTCGATCTCCTGCCCGTTGAGCTTCAGTACCAGCCGTGCCCCCCGGAAGCCTACGCTGGTACCGCTTTCGGCAAGCCGGGGAAGCTGAACCTGTGCATAGCTGTTCTGCACGGTAAGTTTCCCGTCCTGACTGTTCCACTCTCCAAGGAACAGGTTGCAGTAGGCGGTAAGGCTGGACTGGAGATAAACCAGAGCATCCTCGGTGGGCGCATCGGGGGAGGACAGAAGAATCTGGGCATTTTCTCCGGTGCTGTCACTGAGGTTGCAGAAGAAGCTGTAGCCGTCGGCGGCCTTTACGGGAACGGTGGCGTTGAAGCTGCTGCCGTTCCAGACGCATTTGGCAGAGGCGACCTTCTGTCCGTCCAGATACACAAGAAAATCCGCTTCCATTCCGTCCCGGTAGGTGGAGGGGACGGCGGTCAGGAGAATATCAGCGCCGCCGCTGCCGTCCCAGACGGTGGGCTGCATGCTCCACTCACTCAGATAAAGCCCCACATCTTCCGCAAGCTGGGCGGTGAGGGCATCAATTTGAGAACGGAGCAAAGTGTTTTCGCTTTCCAGTTCGGAGATCCGGTTTTCCAGTTCCGTGGTTTTATCCGCCTTGCATCCGGCAATGGAAACGGCAAAAATCACCGCCAGCAAAGCGCAGGCAAAGGCGCGAAGATTATGTTTGCGCATAGGGGAACCTCCTATATGGGATGATCCGGGCAAAACAGACAGTTTACCCTGTATTTACCCATTATACGATACGCAAAGAAAATATGCAACCGGATAATTCTTTACTTTTTCTTACATTTTTGGGAACAGGAGCCTGTTTCAAAAGCGGACGGCAGGCCCTGCACCTGTGATCCTGAGAACATCCCCCGACAGAGTGGCATTCCTGGCTTTATTCAGCCGATTCGTAAACGGCGCGGACGGTGCAGCGGGAGCGCCAGATGGTCAGCCAGCAGACGAGCATCGAAGCGGCGCCGCAGACGGTCAGACAAAGCCGGTAATCCGTGACCTCTCCCAAGGCGCCGACGGCCAGGGAAAGCACACTGGTCGCCGCCATGATGAGCATGTTTTCAAAGGCGTTGATTCGAGCCCGAAGGTGCTCGGGGATGTAGCGCTGCACCGCTGCCTGCCGCAGTGTGGCGCTGTTCGTGCCGAGAAATCCGGCGGCGGCGCGGTTGACCAGCATCAGCGGATAGGGCAGCCACAGCAGCGTCATGTCCATGACTTCGTAGAACTGATAGACAAAGAACGTGAAGGGAAATTTTTTGCGGGGCGGCAGCTTCAGACGGTACTGCACCAGCCCGCCGACGGTTCTTCCAATGAATTCCGCAACGGAGAAGAAAGAATACAGTACCACCGACATTCCCGGCGCAGTGCGGAAAAAGGCCACGAGAATCGGTCCGTAGCCGCCGGAAATACCATTGGTGAACGCCATATAGCCGTAAATATTCCGCAGTCCCCGCTCTTTTTTGAGATACCGGGCTGCCTCACAGATATCCTCCCGCCAGAGACGGAGGCTGTAGCCTTTTCCATCGAGTCGGGAGACTTCGGTGATTTGGATACGACTTTCCACCAATGCCGCCAGCAGGGAAAAAACGCCCTGAATCACCAGCAGCCACGTCACACCGAAGAAATCCAGCAGAACCGCGGAAAGGGGCATCAGCAGAACCTTCATGACGGGGTAGAGCATGGAGGATACGGCGTAGCCCTGCTGCTCCATCCCCTCGGGAATGAGCTTCGGGTAAATGCTGTTGTACGCCAGCTCATCGATGGTGCCAAGCGCGGACAGAAGCAGGGAATATGCCAGATAGCCGATATAGGAAAATCGGAAAAACATCAGGTAAACACCCATGAGGGTGTACAGAATGGCGTTGACCACATCGCCGCCGACCAGAAAGGGCTTCCGTGGCAGACGATCCATCCACGGCGCGAAGATCAGCGGCAGAAGGAAGGTCGGAACCAGCTGGATGGCAACGATGAGCGCGGCTGCCAGCGTGCTGCCCGTTTCATCAAAGACCAGAAATGACAGGGCAAAGCCGCCGGCAATGCTGCCGATCATGCCGAGGGTGGTTGCCGCCGTTACAAGCGTGTAGTTTCGGGTCCAAAGTGTTTTCTTCATTTTCTTCACCTCGACTTTATTGTAGCACGTAAATGAAGAAAAAAATATCCGGTAGTTTTGAGAAAATTTTCCTCAGAGCTACCGGATAAGACGCTTTACTTTAATTGCTTCCCGAAAACTCCCGGGACAGCTCGAACGCCTCCTTATAGCGGCGGTTTGCGGTGTACCATTCAAGGACCCAGGGCAGGTGGAAGGACGCGTAACCGGCGGGAAGCGATTTGCGCATCCTCCGGAAGCAGTCGAGTAAAAGCGTGCCGTAAGACGGACGCTGCAAATAGTCCGGATGATCCAGCCGGAAGGCAACAATGTCACAGATCTGCCGGGCCAGCGCCGGGTCCATGTAGCCACATTCCGCTGTCCGTGCCCGCTCCAGAGCCGCCCGTGCCTCGTCCGGGAACCCCAGCTTCTCACAGCAGATGGCAAGCTTGTGCAGCGCCATGCAGTCGGGATCGTCCAGCGCGGAGAAGTAGGCATAGGCAGCTTCGTACTGGCCGTTTTCAAGCTGACCGGCGGCGGTATTATAGCGGATGGTATCCATCAATTCCGTATCCTTCAGCCGCTCTGCCAGCCGCAGAGCGGCGGCATACTCCCGCTCCATCTGGGGCAGGCACAACTTGTTGCAGTAGCAGCTGCCAAGATAAAAGCGGCTTTGCAGCATGAGATGCACCGCGTCATCCTCTGCTGCCAGTGTGTGCGCATGGCGCAGAAGCTCGATGGAGGTCTGGTAGTCGCCGCGCTGGTAGGCGGCAACTCCGGCGCTGCAACAGATGAACGCATGGGGGTACAGGCGCAGAGCTTCTTCATAACGCTCCTGCAAAACCCGCTGAAAGGACAGCAGACGGGTGTCCAGACCGTTTTCCAGCGCGGCAGGCAGGGGTGTCCCCACGGGCTGCAATGCTTCGTGGATCAGATCGGCATGGGCAGCGTACCGGCTGCGGGAAAGCAGGGGACGCACCGCCGCGAAGCCGCTTTCCAATGCGTGCATGGCTTCCATATCCCCAAGAAACAGCAAATCCGTCATCCGATTGAGCAGGGCGGCGGCGTCCCGCAGGGCTGGGCTGTCCTCTTCTACCGGCAGACCGAGACGGTCAAACAGCAGACGGCGAATTTCATCGGACGGTGTGACCTGCCCCTGCTCAATTTTGGAAAGATACGAAACGGCGCAGATCCCACGGCACAGCCCCTCCTGACTCCAATGCCGCGCCAGCCGCTCCCGTCGAAGCAGGCTCCCAATATCATTCATGTGCGTTACCTCCTTCGGGGAATGCTTACGCCTATAGTATAATCTGTTTTTTCGCAAATGCAATATTCCGTTAGATACGCCATTGGGTGTGCTGAAAAATCCCCCGGCGGAATTGTTCCGCCGGGGGACAGGTTGGTTGAAATCAGCCTTCGTTTGCCTTGGCGTCGGCGATGATCTTCGCCTGATTTGCCTTCGGGACCTCTTCGTAGCGGTCGAAGGTCAGGGTGAAGGAGCCTCTTGCCTGGGTCATGGCCCGCAGGTCAATGGCATAGCTGCTCATTTCCGCCATGGGAACCTCGGCTTCCACTATGGTAACACCGTGTCCGGCAGGGTTCATGCCCATGACGCGGCCCCGGCGCTTGTTCAGATCACCGATCACATCGCCCATGTAGCTGTCAGGAATGGTGACCTTCAGAGAGCCGATAGGCTCCAGAATGGTGGGCATGCAGTTGGGCATGGCTTCCTTGAAGGCGAGAATGGCTGCCAGCTTGAAGGAAAGCTCGTTGGAGTCCACGGGGTGGTAGGACCCGTCATACAGGGTGGCCTTCAGACCGACCATGGGGTAGCCAGCCAAAGGTCCCTTCTGGACGGCTTCCTGCAGACCCTTTTCCACAGCGGGATAGAAGTTTCTGGGCACGGAACCGCCGAACACTTCCTCAGCAAAGAGCAGATCGTCCTGCTCGTCCTGCGGCTCAAAGCGGATCCACACGTCGCCGAACTGCCCGGAACCGCCGGTCTGCTTCTTATGGCGGCCGTGGGCCTCCACCTTTTTCTTGATCCGCTCCCGGTAAGCAATCTTTGCCGGGCTCAGCACGGCGTCCACGCCGAAGCGGCTCTTCAGCTTGCTGACGATCACGTCCAGCTGCTGGTCACCGGTACCGGAAATTACCAGCTGCTTGGTTTCAGGGTTGTTGGAGATCACGAAGGAGGGGTCCTCCTCGTTCAGGCGGATAAGGCCCGAGCCGACCTTCTCGTCCTGACCCTTGACCTTGGGAGAAATGGCCATGGAGTAGCAGGGAGGGGCGTAGGGAATGCTCTTCAGACTGACGACCTTTCTGGGGTCGCACAGGGTATCGCCGGTCCTGACCCGGTCCATCTTACCGATGGCACCGATGTCGCCGCAGCCCAGAGCCTTGACCTCAGTGGCCTTCTTGCCGCAGACCGTATACAGACGGCCCAGCTTTTCCGTGTCGCCGGTACGGGCGTTTACCAGAGTGGTATCCGAAGTGATCTCACCGGACAGAACCTTGATATAGGAATATTTGCCGTACTGATCGGAAACGGTTTTCCACACAAAGGCGCAGGGCACGCCGCCGGGGGAAACCACGAATTCCTCGGTGCTGCCGTCGGAAGTAGTAGCCTTGTGATAGTTGCCCTGCACGGGATTGGGTAACAGCTCAATGATGTGATCCATCAGCATGAGGGAGCCAAGGCACGTAACGCCGGAGCCGCAGAACACGGGGAACATGCTCATCTCGCTGACGCCCTGATGCAGGCCGTTGATCATTTCCCGGTAGGTGAAGTCATCGCCCTCGAAGAACCGGTCCATAAGGGCTTCATCGGTTTCCGCAACGGCTTCCTTCAGCGCGTCGTTGAATTCGGCGATGACGGGAATCTTGTCCTCAGGAACTTCGATTTCCACCCGCTTCAGCTTGTTCATTTCGTAGGCGCGCTTGTTCAGAACATCGATGATACCGGTGATTTGATGGTTCTTGTCCCAGATGGGAACGACTACGGGGGCAATCTTGTTGCCGTAGCGCTCACGCAGGGCATTGAAGGTGGCGTTGTAATCGGAATGATCCTCGTCCACCTCGGAGATGTAAATAAACCGGGGCATGTTCCGCTCCTCGCAGTACTGCCATGCCTTCTCAAAGCCGACGGTGATGCCGTCCTTGGCAGAACAGACGAGAATCGCGGCGTCGGCAGCCCGGAGGGCTTCCATTACGGCACCGGAGAAGTCAAAACCGCCGGGGGTGTCCAGCAGGTTGATTTTGCAGTTATGATACTCCAGCGGCACCACGGAGGTGGAGATGGAGCAATTGCGGCGGATCTCTTCGGGATCGTAGTCGCAGACGGTATTTCCGTCGGCGTTCCGACCCATCCGATCGATGGCGCCGGTCATGTAGAGTAAGCTTTCCGCCAGAGCGGACTTGCCGCTGCCGCTGTGACCCAGCAAACAGACATTGCGAATGGCATTGACAGTGTACATAACAGAAAAACTCCTTTCGGGTGATCCTGCCGGGGCAGGCACCGGAATGGTGTCATTATACACGAAAGTGAAAGGAATTTCAATGATAATTTTCGTCACAATGCGAAAAACTTGCAGAAAACGAAATGCGGCCTGAATTCTTATGCAATGCGCATAAAAGCAAAAGCGCGAAATTGTGGATAATTACGGGAATGAGAACGCGGAAGGCGGCATGTAATTCATAAACATGCCGCTGTTTGTTCCCGGTGCTTTCGGGTACCGCATGGATCAGGAAAAAACGGAAGTGCAAAGCCAGTAAATGATGCCGTAGACTACGCTTGCTGCCGTGCCGTAGACCAGAACGGGACCGGCAATGTTGAACATTTTTGCGCCTACACCCAGAATAAACCCTTCGGTTTTGAATTCCACGGCGGGGGCGGCGATGGCATTTGCAAAGCCGGTAATGGGAACGAGGGTACCCGCACCGGCGTGTTTGGCAAGGTCGTCATAAAGACTCAGCCCCGTAAACAGGGCAGACAGCGCAACGAGACTCATGGAGGCGGCAGTTCCCGCCAGCTCCCTTTCAAGCCCCAGAGACCCGTACCAGTTCAGAAATACCTGTCCCAGACAGCAGATCGCCCCGCCGACCAGAAAGGCAAACAGGCAGTCCTTCCCCATGGGCGAAGGCGGTGTCATTTCCTTTACCAAAGCGTCATATTGTTTTTCTGTCATGATCGATCCCTCCAAGGATGATGTGAAAATTGGAATTTACCATATCAGCGCGAAGCGCCCTTGACTCTCCCTCTGGGACAAGCGAAGCGCAGTCGCGGAAGTGAATGATAAGTGGCATGTCAGAGCCGTGACAGCTCCCACAAAGGGGGAGCCAAGGGGGGCTTCGCCCTGCTAAATTCCAATTTGCTTGCTCACTTATCCACAGTATTCCCGTTTTCTACCCGGGCATGCGCGAAAAATGTGGTTGCCTGCCGGAAGAAAACATGATATGATGATTTCGAAAATTCAAGGAAACGGAGGAATTCTGAAATGCCGATGCAGATGGGATTTCGCTGGTATGGCGAGGGAAATGACAGGATCAGCCTTGCGGACATCCGGCAGATTCCCGGGGTGAGCACCATTGTCTGGGCACTGCACAACAAAATGCCCGGCGAGATCTGGGAGGAAGAGGAGATCGCCGAGGTTCAGAAGCAGCTGGCACCTTACGGCTTCAACATGGATGTGGTGGAGTCGGTAAACGTCCATGATGATATTAAGATCGGTCTGCCCACCAGGGACCGGTATATTGAAAACTATAAGCAGTGTATCCGGAACCTTTCCAAATTCGGCGTGAAGGTCATTTGCTATAACTTCATGCCCATTTTCGACTGGACCCGGTCGGACCTGTTCCACCCGCTGCCCGATGGCTCCACGGCGCTGTATTATCAGAAGAACATGATTCAGGACGACTACAATGCCATGGCCGACTATATCATGGGCTTTACGGAAAAGTACCACATGACCTTCCCCGGCTGGGAGCCGGAGCGGATGGCAAAGCTGGATGCCCTGTTCAAGGCCTATGCGGGCGTGGATCACGAGAAGCTGTGGAAAAATCTTAAATATTTTCTGGATGCCCTCATGCCTACCTGTGAAGAATGCGACGTGAAGATGGCCATCCACATGGATGATCCCCCCTGGGATATTTTTGGGCTGCCCCGTCTGCTGGTGGATGAGCCCAGTATTGACCGGTTCCTGAAAATGGTGGACAGCCCCTGCAACTGTCTGACGCTCTGCTCTGGCAGTCTGAATGCCAATCCTGCCAACAATGTGGCGGATATTGTCCGGAAGCACTGCGACCGGATCGCATTTGCCCATATCCGGAATGTAAAGCACTTCCCGGGCGGGGATTTCAGCGAGACCAGCCACCGGGACTGCGACGGCGATACCGGTATTCTGGACATTCTGAAAGCCTATCATGACTGCGGTTTTACCGGCTACATCCGTCCGGATCATGGGCGTCACCTCTGGGGCGAAGGCCCCGGGACCGTCCGCCCCGGCTACGGACTGTATGACCGTGCCCTCGGCATCATGTATATGTGGGGCGTCTGGGATATGCTGGACAAGCTGGAAGAAAAATAAGGGCAGCACCGCGCAATTCGGCAAGAAGTCTCAGACAGGATTTTTGCCCCA
>ERZ857629.2977-NODE-2977-length-14991-cov-18.872657_pt1 | contig 14991 bp, 13 predicted proteins | sample MGYA00519700_ERZ857629 | MGnify/ENA primary metagenome ERZ857629 (study PRJEB31778, sample SAMEA3449351) | human gut metagenome | biome: human gut; feature: human-associated habitat; material: faeces | place: United Kingdom | collected 2010/2012 ... | reverse complement strand
TAGCACCCGTCGGGTTACCCTGCCTTTTCGTACCGCCTTTCGCTTGTTCGCTCTTTTTTTTCTCGCTTTGTTCTTCCGTTTGCTTTTCCTTTTCCGCTCGTTCTTTCTCTTTCAGTTGCTTTTCCAACAGCTTCCGCTGCCGTTCCGCTTCGAATTCCCCGTTGAAGTATTTCGGGAATTTCGTATAAAACAAACTATTCGTTTCCTTAAACTCTTCCCCGGTATTTCTTATCCCGTTGAAAAGCGGGAAGTCGTTCATGCCGCCTTCGCTTCTATGCACCACACGCTTCCGGTATAAACCAAGGATTCCGTCCGTCGAATATCGTTTTGCTCGCGCCCTTCTGAAAATCACCGTCCACACCGCTTTTTCTTCAATCGTTTCCCCGCCCTGTCCGTTTGTGATATGCAGGATTTTTTCCTGCGTGCCGTACGCGTTCGAAAGCCGCACGTACCGCCGCGCGATCGGCATATAGATCCGCTTTGCAAGATACGCAAACAATGTCCGCGTTTTTCCCGCGTAGCTCGCCTCTTCGTCCGTGGCGTTGTATTTCTCTTCAAGTTTTTCGAACAGCCATTTTTCCAAACCGAAAAACGGTATTTCTACTTTCGGCTTCTTCGATTCCACGATTCGAAATTCAAGTGCCATTTCCGTGATGTCGCTTGAAACAGCCCCGTTTCTTTGACTGTCCATAACTTTCCGGTAAAACGATATATATCTGATCGTCGTGCAGTGATTGTGCATTTTCTCTTCCACGTTGTACAGATCGTTTTTCGGATTCACTTCCGTATCTTCCGCTTTCACGCCCGCGTTCGTGTTCTGATTTCCGCGTTCCTTATCTATTTCCGGATCGTATGAAATCGCTATTTCGTACCCGTTTTTCAGCGGATCGTCCGGTTTCATACTTCTGCCGAGCCGTTCCGAATCGTAATTTTTACGGTGCGAATACGTGGATATTTCTTCCGTTTCTTCCGGTTTTCGCTTCAGATAATTCAGATCGTACTTCGGAAAATATCCGAGGGTTTCACGCTTGAAGTCTACCCGCACGCCCTGCGTGGAGAAAATGAGCGAACTCGGCGCGTCGTATACATAGTATAATTGCGCATAATCTACAAGCGTTTCGTACAGCGACACCATAACGATCCCGTTATTGAATTTTTCGCCGTATCGTTTTACGTCGTAGCCGAACAAATAATCCTCGTAATCATACCCGCAAAATTCTTTCAGTCGATAATCGAATAATTCTTTGATTTTTTCATCGATCCGCCCCGCGCGTTCGTTCATATATTTCAATGAATCGATGAAGTCGCGCACGCCTTCTTTCGTATATATCACATGCCGATCGATCGCTTGCCGCATAAATCTCTCCAACCGATCCCACGGGAAATACGGAAATTCTATCTTGCAATCGTGCATTTGTTCGAGCGCGATTTCGCGGAACGTCGTTTCTTGTTTCAGCACCATGTCCGTGCCGATGATCCCTTTTCCGCTGCGCGGTTTGCCTGTAAGAAACACCGTGCCGGGATTGTCGTTTAACAACTCGCCGTTCTTCTCGTCTTTCTTTTTCAGTCGCCGCTCCCCCACGCGCCGGCGCCACCAATCGAAGATTCTCAAACCGATATACGCTTTCGCCCACCACGGCAGAAACCCGAACGGCACCGAAAGATCTATCACAAGCTTCACCGCTTGCGAATACAGTTTTGTACTATTGATCGGATCAAGCGCGGCGATCGGGAAATAAAACGCGTAAGCGAACGTTTCGAACAGTATCGTGAACACATTGAAATTATATAGCCAAATTAAAATCAACGCGGGGCGAAAAAATCGGTGCTCCGATATATATTCCGCAAAGGCTTTCACATACCGACATACAGGCGCAATCACCGCACGTTCCGCCGCAAGCCACGCTCTGAGCGGCAGCGTGTTTTTTCGTTCCGCGCCTTCTTCCGCCCAACATTTCGCTTCGCCTTTCATTTTCAGGCTGAGTTTTTTTAAAAGCAGTATGATCATAACGATCATCGCTACGAAATACAAATAAGGCGTGAGCCGCGCCGCCCATTCCGCAAACCACACATTGAACGCCGAAAAATTCGCTATGTCGAATATCGCTGCGAACAGCATGCTTGATTTTTCTTTGAATACTTCCCATTCGATCGGCAGCAGCGACGGCATTTCCGAAGGTATTTCCGTAACCGTCGGCTGCACAGCTCCATAAATTCCGAACATGTCGGCGAAATAATATAACGCCGATTTTCCGAGATCTTCGAGCGATTGCAACATTCGCCGCGTTACCGCCCCGAAGCGAAGCACCGTGAATGCAAGTGAAGCGAAAACCAATAAAACGCCGACCAACGGAAAACTTTTCCCTTGCCCCGTTCGCTTTGTTTTTGCTGCCGTTTTGCTCATCGCTTTGCCCCGCTCCTTGTGTTTTTATGATTGTTTTTCCCCGACGTCAGAAGATCTGACTACACGTCCGCATTGCGTAAATAACGAAATATATGATCGCAACGAAAGCCGCCGCTTTTATGATTTTGAAAAACGTCATCATCTTCGTCGTTTCCCCCCGCCACTGAACGCAAATCGAATCAAGCGGATTATTAAAACCCCGATCAATACAATAAGAACAATTCCGAAACCTACGGCAATTATTTTTGCATAGGAACTATTGAAAATCGTATCTTTCAAGTTTTCCCACCAATTCTTTATATCGCCCGCTATTTCGTCAACCGTGTTTTTCAATGCTCCGTCTTTATCCGTCGGATCCGTCGAACCGCTTTCGGAAATCATCGGCGTGTCGCTCGTTCCGTCTAAAAAGAAAAAATAAGAAGTATAAACGGCATTTTCATCATTAGCGAGCGGCGATTCACAAAAAGCAAGCGCAACCCGCTGAGCCGCAAGACCGATCACCGTTCCCGTTATGGGGTGCCCAGTTAAAAGTCCTACGGTAGAAAAAGTAAGCAACGTTGCCAAACCGCCTTCGTCTGAACGTAAAAATTCATAAGCACGTGAACCCCGAATTTCTTCACTTCTATGGAAAGTCATACACCCCGTGGCTTCAAATCCGGAAAATACATCGTTCAGATTCGAAGTTTTGTTATCAAAAATCGCGACAGAGAAAAAACCGTATAAATTCTCGCGGACTATATCATTACTATATTTGAAATATACCTTTCCCGCATAATTTAAATATAAAATCGACCAGCTTTGCCCATAATCCTCGCACCAATCTTTATAACACGAAAGCGGCACAAGAATTTCGGTTTGCGTTTTTCCGTCGGAATCACGTTGAACTATACTCAGCGGCGTATAAGTAGTATTCACTTTATACGTACCAATCCCGTCGTAGCTCACTGTGATTTTATCTATCGTTGAACGATCATTCACAATCGACATAGATTTTAACCCTAAGATAGTCGCGAGATCCGCTGATTTCAAAGCATAAATATCGGGATAATCTTTCACTCTGATCTCGCCCGAATACTTCGTTTTTTCCGCAAACGGCGTTTGCTTATACTGATTCATGTAGTTTATTTCGATCAGCCATTTATCCGTAAATATAACGTTTACCGGGTAAATATCGCCGCTGTATGTATCTGCGTTTAAAACGGCTTTCGCTTTGGCATATTGATAATTATTCGTAATCTTCAACGCACTCGTACCGCTATTCAATTTGTCAACCCGGTAGCCGTCTACTTCTCCGCCCCGGGCGTTCACGAATTCGTCGCCCGTATACACATTCGACGTGTGCCGCACCTGCATATAGTGCCATTCGTTCGCCACATTATCCGTCACTAAAAACAATGAATGTTTCTGATACTCTACCGTAATTTCGCAAGACTTGCTTGCCGAATCGGTAGACATGACAATGTTCTGCGGCTGCACGTATTTTACGCCGTACTGTCTTTCAAAGGCTTCCGGCGCCGCATTGATTTCGCTTCCGTATTCCGTCATAAAATTCGAATAGTCGTTATAGCGTTTCAGCTGAGAAAGCTTCACCGCTTTTCCCGTGCTTTTCGTTACGTCCGGCGTGATTGTTTTTCCGTCGCGCGATACGGCAAAGCCGCCGTAATACACGTACTTCATCTGATATTCTTCGTCGGGAACGATTTGCGCAACTGCCGTGATGTTCAGTCCGAACAAATCCGATTGATACTTCACGGGAATCCGCACGTTCAATCCGTTATCTTCGATACTTACGCCCACCAGCGCGTCCGAATCGCCCGTTACCGTGAAATCCTCTTTCTTCAAATCGAACAGCCAGCCGCACGAATTCAAAAGCCGTTCCTCTATATCCGAATACTTATACGTAAGCGTAACCACCCCGTTTTTTTCGTTTACCGTGGCGGTATAATAATTGATTTCAAGCGCGTTGTCCGCTTCGTTGTTTTTTATCGTTATCGAAAAATCTTTATATCGGAATTCATCGTAAACAACCGTCAGATACCCTTTTTCTTCCGCTTCGTTATATACGTATTCATAACCGAGGGCTTGCCGCAAAATTTTATCGCCCGCGTTTATTACCTGCCCCGTTTCGCTGTCGTATGTTCTCTTTTTCGATACGATATTGAATTCGGCTAAACTTTTTATTCCGGACAAATTGTACATCGCCCTGATTGCCGAAAATTTGTTATAAGCGGCAACCTCGCCGATATTGTATATTTCCGACTTCGTTTCGTAATTTCCCGAAGATGAATACGCTTTATAAATTACTTCGAGCGGCTTTTCTTCCGTCGTGGAAATGCCTACGTCGCTACACATACTCGTTCTTAAACTATCCGCAAGAGAAGAATTGTTTTTAAGTATCTGTTTCGTTATATCCTGCAAAGACGAAGCTTGCACGTTGCTTCTGAATATAGAAGTAATGCTTTCCCTTTGATATGACACAGCTCTTGCATTATTACTATTATACCAAAATTCTTCTTCGCGGTAGTATTGCAATACTTCAACATAAAAATATAATTTCGTTGCTTTCGCCTTTGTAGGAAAGTCAAAATAAACGGTATATTTTCCGTCTGACTGACTCATCATAAACGCGTTACGTACATTCGAAGTGTACGCTCCGGTCAACGAAAAACTTTTATTTACAAAGTTATGTGAATCTGTTCCGGTCATCCACCGACTGAATGTACCGCTATTATTCAGCAAATAGAATCTTCTGCCGATTATTCCACTTTGCGTTGCCGCGTTTATATCCTGCGTTGCCGGATCTTTCGTCGATACCGTCGCGCACAACGCATAATAATTTCCGGATTGATTATATCTTTGAACGGCGGGAATACTTGTTACCGATTTAAGCGTGAGCTCTTCAAGATTTTTATCGCCTAATGCCTTAATATCGGACGGTATTTCAATTTCCGCAAAATATTGTGAGGAACCGACGTAGCTTCTCGGCACAACGTTTGAAACCATCGAAAGCGCTTTGTATTCCTTCGTAGGATCTTTCCCGACGTACTTATCGTAAATCTGCGCCAATGCGGGCGGCGCAGTTCCTTCGTCAAGCAAAATTTTCGTTGCCGATACCACCGTGTGTTCGTCGCTGACCGCCGAAGTCGCCGAGCAAGTCGCCGTCAGCCGACCGCGCTCGTACACGTTCAGATACATATCCACGTACACCGAAGCCGTGCCGCTTTTAAACGTCATTACGCTTTTTGCGAACGAAACGCTTTGCGTCTGCCCTTCCGTATCGCCGTCCGTCAAAGTCGTTCCGTCGTGTCCGCGCTGTATAAACGCGCCCTCGCTGTTACTCGCAAGCGTTACCGTTACGCTTTCGTTTATACCCAACGAATCTTCCGATACGATTAAATTAAAACGAATTCGATACCGTTGCTCGATTTTCGTTGTGGAAATCACCGGATCGCCGCGAAAGTAAAACGTTCCGTCATATGCGCTCGCCTCACGTCTGATCGGCTGAATCCCGAATACCGCAAGAAGAATTAAAAGTGCCGCCGCCAGAATCGAAAACAAAACTATTCTTTTTTTTATCGCCGTTTGTTTCATTTTTCCGTTTCCTTACAATCAATAGTAACCCGTCCACGGGCTTTTCGTAGTATACGTTTTTTCGTACAATTTGTACGAAGTCGCGTCCGTCGTAGTTACTAATATTTGCGCCGTTACCGTAACGCTGTCGTCTGCCGCGGTAAGCTTTTCACTCTCTTCCGGAATCACGTCGTATCTGTACGCACCGCGTATATCCGGCTCTTCCGACTTCTTAAACGTCAGCTTCGCGATTCCGTAGTTCTCTACGTGGATTTCCAATAGCAGCACTTCTTCCGTCGAATATAAATGTCCCGATTTTATTCGCACGTCGAACGCCTCTTCGTCAAACTCGAATTCGCCTTCCATAATCTTGCCGATAAGATCGGGATTCGTTTCCGCAGGCTTGTCGTTCCTCTTCACCGCCCGCACGATGATCGGCGTTAGAATCAAGCCTAAGATAAACGTTACGATCGATACGATTATGCTCGCTTTGCTCCATTTTGTTTTTCCGCTCATTTCACTTCTCCACTAACGTATTTTCGCGCGTTGCCTGCCACGGCTCTTCTGATTCCCATTTCGTATCGAACAGCCCCGCAACCTCGGCTTCCGTGCTCTTGATTTTATAGATTCGCGTGCCCACGCACGCGTATATGTCGATTTTCAGTTTTCTCGTGCCGGCAAAACAAGTTGCAGGCACAAGATTCGTCGTTTTCAGTCTGTACAGCTCGTATTTTTCCGTTTCCGTATAAACCGTCTGTTTTTCGAATTCAAGCGGCACGCTGCCCATGCCTTCCACGTTCGCCAAAAACCTTTCCGCTCCGCACCCGGCTGCAAACTTGATCCGTCCTTCTTTCAGAATCATCACGCAGTCGCTTCCGTCGAAATTCAGCTGCACGCTTTTTACGCCGAGCTGTTCCGGACTTTTCGCCGCGTCTAATAGCACCACCGCTTGCCGCACCGGCTCTTTCTTCGCTTCGTCCTCTTGTTTCCCCTTCACCGCTTTCACGATCATCGGCGCGGCGATCACGATTCCAAGCACCGCAGCAGTTACCGTCAGTATTTTTCCCGTTCGTTTCATTTCCTTTCACCGCTCCTTTTTTGGTCCGTTTCTTTCGGGAAAGCACCTTGCAAAGGCACTTCCCCGAACCGAAACTTTTGCACGCACGCCTTACTTGTCGTACGTTACCGTGTACGTTTTCGCATACGATCTGATGTCGCTTGAAGAAATATCTTTGTCGTTCTTGTGTTCGAATACGATTCGCACATACTTCGCGTCGGAAGGCAGGCTCGAATCTTTCGCCGCCTCGTAGTCCACCGTCATAACCGTCGTGGTCTTTTGCAAAAATGCTTTGTCCGCGTCGTAATAATAGATATTGTACGTAATATCCCCCGCCTGCTCGTCGATGTCGATCACAAGCCCTTTCACCGGCACAAAGTCCTTCGTCCGCCACGCCGTCGCACCCGACTTGTCGCGCCCTGTTTCCGTATCGAGCAAGCCCGTTTCGTAGCCGAACGTGGAAGAAACTTCTTTCGTCTTTTCTCCGCTGATCTGCTTCACCAACGCCGCGCCGCCCAATGCCACGCCCGCTACTGCCATAATGCCGATCGCGACTCCCGCGACCTTACCGTTTTTTGCTTTTGCCATTGCTAAAAGCCTCCTGTTATTTTTTCCGCGGTTGTTACCTCGCGGTTTTAACGTTTTTATGCAGCCCCGGCAACTTCCCCGCGTTCAGGGCGAAAGCGGAAATTTGGGAACACCGCTTCGCCCCTAAGGCTGCAACCCGCCCGCGCTTTCACGCTTTGCGGGTACATATATAGCAAACGGCTTTTCGCAAAACCGCTTTGCTTAATTTTCGTGCGCCCCTTCTTTCCCGTACTTTTCACCGAGCCAACGCTCTATCTGAATCTTCGAAGTGGCTATCCATTCCCCGAACGCAGTCAAGCGCACGTAATAAAAATCCGCTACCGTCGCTTCGCTCTCTTCCCCGATCGCTTTTTCAAACGCCTTTTTGCGTTCTACAAGAATTTCCGAGCGGTCCTCGAATCTCCAAAAGTAACGTTCTTCTACTTCGGGCTTAAAAGGGCACTTTTTCCACCGTGAGAGATCCGCCAAAAACGCGCGCCGCCCGTCCCGTACGTTCAACGGATATTCCGTGATAAATTCGCACGGCTCGATTTCGATTCGCGGGGTTTCGTACCCGTCCGCTTCCGCTTCTTCGAATCCGACGTCGGATTTTTCTTCTTGCGCTTCTTGCTCTTGCGCCCACTCGTCCGCTGCGCTTTCGATTGCTTGCTTTTCCGCTTCAAGGTCTGCCGCCGCGTCGTAATACGGAGTTTCGCTTCCGTCAAAAGTATCGTCAAATAAATTCGTCTGCCCGGGCAGCTGTCCGTCCGCTTCGAGCACGATTTCTTTCGCTCCGACTTCCCCGCGCATTATCTGCCGCCGACGTTCTTTCTGTTCCGCACGTTTCGCGTTTTCTTCGGCGCGGAATTTCTTTGCCTTTTCCAATATCCGATCCGCTTCCGAATCTTCCATATAAAAGAACCCGACGCTGTCGCGCATGTAATTTTTCACCGCCCGCATATCGTCAACCGTCATATCCGCATTGAAATATTTTCGGTTTTCTTTCGGCACGCTTGCAAGCTCCACAAGCTGCGACATTGAATATCCGGCGTATTGCCTTTCGATAAAATTCACGCTATCGCCTTTCACTTGCACAAACTCTGCTATTCTCACAAGGTTGGAAACCTTCGTTTGCGAAAAGCCGAACGCGTATTTGCAAAACTCTTCGAAACCCGCATAAGAAAACGGAGTCCCCGTTTCGTCCACCACTTCGCGCCATTGTTCCGCCGCTTTCATCTCTTTCAGCCGCAAACCCAAAAGGCACAAATCCTTCACCGTATCGCGCGCATATTGCGCAACCCGCTCGCAGTCCGCTTTCAACTCTTTTTGTTCGTATTCTTGCGCATAACGGAAACGCAGAAAATCGAAATTCGCGCGGTCTTTAAACTCAATCAAATCGTTTTCGCTCATTTCTTTTTCTCCCCGCTCACCGCCGATACAAACTTTTCAAAACAGCTTTTGCAGCAGCCTTCCGAGTAAATCGGCTTTTCCTTTCCGCACACATCACAAAATTGCGCGATCCCGAACGCCGCTTCCGTTATGTTTGCGCTTGCCGCCACATACTTCCGCGCCCGTTCTGCCTGTTCCTGCGTTGCGTAGTTCGTCGAGCTATAAAACCGCCCGCCGTTATCGCATGCAATGTACAACCTGAATCCCATTTTTTGCAGCCTTCCTTTCGTTTATTTTCTTCCATGCGTTCCCTGCATGTCGGATTTCCTGTTATTCGCCTTTCGGCTTCTCTTCCCCGGGCATTTGCTTTTCGTCGAAAATATTCAACTGCCCTTCAAGCTGTTTCGCTACCCTTTCCGTTTTCTCTCCTTCGCCTTGTCTGACTTGCGCCGCTTTCGCTCTGATTGCCGCCGAAATTATTTCCGAGGGCTTTTTCACTGCGTTCGCCGCTGTGCTCAAATCTTCTCCCGCCTCTCTTCGGTATACGCCCGACTTCGATTCTGATTCTACGCTCGGCGGAATATCTCCGTTTCGCACCAATTCCAAAAAGGCGAGCGTTACAAGCTCCGTTCCGAAATTGTACGTTTGCAATATGTACCGCGTCAGCCGCTCGAATTGCGCTTCGAAATCGTCGCGATCGATTTTAAACTTCTTCGATAGATTCACGTATTTCGTTTCGATTCTCTGTTCCGCCATTTACTTCCGCCCTTTGTCCTTGCCGCCCCTTTGTTTTTGTTTCGTTCGCTTTGGCTTTTTGCGGCTACGCCGCAAATTCGGGAAAAGAAACGGCGAAGGTTTTCTTGCCTGAACCCTCGCCGCTCTTTTCTTATATCAACACCGAGCTTTCGGCTCGATTTTGACGATGTAACTTCTCCGGCAAGACTGAGAATATATTTGTAGCCTTTTATGGGCTATCTGTTTATATTATATAGCCCGAATTAGGCTTTGTCAAGCATTTTTAATAAAAAAATTCTAAAATAGGCTAAAATACTTGCGGAGGGGCTCTATGATTCGTTTAAAGGAATTACGAAAAGAAAAAAATCTCACTCAGTCCGAATTAGGAAAATTGCTTGATTTAAACCAAACCGCAATCGGAAAATATGAGCGAGGAGAATTAGAACCGAGCACAAAAACACTTATTGCTCTTTCGAATATCTTTGAAGTTAGTATTGATTATATATTAGGGCGGACAGACGAAGAATTTGTGATTCGTAAAGATAAGCCCGCCCCTTTACCCGCCGACCAACAAGAACTGAATAATTTGTTTCAATTACTTGCGCCCGTTTACCGTGTGCAAGTTTTAGAATACACGAGATATATGGCTGAACGTTCCGGCGTAAATATCCCGAACGCAAAGAAAAGGGGGTGAAGAAATACAAAGCACGGATTCCGAAATTTAAAGAATAAATTTCGGAAATTTCGGTTTGTTTCAAAAGACCGTTTTTTATTGTAAAATATTCCTATCAAACATAGGAGAAATCGACAATAATGAACGATCAAGAAATGCAGGTGATTGAAACCGTTTTGGAAATGCTGCACGGACTTATCGGGCGCGCCGACGCGTCGCGCGATTTTCGCCCTATTTTGCAAATTTTCACGGGCGGCAAGGTTGCCGAAGCGGCGGATCTTCCGCCGGGGAATAGTGAAGAAGAAAAAGAAGGCATTGTAAAATTTACCGACAAGGAGATAAAATCAATGCCAATTACACTTCAAAGAATTATACGTGTAGGAAGATTCAATGTACACGTAAGAAAAAGAGAAACCTCATACAACAAATTCACCTATGAACTTCGTTACCGGAGAGACGGCTTTTGCATAGAAGCTTGCGGAAAAACAAAAGAAATCGCCAAAGCCAACTTTTTGAAAAAAGCGCGGGTAGCGGTAGCGGCAAAAAAGCAGCAAAAGAAAGATTCGCTTTCTGCATTTCCCACTACTTTCACGGCGTTTTCTATGTACTACTTCGAACGTTTCCGCATAAAAAAAGTAACGCAACAAACCTATACAATCGATTTGTTACGTTTCAAAAAATATCTTGCGCCGTTCTTCCGCGAAATGAAATTCACAGCCATTACGCCTACGCATTGTCAAAATCTTTTCGATTCCGAAAACTTGCAAGGAAAAGCAAAAACGTGCGAAGAATTGTACGGGCTGCTTTCGGTGATTTTCAAAGCGGCGGCAGCACATGGACTCATGTCAAAAAATCCGCTCGCTCTGATTCTCAAAGTCAAACACAACCGCGTACACGGAAAAGCGCTATCGAACGACGAAATTTCGAAAATGCTCCGAGATCTGAGCGGAAGAAAAATCGAATTGCCGTGCCTGCTTATGCTTTGCACCGGGGCGCGCCCGAACGAGCTGGAAACGGCGCGAATCGACGGAAAATTCATTGTGATGAAAAACAGCAAACGCAAGACGCGGGAAATCGAATACAAGAAGATCCCGATTATCGATCTGCTTCGCCCCTATCTTCCAGAAAGCGGGATCTTCCCGCAGTTTCCTTCGCCGAACTATCTGACGTTGAATTTTCCGAAGTTCGTGCCGAATCACAAGCTTTACGATTTGCGGACAACGTTCAACACAAAATGCGAAGAGGCGGGCATAGCGAACACGGCGCGCATGAAGTTTATGGGGCATTCGCTGGGTGCTCTGCGCGATGCTTACACCGATTTATCCGACGAATACCTTTTGCGAGAAGGCGCAAAGCTGAACGGAGAAATGAAATTTTGCCCCACGCTTGCCCCAAGAAATGAGTGATTGAAACGAAAAAAGGGCGGAAACCCGCCCAAAAAAAAGAAAAAAACCTTAGAAATATGCAGTTTTTGCATATCTCTAAGGCACTTTGGTGCGGATGAAGGGACTCGAAGCCGAAAATAAAATCGAAAAAAGCCTCTAAGCCTAAGAAATTCAGGCGATTTTCCACCCAAACCTGCCCCAAAAAACGAAGCCTTCATTTTCTTCTTTTGCCCCACAAAAAAGCAAGCTCGCCGAAACGAGCTTGCTTTTTATCTGCCACCGATTTTTAATTGATTACACAAATTCGATTTGAACTTTTCTTCCCAATGCCGAAGCAATGCGTTGCAAAGTTTTCACAGACGGGTTTCCCGTTCCTCGTTCTAAGCGACTAATATCCGCTTGCGAAATACCCGTCTTCTCTGCAAGCTGTTTTTGCGTCAGCCCGGTTTTTGCCCGGGCTTCCACGATCACCTGCATAACGGAAAACTCAGGTTCAAGCGCTTCGTATTCCGATTTTACCTCCGGATCATTTAACTGCTGTTTCAAAAAATCTTCGAACTTAGGCAGAGCCTCAAATTTATCAATATTATTTTTATCAATATTATTCATTACAATCACCTCACATAAAAATTAAATTTTATCGATTCAAAAAATCAGCACGATATTTTTTCGCCAACTCAATTTCTTTTTTCGGCGTTTTCTGCGTCTTCTTAATAAACCCGTTTGTAAGAACTATGCGCCGACCATAAACGAAAAAATACAACACTCGCGAAATGTTATTCCCGACTTGCGCCCGCAACTCAAAAATTCCGTCTTCAAGCGGCTTTGAATATGGCTCACGCAATTCAAACCCAAGCGCTTGCAATAATTGCACCGTGCGCAACATTTTCGCGCGCATAGCTTTATCTAATTGAAGCAAAAATTCTTGCGCGGGTTTTGAGCCGTCTTCTTTCTCATAAAATGCAACTTCGAATTCCATAACCTTCTTCCTTTGCCGATCTACACTATTATTATATGTTATATATCACATATTGTCAAGCGTTTTTTAGCTGTTTTCCGCAAAAATTTTTTTAAGCGAAAAAGCCCGGACTTCGGCTTTCCTTTCTAAAAGCCTTCTTTTGCTTCATTGCCGAATCGGCGGGGAACAGCGAAATCCGACGTCGGATTTTTTCCGCTCTTCCCTTAGCGAGCAAAGCCGCCCGGAATCTCGCGGGCGGCGCGCCGCTATTTCTTTTATTATAAGCCTTTTTCTATTACTCTAAAATTCCCGAACGTCTTTTCACGCTTTGCCCGAAAATTTCCGTACCCTCTCCCGAAAATTTCCGAACGTAAACAGTCCGCTTTTTTTCGGGCAAATTTTTCCAAAACATTGCCGCCCCGGCAAAGCACAAAGGCGGCAATATTTTTACAACGACAATCGGCGCGGCTTTCCCGCGCTTTTTTTCGTTCGTCCTATTTATTCTCGCTAACAGTTACCAAAGCCGAATCGCGGCTCTACGTTTCATTATGTAGCCCGTAGCAATCGCACATCAATCCGTTCGGAAGGAAGCCCGTATCGCTGCACCTTTCGCAAAACGCTTTCTGTTCCAATTCTTCCGGTTTAATACGCATTTTTAAAAGTAAGCCGCTACGTTCTTTTTGCAAAGCCGATTTGCGCGCTAAAAGTTCCGCCGACTTTCCGGTGGCATACACTTCGTCTTTCGCTATCTCGATTTCAAGTTGCTTCAATTCACGCTCGATCTGCTCGAAGCGCGCGTTCTTCGAAGCCCGTGCGCGCGCGTCCTCTACGCGGCGCAACGAAAGCTCCCGCAAATTCGAATAATATCTCTCACGGTCCGCTCTTTGGTCGGCGTTCAGAACGTCGGCGGAAATAAACGTTTTCACGCTCTTTTCTTGCTTCCTTGCAGCCTTTTCAGCCTCTTTGCGTTCCTTCTTTTTCTTGCGAATCAATTTTTCCGAAACCTTGATCGTCAATTCGTTATAGTGCGCGATCCGCCGTTTTTCCGAAATAACAATCAAACCCGCGCCGATCAAAGCCGAAATCGCGCGTCTGAGCGTCGGCTCGGAATATGCCATTGTATGAACCATAGAAGCATACGAACCTTTGAAACAGCTCGTTTTTTCATTGAAGTTATGCCGACGAATCCGCGAAAGCACGTTGAATTCCGTGGCGGACATTTTCCGCGTTACGCTTTTTCCCGTCTGCTTATCGAAAAATAAAAACGGCGTATCCCGAAGCTCGAAGTCTTTTTCGTCGTAGCCTTTCCCCACGGCTTCCGGATCTGTTACCTCGAAGCCGCCGCGCGCGTTGCGCGTGATGAAATTATTTTCTTGCAGGAATTTTGCGGCAGAAAAAAGCGACGTTCTTCCGAAGCCGAGCGTTTTCACCATATCAACGAATTTCTCGCCGTACCCGCCGCATTTCGTGAACGAATACGCCGCGCTTGCCAACGCAAGAGAAGCGTTATTTAATTTTCGTCCGCCTACGATCTTCCCCACATAGGAATCGGGCGTCTGAATCATTGTGATTCGCTTTGTTTCCGCTCCGTACATTTTTTCTTCCTTCTTTTTCAGCCTTTTTTATCTTTACCGCGCGCACGTTCCTGCTTCGCCCGCACGGTTATTTTCGTTTTCAGTTTGTCGCAACCGCTTCCACGATCATTTTTCCGAGGTACAATTTCTCGCCGCTCTGAACAAGAATTTGTTTTTCTTTCAGCCTTTTGACCGCCTTTGTGAAACACGGATATGTCATTCCGAGAAACTTTGCGCTTCTTGCATAGCTGATACGTTTTCCCCCGTCCGCGCTATTTTGTAAAACGCGGATCAAATAGCGAAGTATTATCACTTCCGTTTCGTCCATTTCTTTGATTTTATCAATCAAAATTGCGTTTTTCATAGTTTTGCACCGTCTTTTCACCCGTTCGGCTTGCCGTTTTCGCGGCGGCTCTCCGAGCTCGAGAAGCTTCGCTCTCTCGCTCGTCGAGAGGGGGTGCGGCGCGCCGCGGCTTTATCGTTTCAAACAGCCGCCGTTCTGTGGCGTTCGGCGGTGTGCGCGCCGCTTTTCTGTCGTGCGCGCCTGCCTCGTTCGCCCCACGGTGCGAATCGGCACACGCGCGCACCTTCCCGCACATCTGCGCACACCTTCCTTCCCGAACGCCACCCGCGCCGCCGCGCTCCTTTGCAATTAGATGTGCGTAGCACCCGTCGGGTT
>ERZ857629.2976-NODE-2976-length-14994-cov-4.997925_pt1 | contig 14994 bp, 20 predicted proteins | sample MGYA00519700_ERZ857629 | MGnify/ENA primary metagenome ERZ857629 (study PRJEB31778, sample SAMEA3449351) | human gut metagenome | biome: human gut; feature: human-associated habitat; material: faeces | place: United Kingdom | collected 2010/2012 ... | reverse complement strand
CATCTTTCGACAATGGTGAATTGAAGATCGTTGTTCCTAAGGAAGCACCTAAACAAGTAGAAGAAAATAAATTTATTCCAATTGAATAACTACAAGAATGCACCTATATGGTGTATTCTTTTTTTAAGGGGGGGAATTATGAAGATAGAGGTAATAAATGAAAAGCGTTTAAATCATATTCATTATTGTAGGGTACATAAAGAGAATCAGCAGCTATCGGGTTCTTTTTGGGTTCCTTCAAAATCAAAATCTAAGAATAAGAAGATGTTTAGTATCGAATTAAATGATAGTGATTTTTTGATTTGCGATCCTGAACATATTTTTAAACAAAAGATTTCAGGGAATAAGCCTAGTGAATGTATTCTAAACTTGATGAATATATTGATTCAAGAGGATATGGAGTTTCTTCAAAAATTAGAAATGAAACTTGAGAAAATAGAAGATCAGTTAATGTCGCATAAGGGATCACATTATGAATCACAAATCTTTGAAATGAGGAAAACGATAAGTACTTTTGATTCGTATTATGATCAGATGATTGAGGTTGTACAAAATTTGCAGGAATTTTATAATGATTCACATTTTGAAACACTAGAGAAAAGACTAACACGTCTATCGAATGTTACGGATCGTTTGGCAGAATATTCCATTCAGCTTCGTGAAATGCATCAAACACAAGTGGGGATGCGTCAGAATCAAATTATGCAGTTTTTAACGATTGTGACAACCATCTTTATGCCATTGACATTAATTACCGGATGGTATGGAATGAACTTTAGGGCTATGCCAGAATTAGATAGTGCCTATGGCTATTTCATTGTGATTGGAGTCTGTATATTGATCATTATTTTAGAAGTTATATATTTTAAAAAGAAAAAGTGGTTTTAACTATTAAAAACATCTGTTTAAGTGTATGATTTTGGTAGAGAGCAGGTGTTAGTATGTCTGTGAATGTTCGTATTATGCAGAAAGGTTTCTTTCGTAGAAAAAAGTTTATAATAGAAGATTTAGTTAAATTATCCCACTTATCTTTTGGAGTCATGGATGAAAATTGTCAATTAATTCCGAATCAGATAGGGAATCATACGATCTTGTTTGATCATAAATATCTTCAAAGAGGGATTGAAATCTATATTCAAAATCATGATATTTGTTTGAATTTAAGTCTTCCTACAAGTATGGATGAAATTCAATTGTTTTATTATTTAGTGCAAGTATATTGTGAATATATGGATACCAATGAATTTGTGAAAGACGATTGGCTAATGAATATAAAGGATATTGATTTGCAGATGGTGTATGATAAAAGAACGAGTGCGGATGCACTTATGGACTTGAAGAGTAAATTATCGGATCATAAGTATTTTGAAATTTTTGGCATTCTTCATCCGATTTCAATTGGGGAAAATGAATTGAATGATTTTGGCACAGATTTAGATTTGTTTGGGCAATATCTACATAATCAACAAGCTTTGGATGCATATTATGCAACACCAAGAATTTATAACGCGCACGGTAGAAGAATTGGTATGTATGCATTAGGAGCGGATATACTAACGATTCTTCCGGTAGAGCCTTATGTGGTATTGAATCAAATTGAGGGAATAGAAGAATGGTATGTATTTATGAATGACAGCCTTGTGAAGTATCGTGATTTAATGAGCTTCATTAAAAAGTTTGATTATTATGATGCCAATCATAGAATGGTATGTTTATCGAAAGAAGATATTTCAGAGGCTTTAAATACACTCGCAATACAAAAACTATGAGCAGCTAGTCAAATAGCTGCTCATTAACTGTATCTAGCGTTCCTTGAAAGAAATCATTTTTTCCTCCACCACGAACTTGATGTCTTTCTTTGAGTTGTAAGAATATATTTTTAGAGTTGGTCATAAAACGATAATTATCTTTTTGTTTAGAAACAAGTAAAACATAGTTGTCGCTAAAAGATACAAGCTTATTGTAGTAATACAATTGTGTATCACGATCCAATTCATCACATAGAACGATTTGGTTTTCTTTATGTTCGATAATTAAGTGATCAATCATCTCTTTGTTTAATTGTTTGATTCTTTGTTTCAAAGCATGATTCTCATCTAATATGCGTTGTACATTGGATGATAAAGTTTCAATGCTTGAAGACAATTGATTGGAGATTTGAATAGCTTGATCATGTTTTAAGACATAATCTTCATAAGCAAGTTTTCCACATAAGAAGAATAGTCGTGTGCCTTTTTTGATCTTCATCGATTTCACGATTTTAAACAATCCCACTTCAATCGTACTCTTTACATGGGGTGCGCAACATGCACATAAATCGACATCTTCAATTTCGACAAGGCGTGGTTTGGCTAAATCAAGTTTAGCTCGATATTCAATGTTGGAATAATCATCTAAGTAATAGGTTTTAACAGGTTTATTTGCGAAAATAACACAATTCACTAAAGCTTCAATTCTTTTGATTTGATCATGATTTAAATCCATCGCATAATCAGCGGTTATTTCATTGTAGCCTAGATGAAATCCAACGTTATCCACATTGAATACTTTGTGCATCAATCCAGAAAGAATGTGTTCTCCTGTATGGTGTTGCATGTTTGTGTAGCGATGAGTCCAGTCAATAATACCTTGTACATCACCATTTAATGCAGAGTGAGTATAATGATGAATTTCATCATTTATGATTTGAACATCCACCACGTCAATACCATTCAACGTTCCTTTATCACATGTTTGTCCACCTTCTTCAGGAAAGAAAAGGGTTTTGTCTAAGAGTATGTCATATAATTCATTCTTTTTAACACATGAAACGACGTAGGCATGAAATTTTGTTTGGTAGGGCTCTTGTTCGTATAGTTTAATTGTCATATATATCACCAAAATTAATCATAGCATAAGTGATACAAACTTTGACAAATAATTAAAAACATATTAGACTTATATGGTTTGAACAAAGATGTTTTGCTTCCCAACCATCTTTAAAAAAACAGGAGGGTAAAAAATGAATAGAATTAAAACGGAAGTTAAAGAAGTGAGTGTATTACTAAGAAGTATACCTTCACTTACGATGACACTTTTTATTGTTTCGGTCATCACTATGAATCTTTTGGCGAACAAAAGTATTAACTTGCCATTTAGTTTTATGGCACTGGATTGTGGAATTGTGGTAAGCTGGCTTTCATTCTTATGTATGGATGTCATCACAAAACATTTTGGTCCTAAAGCTGCAACACAAGCATCACTTGTAGCGGTGTTGGTGAATTTAGGTATGTGCCTAGTCTTCTTCTTGGCATCAAAGATTCCTGGTGTATGGGGTGAATCCTATGTAGAAGGAGCAGAAGCTATTATTAATGGTGCATTAGACGGAACAATTGGTGGTACTTGGTATGTACTATTTGGAAGCACAATTGCGTTTATTGTTTCTGCCATTGTGAATAACTATACGAATTCCATGTTAGGAAAGATTTCTAACAACAACAGTAACTTTAAATCGTATGCATTTCGCTCTTATGTATCTACTGGTATTGGTCAGTTTTGCGATAATCTAACATTCGCGTTGATTGTGTCACACCAATTCTTTGGATGGACATTGGTACAATGTGTTGTGTGTGCCTTTACAGGTATGATTGTAGAAACACTATGTGAAGTCATCTTCTCATATCCTGGTTTCAAGATCCTACAAAACTGGAAGAAGAATAAAGTAGGTAGAGAATATTTTGAATATATGAAAGAAAGCAGTCGTTAAACTGCTTTTTCTTTTGTTTAAAGTTGTTCTAATAATGCTTTTGTACAATTGTAAGTATTTAGTCTTTGCGTTGTTTCTAAGATGCCTGTTAATATTTCTTTCGTATCTTCATCGACCAATTCACCATTTGGTTTGTAGTCATATAGGATTATGGGTTCAACAATATAAACACCTTCGCATGCATCCTCTAAATAAATCGCATAGTGTATATCACTAATTGTATATAAATACATATATTCTTCAGATTCATTGTATGCGCAAGATAGTACGGTGCCTATTGGATATTTTTGACTGAAGGAAACAGAGTGTTCCAAATTATGATTGACTAAATTTTTCTCAATGTCTCTTAAAATATTTCTCACAACATCCAAAGCTGTTTTTTGAATGATTTTTAATTCTTCTTTCATGCATTCAAACCGTAATTGATCTACAACATCTAATTCTTTGGCGTTGATTGGTACAACTTTGTTTTTATGATTTTTAGAATTGATTTTTAAACCAAACTTTTTCTTATTGTATGTATATAAGTACACATATTTAATTTCATCAAAACGACTTTCCAGAATAGTTCCTACTGGATATTCTAATTCGTAGGGAAGTAGCATTGTATTTTCAATGGAATTTAAACGTTTTTTTAAATAATCTGAATAAATATCATTTTGTTCAATCAAAGCTTTATAGATTGAAGCACATTGTTGTTCGGTAAATACAATATGAGTAGCTTTATCCATATTGAGTTTAAACTCAACAAGTTCGCATATGTGATTTTTAAATTTGTCGTAGTCAATACCATAAGATGTGTTGTCACAATCAAATAAATAGATGATCCATGGTTCTTCAAAAATAATGGTTCCAGGCGTTAATTTACGCTCATATTGTTTCTTCTTTTCTTTTGGCTTAGGTTTATTCAATTGTTTATTTACCCAATCATTTCGACATGTGCAGGATACTTCAATCAATGTGTTAATATCTAAATCTTCGAATGTATATGTGTTAGAGAAATCCATAGAGCGTGGTATGTTTTTAAATCTAAAATATTTAGAATCAGTTAAGTCACCACCATTTATACACTTATACATTTCGTATTTACTATCCTTTATGTTATTGAAGTAATAGTATGATTTATTGATTTTAAAGATGTCACCTTTATGAATGGGTATTTCCATATCAAAATTTAATATAGCTTTGTTTCGAATATTGGCATAAGCTTTTAATTCTCTGGCAATTTGGCGTACACAATATTCATCCAATTCTTTATAGATATATTGGATATGGGCAATTGGAATGACATAAGCACAATCAAATTGCACAACAGAATCTTTATACCGAGCATTTTTAGAATCATATACTTCATTGGCAAATACATGTTTTTCGTAAGATCTTAATGGTTTAGGATGTGTAGCACAAGCATATCCATAAAGTTGACCCTTTCCTTTTTTCACAATCAAGAAAGGCCTTGTTGTGTGTCCTTCAGGAATGGCTTTTAAGGCTTTATCTGTAACTGGCATTGTACAATATACTAGATTACCAATAGATATATGATTAAAAATATCTTCTTGCCAATCTTCATAAGCGTGTTTGGATTTAAATCCAATATTACAAATATTAGCTCCAATTTTTAAATACTTTTCTTGTTGGAGTGTACACTTATTTTGTTTTGTTTGTTCTTGTTGTTTATAGAATAAACTTCTAATAAACGTTTGGATAGATTTAAAATACCCCATTATGTTCTTATTCATGTTTGAGCCCTCGTTCAAGCCAACCATATCATCTTAATTGACATTATCGATGTCTAAAACATAGATTGTTTGAAAAAGTGAATAAAACTTGTTTAAGTAATATGTTATAAATAAGTTTATATTGAACTTGTTTAAGTAATATGTTATAAACAAGTTGGATGGTGAGTAGGATGAAATATAAGTTTTCAGAGGATTTGAAGTCAATTCGAGAAATTTTAGGACTTTCACAAAGCGAATTTGCAGATAAGATTGGAGTTGAGCAGGTTACTGTTTCAAGAAATGAATTAGATGATTTAGATGCATCAGCAAATTTTTTGGAGGGTGTATATGCTTTTGCGTTTGCACAAAATATTAAAATTAACAGATTAAAGGAAATGCTCTATCGAGATGACTTAACTCAAAATGAAAAATTACTTTTCCATGGAGCAAAAAGTGAAATAGTTGGGGATATAGACATTCATAAAGGTCGATATAATAATGATTTTGGACAAGGATTCTATACAGGTGAAAGCTATGAACAAGCTATTTCTTTTGTTTCAGGATTTGAACATTCTTCTGTATATTATTTTTGTTTTGATGACAGTAATTTGAAATGCAAGAGATATAAAGTGGATCAAGAATGGATGGTGACAATTGCGTACTATAGAGGTGCACTTGATGAATATAAAAATCATCCTAAAATAAAAAAACTTATAGAGGATACAAAGGATTGTGATTATATAATTGCTCCTATTGCTGATAATCGTATGTTTCAAATTATTAATTCTTTTATCGATGGCGAGATTACAGATGAACAGTGTAAGCATTGTTTGGCTGCAACAAATCTTGGGATGCAATATATTTTTAAAACTCAAAAGTCATTGTCTCAGATTAAACCATTAGAGCGATGCTATATTTCGGTTAATGAAAAAGAATACTATAAAAATATTCGACTAGAAGAGTCAAGATTAGGAGATAATAAGGTTAAATTAGCGAGAAAACAATATAGAGGAAAAGGAAAGTATATCGATGAAATCCTAGTATAAAAGGAGGTGCGATGCATGAGGGACATAAAGAAAATAAATAGGGATGGGTTGCTTTTGTGCGAGCTTCAGGCAAAAGCTTTTGAAAATTCTATTGATAAGATGGAGTCAAGTTCAGAAATATTTATTAGGCGATTTATGAAAAGTAAGATTGCAAAAAGATTGGATAATCAATCGATTTTAGATAGTAATATTCAGGCAAATGATATTTTAACGTTAGTAGATGAAGAATATGGTGCTACTGATTATGGTTCTGTAAAATATACGCATAATGAAATGTATTGGATTGGATATATCTACAGATATTTTTCATTTACCTACGATTTATCTTCTTCACAAGTTTACAAAATTATAAAACCAAAAGAATTGAGAGGATTGTTTTTACCATATCATACAATGGATCCATCTCAAGCAATTGAGAGAATACTAGAGGCAAAAGGAATGTTTATTGATGAAGAAACAGAGCTACAGCGTCAGTATGAAATATTTAAAAGAATAAGAATGAGTAAGAAAGATAAATAATTAAAGTGAACGGATACATTGTATATCCGTTTTTTTTAACGTTTGATACGTTGGATGAAAATGGAATAAAAAATTGTATGAAAACGATTACAGACATGATAATATGAAATTAGAAAAGGAGGGCATAGTAAGATGACATTAGATTGGTTAGTGTACGTATTAGGTGTAGTAGCTGTTGTTTTCTTAGTCGTTATGTTCTTCAAGTATAAAAAGCACAATCGATATGCCGATAAATTTGAAGACACATATCCAGACGCAAAGTAAGATTATGAAAAAGAGGCAGAGAAAAAAGAATAATAAAAATGTCTTTATTCCACTAATTCCTGTTGAAATGACGGAAGAAGAGGTAAAACAAATTCTTAAAACTAGAAAGGAGAATAAATCGGATGATAGGCGTAATATGCATCATAGTACTTGTGATGGAGTTCGTGTTTCAGATGAGCTTTCCTAAATGGGGACTCATTTCTATGGTTGTTCTACTTGCAGGTGGAGCTATCTATGGATTTTATATCCATGATTTCTTACAAGCAATGATGTGTGTTGCAGATATTGGATTTTGTGTATGCATATGAGTATTTTAATAAATAAATTCAAGATCATTCGATATTTCATTAAGAATGGAATATTCAATGAAGAAAGGGCAATTGAGATTTCTAAGTTTGATCATAATACAATAGAAGCTTTAGTACATTCTCAATTATTAGTACAAGTAGATGGTCGTGTATATTTGGATAAACCATTGTATGACTTTAGATACAAAGAAAAATATATCTATTATGGAGAGATTATATTGTTGATCATCTTATTGATATTTGCGTTTCATGTGTCTTATTTAAAAACTACATTGTTTTGGAGACAATAATATGAAAAAGAATCGACTTCAAAGACTACAGGAAGATATGAATGAAGATCTTCAAAAATATTTAGATGAAGACTTGTTGGATACTACTCCAAAAGAAAAGAAGGAATCTACTTTCTGGATGAAGTGTGTAGCTATATGTTTGTTATGCAGCTATGGTATTGCACAATTTCTAGGAAGAGTATTAGGTGATAAACAGGCAATAGTGCAATATGAACTTGCGGGTATAATCGTGATTTGTGCACTCGCTTTCTATATTTGGTTACGAAGAAAGTATAGGTGATGATTATGAATGATAAACAAAGGGAAATCATTGATAAATTGAATAAGGATAATGAATCATTAAATCAAGGACATAGATATATGGTGGAATATTCTAAAGGAATGATTTATATTGGATCATTGATTATATGTTTCTTGATCTACTATTTTACGAAGTATACATTTCAATTTGGATTTTGGCTCTTTGAAGTTTATGATTTAGTTTATGCCAAGAATGACAAGAAAAAGATTGGAATTGGTATTATAGTTGGAGTTGTTCTATATGTTTTTATGATGCTTTTTATTAATGTTTTAAACCATTAAAACTGATGTGGAGATTCCGCTGAAAAACGGAATCCTGTAATGGCCTCTTTTTATACAAAGCTTTAAAAAAATCGGAAGTCATGCTATACTTTTAGGAAATGGAGGTTAGTATGAAAAAAAGGGGCATTCGTATCCGTAAAGGTTTATATATTGTATTGTGGATGGGTACTTTATTCAGTTTGATTCTTTGTCTTGGTATCGCATTCGGTTTTTTTACAAAAGAAAAGATCGTAACCAAAAAGGTGGAAAAAGAAGTGCAGGTGGTGCCGGATAACTATTTGTTTTTGGGAGATTCTTTGACAGATTATTTTGATTTGGAAACCTATTTTCCTGGACAACCGGTCGTGAACAGCGGTATTGCGGGCAATACGACCGATCAAATTTTGGCATCGATGAAGACAAGAGTTTATGACTACAATCCATCCAAGATCTTTTTGCTGATTGGTACCAATGATTTAAGAGATGGTAAGGCACAAGAGGCAGTTGTGCAAAATGTAGAAAAGATCATCGAAGAGATTCAAACAAACCGTAAACAAGCTGAAATTTTTGTAGAGAGTTTATATCCAGTTAATGGTTCCGTCAGTTCGGCGGTAGGTGTTCGATCCAATGAAGCGATTCAAAATATCAATGCACAGTTAGAGAAATATTGTAAGAAAAAGAATTTGACGTATATTGATATGTATTCAAAACTGCAGGATGAGCAGGGAAATCTTCAGACACAATATACAGTTGATGGCTTACATTTGAGCGATGAGGGGTATCAGATTGTTGCAGGGGTCCTACAGGAATATATGAAGTAAATGAGGAATCAAAATAAATTTGAGTAATTTAGAATAAGAACTTCATTCATTTCAAAATACAGACTCGATGCTTTTTATTCTTGTGATCATTGTAGAACCAACTGACAGTATTTGATTTCTTATTGTATTCTGTGATTCTATTTTCAGCCATGGGCTCTAGCTGCATAGCGAATAAAGTAGTTTACGCAGCCTTGAATATCTTTACTTTTATTGTCAGTGGACTTAGAGGGGAATAAAAACAACCGAAATAGATGAAAAAAACGAAAAAACAAGTATCACTCTTTACAGGTGGTACTTGTTTTGTATGTTTTAATATAGAAGGAATTGAATGGTCAATTCAAATTTCTTTTATGTGGCAGTTATTCTTAGCTTTTGCCTAATTGAATTATAGCATGCTTTTTAGCGAATGTAATGCTAATCACTATCACTAGTCCAGTTGGAATATTTAATATATCTGATGTTAAACCTAAGTTTAAGTCTACAGACAATTTCTATTTTGAAACTCTTTCAAATGACTCTATAAGTGACCCGATAACTGACCCGATAACTGACCCGATAAGATTTGGAATTAGAAATGTTGAAAACTTTAAAACTAAATTCTGGAATAAACACAATAATAAAAATGACTGAAATAATCCAAACAAATGTACCATCGGTTAGTAGGAATAAAAAAATTGACTATTTATGTAGAACATTGTGGTTTGAATAGAAATGGTTGATATTGCTTAAAAAGAAAAAGTTGATAAATAAGGTTTAGACAAGAGGAAATAAACAGGTTCAAAAGGAAAGGTTGGAACTAAGTTAGAGGAAACACTTATTGAGTTTTATCATACTGAAAATATAGTTGATAATAAAGTGATTCATGAGTATGATTACGTAAATGAGGTTCAACTAGTAACTGTAAAAGTACACTATCAATTATTTACTCTTACAAATACTTATGAACTGTTAGTAGTGGATTAAAAAAACAAGTATCACTCTTTATAGGGGTACTTGTTTTGCTTTTTGAATAAGTTTTAAAAGTTTTTAAAAATGATTTTGTGACAATGAAAGATTATTCTCCTTTTATGATTGGAATGTCTTTAAATTCTTTAGATTTTGGATTGTTGATAATACCTTTAAATTTACCGACATGAAATGTATAAGTACCATCTTTATTCACTGTTATATATCCATTTTTTAAATCTTTTTCTGATAATAACTCATGTTCGTCAGGAGCAGGGAAAGAAGGCTCTAATATGATAGAGTTTGTCAGAAATGGAAACAAAATCAATGTGGCCAATAGTAATTTGTTGGTCTTTTTCTTGTATTTGTTCTCTATCATATAGTTTATCCTATATTCAAGAACTTTTATACTTTCATCAATAATATTCGAATTACTATATTTGTGCGCTTGATTATAAATAGTAGTCTTTTTTTGTATGTTTATTAAGTCTCTAATGTATTGATTGTTTTCTTTCTCATTGAAATTTTTTGTGCTTTTATAATCAGCACACATCTCTAAAAGTAAATGGATTTGATTTCTAAATATATATACAAATGGATTCCACCAGTATAGGATCACAACAAAATTTATAATATGTTTTATTAAACCGTCATGATGTTGAATATGACTGATTTCATGTCGTAAAATATTATTCAGTTCGCTTTTAGTGTATAAAGTCGTAGGAAGAAATATACTCTTTTTTGTGGTAAATACTGTAGGAACATATAAAAATTTACTGCTAAAAATAGGAAAAATATCTAATTCTGCATCTAAATCATTGGTTTCTAATTTGACTGAATTAGAAATGAGTAGTTTATAATTTTTGTTTGACTGAGATATTGAAAAGATATATTCAATGGATTTGATTATAATTCCTATAACCCATATAACAAGAAGTAGATTATAAATCTCAAATGAATGAAATTCATAATGCATTATGTTATAAAACGGATTCATAATCGGTGCAGCTGCTATTGATTGCGTAAATTTAAATTCAATAGGAAATAATAGACGTAAAATTATAATTATAGCTAGGACAGAAAGAAAATCAGTTCTAAAAAACATATAACTTTTTTTGCATGTTAGTAATGCATTAAAAATAAGAATCAGAATGGCAGTAAAAATGATTGTAATAAATAACGATGAAAGGGATAACTGCATTTACTTTATTCCCTTTTCTTTTAATTTGATATTTATAAGTTTTTCTAATTCGATAATGGCATCTAAATTGTCGGTTTCTTTTATGAAATTTGAAGCTAATTCAAAAGATGTTTTTTGATTTACAAAACTTGTAATATATTCAACTTGAGAAATTACAGGCACATATTCTCGCATTAGAGCTTTTTCGTGCTGAACGATTCTATCTACTTTTATATAATCTTTTTTAAGCAATTTCTGAAGGACTTGTTGAATTGTATATATACTAACATCTTCATCTAAATTCTTCTTTAAAGCACTAGCAGACAATGGAACAGAAGAATTCCACAAAGCAATCATAATTTGATTTTCTCTTTTTGATAATTTTTTCATATATGTTTTTCACCCATGAATATTCTAGCCTCTATTTTTAATTGTCGCAACAATTAAAAATAAAAATAACTATTGCTAAAAATAACAATTAATGCTATTTTGTACTTGAAGATAGCGCTATCCTTGAAAAGAACAAAATATATGAAAATAGTAATTAGTTATTTTGCTTCCTTATTGCTGTACATGCATGTTATTCCAATATATGCAAAAGAATCCATATTTAAAATGAAATACTAAATCAGATTATAGGAGGATGTTCTAAAGATGAGATGCGAAAATTTATCGAAAAGACTAAATAGATATACAATATTATTTTTAATAATGGATTTGATTATACTTTTAATTGATTTATTCAGTTGTCATAATCATACTAAATTTTTGTTTCTCATATTGACAATATTCACTATTAATTGTTTATTTTTCGATTTCTGTAAAAAACATATTGCTTATATTAAAGAATCAATATTTTATATTTGGCAATTTAATTATGAAAATGCAATTTTTGGATATATAAAGTTATTGCTCTTGATTCTAATTAGTATTTGTTACTTTGCTTTTTATGATTATAGTGTTAAACCGATGATAATCTTAGCACTTATTGGTATCTGTATTATGTTGATTGTGATTAAAAGAACATTAAAACTTAGAAAGTTATGATTTTAATAAACAAGTCGTATGACAGACGAACAAAGAAAGATGATTGATAAATTGAATGAAGATAATCGAAAATTAAATGATGTGAACAAAGGAATGAAAGACTATGCTAAATACAAATTGGTCGTAGGGATTCTCGTGGTTATCATAATAATCGTTTTATATCTCATTCAGCATACCACCTGATTTAAAGGTGGATTTAGAGGGAAATAAAAGCAATCGAAATAGGTGAAAAAAAGCGGATAATTTACTATCCGTTTTTAATGTGTTTTGAAAATATTTTGTAGTTTTTTTGTAACTTTTATCTAAAAGAGAGAATGAATTCGCTTCTATTGATGATATTGAATATAACCATAATGTAGGAATATGCATTAAATAAGGCATAAAAAAAGCACCTGGCAAATGCTAGGTGCAATCTTTGACAAATGGTGGTCTCAGTCGGAATCGAAAAGCTATTTTGTTTATAATGGATTTTATTGTTGTTTCTACTTTATATAAAGGTGCAACAATTCAAGAAACTACATAAAATCCTATACTTTTTATCTGTTTTTGAAAATTTTTTGAAGAAATTTTGCGATAAAATAATGATGAACAATATTATATTTTATGGTATTTGTTGATTTATAGAATTATTATTTTTGTCCATTTGATTTTATGATAAAATGGACATACTATTTTGCAACTCCTCTCTCGGTAACGGGAAGGAGGTGAGAACGTGTCAGAGTTTTTCTTCAACTTTTTAGTCTCTGTTGGAGCAAATATGGTTGCCTACTATATTTGCAAATAGCTTGATAGAGATGACTAGACAACAAAGCATATAAGAGCATGACAACCTGCTTTTTTTTGTAAAAATGCAAATTATTTAATTGTATCAAAAAATAATTAAAAATATCATACTTAAATAAAAGTGAATAATCTTTTATAATGAAAAAAAATAAAAAGATAAATATCGAAAGTAGGTGGAATATATGATTATAAAAGTGAATGATTCAAGCCTTTGTCTACATTATTTAGATGGTTTTCGGTTCCAAGTTGGTGGAAATGAATATTGTGTATTATTAGATACAACAGACATTGATTTATATCAATATGAAATTTGGAAAAAAGATGGCAATAATTTAACTTTTGTAAATAATGTACATGTTTCGTTGGATAAATTTAGGGAGTATTATTTTGCAGATGAAAGATCAACAAATTATAAAATAATAGAGGAATTGATTATCCCAACAATAATCAAAGAGAATAGTGAAAAGAAGTATACTATAACTCAAGTAGACAAAAGTACAGATTAAAAGCAACATTAAGAAAAAGTAAATAATCAAGATGATTTCTATGTAATTTTTGAAAAAGATGATTGTCCTTCTTGTCCTAAGTTTATAGAAAAATTTAATGAATTGGCTAAAAACAAAAATATTTTGTTTTTTTGTAAAAAAAGAAGAACTGAGTGACGAATTCAGTTCTTCTCACGTGGCAGATTCATCTTCAACTTTTGCCTATTCAGATTATATCATGAACTTTTTAAAAGTAAACGTCCGAGACTTAGCAAAAGCTAAGTACGAGGACACGTACTTATTGACTACCTTTAAATTGTATCATGTATTTTAGAGCATTAATAGACTATGTTTTTAAATTTATACTTGTTAAAATTTCTATATAAAGATACATAAAGAATGAAAAAGGAGCTGTGATACAAATAGTATTTAAAAAAGTGTTAGATACAAAATTTAGCAAATATTTAAGGAAAGAAGGACAAGATATAATGTATGTCCATTTTAGAGGTGTTTTATGAAATATTTAGTTCTATTTGTTTGTTCTATGATTATTCCTGCAATGAATACATCTGCAGTATCAATAGCACTTTCGAATAATATCGTAGATTTAATTTTTTATATCATTGATTTTGGAGTGTTTGGATGGGGTATTCAACGGTTAAAAGAGAAGGATGAACACCCTATTGGTATTATATTGGCTGTAACAGCTATAGAAGATTTAATTATAAATTTATTATGTAACATAAAACCAATCACTTATATTATCCAAGGAGTTATTATTATTTTATTTGCCGTTTATATAAGTTATAAGAATAGAAGTATAAAAGGGTAATCAAATAATCTAGATATTTTCAAGAAAGAGTCTAAAAATATTTAATACAATAACCAATAAAAAAATAAAGAGAGAGGATTCCTGTCCTCTCTTTTTATTTTAGTGTTGCCACCAAATTTACCTACTTGAATTATATCATGAACTTTTCAAAAGTAAATGTCCGAGACTTAGCAAAAACAATTTAAATAAATTAATTAAAATTCTAGATCCTCATTATTTGAATTATAATTTTGAAAATTTTTATTCATTGCTTTAGAAAAAAAAGGAGAACTCCTTTTTTTGTTGTTTACCTTTTACAAAATCTTCTAAGCTATCATAGGGTTGTTGTCCTATTAAAATATCTTTTAGTTTATGATTACTAAAAGATAAAATAGTGAGAACATATTCTATGTTATATTTTTTTTTGCTAAAATATATAAACTTAATAAAATTAATAAACCTATAATAACC
>ERZ857629.2970-NODE-2970-length-15018-cov-2.872218_pt1 | contig 15018 bp, 10 predicted proteins | sample MGYA00519700_ERZ857629 | MGnify/ENA primary metagenome ERZ857629 (study PRJEB31778, sample SAMEA3449351) | human gut metagenome | biome: human gut; feature: human-associated habitat; material: faeces | place: United Kingdom | collected 2010/2012 ... | reverse complement strand
CCTCACACATCTCACGGATACCATACTGTGCCTCCCAGCCAAGCTCGTTCTTTGCCTTGGACGGATCACAGTAGCAGGTTGCAATATCGCCCGGTCTTCGTGCCTTGATTACATAAGGAATCTTCACACCTGTTGCAGCCTCAAAATTCTTCACGATGTCAAGCACGCTGTAGCCGTGTCCGGTACCCAGATTGTAGATGCAGAGTCCCGCTTTCTCCTCAATCTTCTTGAGTGCCTTCACATGTCCGATGGCAAGATCGACCACATGGATGTAATCTCTCACGCCGGTACCGTCCGGTGTGTCATAATCGTTGCCGAATACACCGAGTTCTTTTAACTTTCCGACAGCCACCTGTGTTACATACGGCATAAGGTTGTTCGGGATACCGTTCGGATTCTCTCCCATCGTGCCGCTCTTGTGTGCACCAATCGGGTTAAAGTAGCGAAGCAGAATCACATTCCACTCCGGATCTGCCTTCTGGATGTCGGTCAGGATCTGCTCTAACATGGACTTTGTCCATCCGTACGGATTGGTGCACTGACCCTTCGGGCAGTTCTCCGTGATCGGGATCTCTGCCGGATCGCCGTATACTGTCGCTGAGGAGGAGAAAATGATATTCTTGCAGCCGTTCTGACGCATCACATCCACCAGTGTCAGCGTACCTGCAATGTTATTGTTGTAATACTCCCAAGGCTTTGCCACGGACTCGCCCACTGCCTTTAATCCCGCAAAATGGATACAGCAGTCGATCTTGTGCTCCGCAAAGATTTTGTTCAGGATATCACGGTCTAAGATATCCCCTTTATAAAAGGTTACCGGCTTTCCTGTCAGCGCCTCCACACGCTGTAAGGACTTCTCGGAGGCATTGCTTAAATTATCCAGCACTACCACGTCATATCCGGCATTCTGTAATTCTACGCATGTATGGCTGCCGATATATCCGGCTCCGCCTGTTACTAAAATCGTCATAATGATTCCACCTTTCCCCGTTATGATTCATTGTTCCATCTGCCTTACGAAAATTATATTACTCTATCCTCCGCAAAATGTATAGCCCAAAATGTATGAAATATATGTAATAATGTTGCTTTTCGGCTTTTCTGTTTTTATAATGGACTTATACGATAAGGATTTTACTGTCAGAAAGACAAGGAGTGTGTTCTATGCCGCATCATTACAAAAATTCCTACAAAGTGACCGAAAAAGAACTGGTTTCCCTCTCCGTATATAATGTAGGTTTTCAGAAATGTGATCCGCTGTACCAGTGGGGACCCGGTATCCGCGATCACTATCTGATCCACTATATCATTTCCGGAAAAGGCACCTACCGCGTCGCCAGTCAGACTTACCATCTGTCCGGAGGAGACACCTTTTTGGTCTACCCGAACACCGAGGTTGTCTACTGTGCGGATGAGCAGGATCCCTGGGAATACGCCTGGGTCGGTTTTACTGGAAGCGACGCCTCCATGATCCTAAAGGCCACGGATTTCTCCCCGGAGAATCCTTTTATACGGGGCACCCCACGCGGCAATGATATTCACCGGCAGATTTTACACATCTACGATGCGCGCGGCAACGAATTCGAGCACGCGGTGGAGATGACGGGACGTCTCTATACCATGCTCGCCCTGTTCATGCACGGCGCCACGCACGCCGGAAGCCAGAATTCCGCGAACAGCTATGTACAAAAAGGCATTGAGTACATCTCCTCGAATTATTCCTACGCCATCACCGTGGAGGATATCGCCGGCTATGTCGGCGTGAGCCGCAGTCATCTGTTCCGCTCGTTTGAGGCTGTTCTGGGACTCTCCCCCAAGGAATATCTGACAGATTTCCGCATGAAGCAGGCGTGCTATCTGCTGGAGCACTCCAGCCTGTCAATCACCGCAATCGCAAACTCACTGGGGTTTGACAACAGTCTCTATTTTTCCAAAACCTTTCACCGGCAGAAAGGCATGTCGCCCAAAGAATACCGAGAAAAGAACCGTTCGTAATCACTCGCTTTGGCAGCCGTCCAACAGTTCCACCGCCTCTTTATCAAGCACCGCACGTGTAAAGTCATGGATATCTTTCAGTTTTCTTGGAAAGACCATACCGCCGCCAATCATATGCGTGGTGTGCTGGTCTGATCCCGCAGTAAACGGCAGATTGTGCTCTTTTCCATAGGCCAGCGCCCGCTCGTTAAACAGTGGGTTCTTGTGGCAGTCGCTCGCCCTGCTGGAATGCATGGCGTTTACGCCCTCCACCGCATCCACATATTCCGGAAACAGCCGGATCTCGGGAATATAGTCCTCCTCCCGGAACGGGTGCGCATGGCTTATGATGCCGCCGCCCTCATGCACCAATGCGTACTGTTCCCTGATCGATGCATCCTTAATCTGCGGATGTGCAAGCAGCCATGCCTGATCCAGTCCGTATACCAAAAACTCCGTCCCCTCATAACATGCTTCCCATCCAAAAAACACCGAGAGCCCGATGCGTTCCCCCTCTGCCTTTGCATGCTCATATCCGAGACAGAAGCGCCGTACCCACTCCTCCCACGGCAGGGAACGGTCCACCGAAGTATTTCCGTAAAAAAAGTGATCCGTTACAATAATGCCGGTGTACCCTGCCTCTTTGTAGGCGCGCGCCATCTGGGCACCCGTGCTGCCGGCGCATGCGCTTGCCTCCGATGTATGCATATGTGTCTCATACAGGTATCTTTGTGTCTCCATCTTCATGCTGCTCCTTCTATTCTTCCTCATATCGGTCCTTCCCCGGTATCTCAACCGCAGACAGTTCCTCAATCGCTATGACGGTTCCATCTTCCATCCAAAGCGTCTTTTCGTATTCGTCTATCTTTTTTACCGCTCCGGTGACTGTCACATAGACACCGCCCGCTTTTTTCGCGTCCGGGCGAAAATAGGTCACCGTCACCCGCTCTCTCGCATCCGGGTGTTCCCGCAGCCAGACGAGCTGCTCGTTTAACTCCTCCTTGCGGCTCTCGGAAAGCTCTGCGCGCTCCGTCGTGAGGCGTGCCGTCTCGCGGATTGCGTCCTCGTGTCCGCTCAAAGCGGCAAACGGAGAGAACTGCGCCGCCCGGTCCCACAGGGACATCGGCGGATGCACGCGCGATCTGTGATGCACAAGCATCCGGATATCGTCATATTTGTGTTCCTCTGCCGCATGATCCCAGTCCATTATGCCTTATGCCCTCCAATCTGGCTGTTCCGCTCCATCGCGGTCGCGCCCTCCTGCAGATTCATGCCCTTAAGCATCGCGTTTTTCCCGTACTTTTTCTTCACGGAAAGCATTGCCTCCTGCAGGCTGCGCTCCTTTTTCAGCCGCAGTTCTTCCTGTTTTTTCTCCTCTTCCTGTCCGCCTGTATCTGTAAAAAGCTCCAGTTGTTCGTATTGTTCTTCCGCCTCGGCGCGGGCTTCTTCCACCAGCCGGTTGCCCACAAGCGTGATTCTCCGCACGAGAAGCTTTGGATTCACAATGTCGTCATACAGCCCCATCACCGCCTCCATAATCTTACGGGAAGAGGAGGTTCTGGTTTTCATGTTGACCGTACCGTGCGCATGCTTGGGAATCTTTCTCCCGTAGCGGTCCGCCACAATCTCTCCGCGATAGTCTGCATAAAGTGCCGGGTTTGTAATATTTTCAATGTCATAGCCGACGGTAAGCACAAGCTGATCCGTCACAAGACGCCGTTCCACCAGATCCAGCGCCAGCGCATCCGCCATCTCCTGCACCACCAGCCGCGCACCCTTTGCGTCGTAGGGGCAATGCAGTACCTGCCCCGAACTTATGCTGTTCACCTGCGGTCTGTACGCCTTAATCTGTTCCATCGTCACCGGCTCCCAGCCCCATGCATGGTCGATGAGCAGCTCCGCATTGATGCCGAACAGCCGGTATAACAATTCCTCGTTGTGGAACTCTCTGGCTCCTCCCAGCGAGCAGCGCGCAATGTCTCCCATCGTATACAGACCGTTCTCCTCCAGCTTCTTCTGGTAGCCCCGTCCCACCCGCCAGAAATCCGTCAGCGGACGGTAATTCCAGAGCAGTCTGCGGTAACTCATCTCGTCCAGTTTTGCAATGCGCACACCATTCCGATCCGGCTTTACATGCTTTGCCACAATATCGAGCGCCACTTTGCACAGATAGAGATTGGTTCCGATCCCGGCGGTTGCCGTGATGCCCGTCTCAGCAAAGACATCCTGTATCATTTTCGCCGCAAGTTCTCTCGCTGTCATGTGGTATGTCCCCAGATAATGCGTGACATCCATAAACACCTCGTCGATAGAATAGACATGAATATCCTCCGGCGCCACATAACGCAGATAGAGATTGTAAATTCTGGTGCTGTAATCCATGTAGAGCGCCATGCGCGGCGGTGCGATCTGATAGGTCAGCCGCTCTTTCGGATGCCCAGCATTCACTTCTTTTACTTTCTGTACGACCTCAAAGAGCCTCGCTCTTCCCGGAATGCCATAGGCTTTCAGGGAAGGCGATACCGCCAGACAGATTGTCTTTTCCGTGCGCTCGGGGTCTGCCACCACAAGGTTGGTCGTAAGCGGATCCAGCCCACGTTCCACGCACTCTACCGATGCATAGAAAGACTTTAAATCAATTGCAATATACACGTGTGCTTCGTCCATCTGCGCCCTCCTTTTTTCTCTATTATAGCAGAAAAAAGGACAGAGTATCCAACAACTTACTCTGTCCTTTGGCAAAACCATCAAAAATTCTTCTGTTTTGCAAAATACTGCTTCGTCTCGGCTGCCACCACACCGCTTAGCGCCACCAGTGCAATCAGATTCGGCAGCGCCATCAGTCCGTTAAAAATATCCGCAATCGTCCAGACTGCCGACACGGTCATAAACGGTCCGATCAATACCGCCAGAATATACAGCCAGCGATAACATTTTAACACCCCGGGACGGTTGCCCACCAGATATTCCAGACATTTCTCGCTGTAATAATTCCAGCCAAGGATCGTTGTAAATGCAAAGAACACCAGACACAGCATCAGCAAAAACGAGGAGACGCGTTCCGGGAACGGAAGCCCGATCTGAAACGCTCTCGTCGTGACATCCACCCCGTCCAGACCGATGTTCCACGTATCCGTGATGATGATGGACAATCCGGTCATCGTACAGATAATCAGCGTATCGATCACCGTTCCCATCATGGATACCAGTCCCTGCGCCACCGGCTCATCGGTCTTCGCGGTAGCTGCAGCGATCGGCGCACTTCCAAGCCCCGCTTCGTTGGAGAAAATTCCTCTCGCGATTCCCTTCTGCATCGCAACAAGGATTGCGCCAAGTGTTCCTCCTGCCGCTGCACGGAGTCCAAACGCGCTTTGTACGATGGTGGCAAGTGCTGCCGGAATCTCTCCCAAATGCGTCAGCAGAATGATCAGCACAGTCACCACATACACAAGCGCCATAAACGGCACAACCACCTGTGCCACGGAGGAAATCCGCTTAATCCCTCCGATAATAACGAGTGCCACGCACACGGTCAGTATCAGCCCGGATATCACAGCGCTCCACGAATAGGTGTTGCCAAACAGATGCACCGAACATGCCGTCTCCGGATCAAAAAAGCCCTTTACCGCACCGGTAATTCCGTTGATCTGCGTAAAGGTTCCGATGCCGAGCAGACCGACTCCCACGCCGAAGAATGCGAAGATCTGTCCCAGCCAGCGGAATTTTCTGCCCATACCGTTCTCAATATAGTAAAACGGTCCGCCGACCACATGTCCATCCGCTTCCACCACGCGGTACTTGATCGCCAAAAGACATTCCGCATACTTGGTCGCCGTGCCAAACAGCGCCGCAATCCACATCCAGAACAAGGCGCCCGGCCCGCCTGCCACGACCGCCGTCGCCACTCCCACGATATTACCGGTACCGATCGTTGCCGACAGCGCCGTGCAGAGTGCACCGAAACTCGACACCTCTCCGTCCTTGCCGTCTTTTTCGTTTGCAATAATGTGTCTGACCGCAAGCGGCAGCTTCGTGATCTGAAGTCCCCGCAGACGGATCGTCAGAAATATGCCAACCGCAAGGATCAGCACGATCAGGGGAACTCCCCAGACAAAATCATCAATGATCTTTAGCATAACCGTTCCATTCCTCTCCATGTAATACTGCACTGTTGCAAAGTAGCATAGCACGAATGTGCGCGGTTTGGCAAGGGATTTTTTCAAGGCTTTGAGAAAGATCTTCACTGGAAAATCAAGAAATTTATAGAATAAAAAGCAAGGAACATACCGCTTAAAGTATATTCCCTGCTTTTCAATTAAATACGATACTACTTAGAACTTACCAGCTTTGTGAGCTTCCTCAACACTTACTGCAACAGCAACTGTAGCACCAACCATCGGGTTGTTACCCATTCCGATCAGACCCATCATCTCAACGTGAGCCGGTACGGAAGAGGAACCTGCGAACTGTGCGTCAGAGTGCATACGTCCCATGGTATCTGTCATACCGTAGGAAGCAGGACCTGCTGCCATGTTGTCCGGGTGAAGGGTACGGCCTGTACCACCGCCAGATGCAACGGAAAAGTATTTCTTACCCTGCTCGATACATTCTTTCTTGTATGTACCTGCAACCGGATGCTGGAAACGTGTCGGGTTCGTAGAGTTACCGGTGATGGAAACACCTACGTTCTCGTGATGCATGATTGCAACACCTTCCTGAACGTCATCTGCACCGTAGCACTTTACAGCGGCACGGGGACCGTTGGAATAAGCGTGCTCATCTACAACCTTTACGGTTTCGGTGTAAGGATCGAACTCGGTCTTGCAGTAGGTAAAGCCGTTGATTCTGGAAATGATGCATGCTGTGTCTCAACGAATGTAAATCCATTGATACGGGAGATGATCTGTGCAGCGTCTTTTCCAAGACCGTTTAAGATAACGCGCAGAGGTTTCTGACGTACTTTGTTTGCCTTCTCAGCGATACCGATTGCACCCTCAGCGGCTGCGAAGGACTCGTGACCTGCCAGGAAGCAGAAGCACTCGGTCTCTTCCTCTAATAACATTTTACCAAGGTTACCATGTCCTAAACCTACTTTTCTGTGGTCAGCAACAGAACCCGGAATACAGAATGCCTGAAGTCCCTCACCGATTGCTGCAGCAGCATCAGCAGCCTTTGTGCATCCTTTCTTGATTGCGATTGCAGCACCTACTGTGTAAGCCCAGCAAGCGTTCTCGAAACAGATCGGCTGAATCTTCTTTACCTGATCATATACATTCAAACCAGCATCTTTGGTAATCTTCTCTGCCTCTTCGATGGAGCTGATACCATAGCTGTTTAATACAGCGTTGATCTGGTCAATTCTTCTTTCATATCCTTCAAATAATGCCATTTTCGTCCGTCTCCTTTCCTACTCTTCTCTCGGGTCGATGATTTTAACAGCATCTGCTACACGGCCGTACTGTCCCTTTGCTTTCTCCCAAGCAGTGTTCGGATCATCGCCTTTTTTGATGAAGTCAGTCATTTTTCCAAGAGAAACGAACTGGTATCCGATAACCTCGTTGTTCTCGTCAAGAGCGATACCTGTTACATAGCCCTCAGCCATCTCCAGATAACGAACGCCCTTCTCCTTGGTTGCGTACATGGTACCAACCTGGGAACGAAGTCCTTTTCCTAAATCCTCAAGACCGGCACCGATTGCAAGTCCATCATCAGAGAAAGCACTCTGTGTACGACCGTAAACGATCTGTAAGAATAACTCTCTCATTGCTGTATTGATAGCATCACAGACAAGGTCAGTATTTAATGCCTCTAAAATGGTTTTGCCCTGTAAAATCTCAGCTGCCATAGCTGCGGAATGTGTCATACCAGAACATCCGATGGTCTCAACTAATGCCTCTTCGATCACACCATTCTTCACATTCAGGGAAAGCTTGCAGGCACCCTGCTGAGGTGCACACCAGCCTACACCGTGTGTAAAGCCTGAAATATCTTCAATTTTTTTGGAATGAACCCACTTGCCTTCTTCCGGAATCGGAGCTGGTTCATGTTTTGCGCCCTTTGCGACTGGGCACATGTTTTCAACTTCCTTAGTGTAAATCATTTTAAGACTCCTTTCGCATAAATAGAACTGAGTTGTTAAACATTGTTACACATTTAACATACTGCATTTATTCTCTCACATTTTCTTGATTTTCACAAGTGGGTACTGCAAATTTTATGCACTTTTGTCAAAACAGCTGCTTTTCTTACATTTGCGTCACAGGTAAAAACCCTTCCGTTCCGTCTTTTGCACGCACATACATCCAACCGTCTCCGTCCGACCGGATACAGTAGATGTCCTCCCCTGCCGCAATCGTTTTTTCTGCTGATGTCTCATCCATCGAAAAATACACGGTCAGTGCTCCCTTATGCTCCAGCTTACACGGCTCGTAATAGGAATAAAGCCCGCCGTCCGCATGCTCGATCTTCTTCTCCGAACTGTTGTACCAGGCATACCCCTGCAGGATGCAGTCTGCCGGCTTGTCGTAACGGATCAGATCCATCACACCGCCCTGGCCGTTAAAACCGCTAAATCCGGCATTCCGGTCCCGGAACGGGAATCCTCCGACCTCGCCCAGATAGTAAAGATCTCCATCATATTTGAAAAAATGGGTCGCCCCGATGCCATCTGTTCCTTCATCAAGTACGGCAATCTCCAGACCATCATCCTCTTCCGGTGTTCCGATGTTCTCCACAAGGTCTGTCACATAAAACGCATCCGCAACCGGCGCGTGCATCTGAATGTACTCGGCAAGGTCGTACGCTGTCCCGTCGATCGTGAGCGTGCAGACCGCCTGCTCCCCCTTACCGGTTACCGTGTAGCTGACTTCGTTAAGAACTCCATTGTCCAAAAGAGCGATCTCTGCGGTCTCGCCTGCCGAATAGGATTTCGGATATATATGTTCCGCCGCATATGCCGTCTGCATTGCCTTGATCAGTTTCAGATTCGCCTGCTCAATCTCACTTAATCCCGCATCGCCTGCAGTCGCTCCCCCGGCGGGCGTATACCAGCTGCACGCATCAAAATGCGCCTGCAGGTAGGTGTCATCAAAGGTTTTTCCATGTCTGGCATAAATCTCGTTTGCCGCCAAATAGAGTTCCTGCTCTGACAGATCCGACAGATTCTCCTCCGTCACCGGCAGTATTGCGCCAACCGGAACGACATACTGATCGGCATCGTAATGAACGTCATCCGCATCGATCTTCACACTTGATGCGATGGCCGTGACCTCCTCCATCATGGATCCGTACTCTTCCACGATTGTCTGATCCTCCGTATCGCACGCAACATCCGTCGGCTGCATCAGGTAATACAGCGTTCCGTCCTCCGTGTAGGCGATCAGGTTCTCTCCCGCACCGTAATTCATCCATGCGTCGCTTTTTTCAAAGGAACACAGGTAGCCAAGTCCTTCCATCTTCTCATAGGAAGCCGTCTGATAGATGGTAAATCCATTCTCACCCTCTTTGATCGTACAGCGGTCCGCCCAGTCTTCCGGAAGCATCACTGTAATGTCGTTCCATGTATAATCTTTACCGTTCTCCACAGGTGAACTGTTCTTTGCGCCGCATCCTGTCAAAATCAGCATTCCTGCAAGAAGCATTCCCTGCACCCATCTTCTCTTCATTGTCTCTGTCCCTCTTCTGTTGTCCTACCGCTTTTCCACTACCTCGCTGCGGTTCTTGTAAATCGAATTTGCCGGAACCACGCCACGCACGCTCGAAAGCGGATAAACATTGGTGTGGCTTCCGATGACGGTTCCCGGATTCAGCACGGAATTGCAGCCGACTTCCACATAGTCGCCGAGCATTGCTCCGAATTTCTTTAACCCTGTTTCAATTTTCTCATCATGATCCTTTACCACCACCAGCGTCTTATCCGACTTGACATTGGAAGTGATCGAGCCGGCACCCATATGGGATTTGTAACCGAGAATCGAATCTCCCACGTAATTGTAATGCGGAACCTGCACGGAATTAAAAATCACAACGTTTTTCAATTCTGTTGAATTGCCCACCACGGAGCCTTTTCCTACGATGGCATTCCCCCTGACAAAAGCGCAGTGTCTGATTTCCGCATCCTCATCAATAATTAAAGGTCCATTTAAGAAAGCAGTCGGTGCAACCGTCGCACTCTTCGCCACCCAGATATTCTCGCCGCGCTGCTCATAGACCTCCGGGTCAAGCGTCGGTCCCAGCTTCTTTATAAAGCCGCTGATTTTCGGCAGAGCCTCCCACGGATAGGTCAGTCCCGCAAACAGTTCCGCCGCAATCGTCTCCCCTAAGTCATATAACTGGCTGATTTTTGCTGTTTCCATCACACAAATTCCTCTCTATTCCCTGTAATTTTTATTGACATAAGCCTGGATCTCTTCGCTGTCCTCCGGCATACGGCATCCGACAATGAACTCACCATCATTATCCGTACTGCGGATGATATGTCCGTCCAGCGTCCGTGCCTCCTCCAGCGGGAAGTCCGGGATTTCCAGCAAAATATCCTGCCCGATCGCATTTGCGAAATCCTCCTGATGTGCGCTGAATGCGAAACCGCCTGCGCTGATATTAATCATCCTGCCGTTGTAAGCTTTGCCGGATTTTTTCAGCGTCACGGTACATGCATTGGCAACCGGCATACGCGGATACTTTCTGCGGTTGATGACCTTCGGGTTTGTCGCCACAGCAATCCGGTAGCTGTCGGCACCCGCATTGGAAGCGGCGGATACGCTGACATCCTCCCATGTATACAGTGCATTGTTGACACAGATCTGCAGTTCATATGTAATGTCTTTTTTCTTTATCTCAATCGTTTTTCCGGCTTCCGGCTTGATCTTTACCAGAACTCCGTCGCTCTGACTCTCAAACACTTCCCCGTGGAACTCCGTCCCGGCTGCCTGTGCTCCGTTCTTAGCGACTAACACCACATGCATTCCCGGCTGCACATCGCCAATTCCCATGAATCCGCCGCTACCGAGTTCTTCCATGAGCTTTCCTACCACACTCTCAATCTTATCCACATTGACGGAAGACTCCTCGTATTTGCTGAGCATCGTGCGGGACGCTTCGTCGGACTGGTTGATGCACTCCGTCATGACCTCCATGGTATCGCAGATCTGCTTCATGTTCTCCACCATGTCGCTGTTGGAAGCTTCCACTTCCTTCATAGCGCCGTCAATTACCCCGATATTCTGTCCCAGCTTTTTGGAATCATCGGTAATGCTTGTGACACTCTCCTGCACCTGCGTGAGCTTCTCTCTTGTCATGCGGATCATCTCAAGCGTCTTGGTGATGGATTCCGTCATCTTCTCCGAAGTCTCCTCCAGATGATCCAGTGCGTCCCTGATACGTCCGGAAGAAGTCTTGGTTCCCATGCTCAGATCCTGTATCTGACCTGCCACCACGGCAAAGCCCTTTCCGGCTTCCCCGGCTCTCGCCGCCTCAATCGAAGCGTTCAGTGCCAGAAGGTTCGTCTGGAACGTGATTCCCTCTATGGTACCCGTCTCTTCCTTTACCATTTCAAATTTCTGCTTAAAGTTCTCGAGCACCTGCTCGACCTCGCCGGAAAGCGCCGCCATGGTATCCGTCGTATTCATGACATCCGCAAGTTCTTCCGCACTCACATCCGCATGCTCGACCGACTCCTGGATCAGCGTCACCATCTCATCGATCAGTCCCGCCACATTCTGCACCTGCGTGCTGATGTCGGTACTCCGGTCCATGGAGGCCATCGTCTTATTGTGGAGAACATCGTTGTTCCGGGTGAGTTCCTCCATACTGCTTACGACGGAATCCGCTCCCTGCCGGTTCTCATCCGCCAGCTCACGCACAACCGTAACGCCGTCCACAATCGAGTTGCTCGCTCCCTTTACCTGTCCCACCGTCGTCACGACCCGGCTCAGATTATCCCGGATCGATGCCACCAGCGCTCCGTCCGACTCATTTAAGTGGTCGACAGAAAGAATATAACAGATATAACACAGAAGCAGTGTTGAAAACTGCAGGTAATAGTCTGTCATTTTCACATTCGGATTCAGGCCGAGGAAGACATGGAGCAGTGCACTGAGCACAATGACGATCTCGTTTGTGACCGCGCACCGTATCATATAACTGCGATCCTTGAACAGAATCAACATACTCGTCAACGGCAGAATATATGCATAGGCGGTCGCCGAGTCCGTGATACACACCACGTAGGCATAGAAAAAGCCATATCCGAGAGCCAGGACATCCTTATAATACGGTGTCGCTCTCCCCTTTAACTTCAACGTCAGCAGTCCGATTGCAAACGGCACCCACGCCATAACCAAAAAAACAACATACTGCGTCGCCGTATAGATTCCCTTGGAAAGGTCGCTTCCGTATGACAGTGTCATAATCGCAATCAAAGCCAGCCATACTTTCATTGCCTTTAAATTGGCTTTCTCTTTAAAGGCCTGCTCATTGTACTCCATGCCCTGTTTCCTCCTGTGTCTTCTGCCGGATTCTATCAATAACTACTCAAATTTTAATGACATTTTATCCGGCTGTCAATAGCAAGCATGCACCGCACGCCATCCGATTTTTACTTTCTTTCCCCATTCGTTTCTCATTCAGGAAATTCATCCAGAAAATTGGATGCAGCCTCTTCCTCCTCGTAAGCCGCATACTCCTCCGCCATCGCATCATAAAACGGAGGCACGTCCTCCTCAATGTACTGTGCGCCGTCCGCAGCCGCCAGCGGCTGCGGCTGTGCATTTTCTTCTAATTCCTCATAGAACATGCGCTCCCCGCCCTTGCCGTCGGAAGCACCCTCGCGCTTTGTGCCGGGATTGTCAAAATCAAACACAATGCGGTCATCCTCCAGCTTTAGGCAGGTGTCAAACGTGTTGCCGGCTTTTGACACAAACCCGGTCACTTTATCTTTGGTTTTCCCTGTCTCTAACAGTTCGCGCATGACCTCCTCGGTCAGCGCCACCTTCGCCACCGTGTGGGAGACCTTAAAACCGCACTCACACTCGTAATACCACTGGCTCTTCTTTAACATTTTCCCGCATTTCGGGCAGGCAAGTGTTGTCTCGACGGGCTTTGGCTTCTCCGGAAAATCAAATGCGATCTGCCCTTCCGGCGTCAGTTTCAGCGGCGCGTCGAACTTCATGCCGGTCTTCGCCACAAATCCCTTGATGACGTCCGTCTTCCCACGGAGCAAAAGTTCCTTTACCTGTGCTTCCTTTAAAGAGACACCCGCGATCTTGCCGATTGCGAACCGGCAGCTGTCCGGATTCTCCTTTGAATAGTTGGCACAGCCGTATCCAAACATCGTCTTTACGATATCCCCGCCGCAGACCGGACATTTTACATCCTTTACCTTCGGCGCTTCCAAATCCGTAAAATCAAACTTCAGCCCCGTGACCTTTCCCTTCTCATCCTTTGCCAGTGCGACGCGCGCATCAAATTTCTTCCCGCTCTTCGACTTAAAGCCGCGGATCGTTCCGGTTCTTCCGTTGGTCAGAAGCTCCTTTACATTCGCTTCCGTCAGTGCCTTCTCCGCCATCTTCCCGACAGAGAACCGGCAGCTGTTCGGATCGTCCTTCACATAATTGGCACAGCCAAAGCCGAACGGCGTCGCCACGATATCACCGCCGCAGATCGGGCACACCACATCCTTGATCTTTTTGGCTTCGACATGTTCAAAATCAAATCTCAATTCAATTCTTCCGTCTTCCGTGTGTTCCAGAGCGACACAGGCATCAAACTTCTTCCCGCTCTTCGACTTGAATCCGCGGATTGTTCCGGTTCTCCCCTGGTTTAAAAGCTCCTTCACCTGCGCTGCATTTAAGTCCTTTCCCGCCATCGTACCGATCGCAAACCGGCAGCTGTCCGGGGCATCCTGCCTGTAATTCGCGCAGCCGAACCCGAACGACGTCTCCACAATCGCCCCGCCGCAGATCGGACACACGACATCGGGAACAACAGCGGCATCGTTCTGTGAAAAATCAAATGCAATATTCTTTCTTCCGTCCTCCGTCTGCTCCAGCTTTAAGCAGGCATTGAACTTCTTTTTATTCCTGGCAGTAAAGCCGCGGATCAGACCGGTCTTTCCGGTCGTAAGAAGCTCCGTCAGATCATCGACGCCCAGCGCCTTTCCCGCGATCTTTCCCACGGAAAAATAACATTCATCGGGATGCTCGTGGTGCTTGACGCAGCTATAGCCAAACGGCGTGATCTCCACGGCAGAACCGCACACCGGACATACGACACCCTCCAGGATTTCCGGCTGGTTCTTTGAAAAATCAAATCCAACCGAAACTTTTCCCTCATCATCCTTTTCCAGGATGAGGCTCGCCGAGAACTTTTTCTTCGACTTCGAGACAAACCCGGACAGCACGCCGGTATGTCCTTCGGTCAAAAGCTCCTTTACTTCCTCATCGTTTAAGTCTCTTCCGGCGATTGTACCGATGGAGAAGCGGCATCCGCCGCCATCTTTCTGATAATTGCTGCACCCGTAACCGAACGGCGTCGTCTCGATCGTTCCTCCGCACACCGGACAGGGAATGCCGAGGCTGCGCTTCGCCGCAAGCCCCTTTCCGCCCTTTCCGACGAGCGGGTGGATCCGCGTGGCAATCTGGCCGGTCAGATCCTGCTCGATCATGGCGACCGTCTCCCTGCGGATAAAATCCTCCAGTTTTGAGCGGTAATCCTCCATCACGACCGTTCCCCGCGTGATTCCGTCCAGTCCCTTTTCCCAGGAAGCTGTCATCTTGGGGTTGAGCAGTGCCGGAACCGTCATCGAAACCACCTCAAAGATCATTTCCCCCAGCCGCTCCGGCGTGAGAACCTGCGTCTTTTTGTTCAGATTCAGATAGCCGACCCGAACCAGCTTTTTGATGATCTCTGCCCGCGTGGCAGATGTACCGATTCCGGAACCCTTGATCTGCTCTCTTAATTCTTCCTCCTCGATGAGCTGTCCGGCATTCTCCATGGCGAGCACCATCGATCCAGACGTGTAACGCTTCGGCGGGGAGGGCTTCCCCT
>ERZ857629.2963-NODE-2963-length-15032-cov-3.393270_pt1 | contig 15032 bp, 18 predicted proteins | sample MGYA00519700_ERZ857629 | MGnify/ENA primary metagenome ERZ857629 (study PRJEB31778, sample SAMEA3449351) | human gut metagenome | biome: human gut; feature: human-associated habitat; material: faeces | place: United Kingdom | collected 2010/2012 ... | reverse complement strand
CTTCCTGATAATGTTCTTCCACATAGGCGTGTAAGGCATGGTATTCCTTGATTTCTTCATACGCCAAATCCATGAAGTCAATGAAGATGATATTGATATTTTCAAAATGGCTTTTCAGATACTCAATATACGCCTGCATCAGCTTGGACTTACCAGATCGACGAATGCCCGTGATGATCTTGATGTCAGGAGTACCATTCAGTTCAATGATTCTATCGAGATATTTTGCTCTCGTGATTGTTTTCATATTGTCACCCGCTTTCAAAAACTGAAGTTTTTTCATTTCTCGAAACCGCTTCGCTGTACTTATTATACTGTCTGCTAATAGTATATGCAAGAGGTCGCTTTCAAAAACACAAAATATTTTATTTTTTGAAAGTGGAGACTATGTAAAGACAACCTGAAGGTTGCCCCAGGCATTAAGCCTATCCTGTTTACACAGGTTCATTATCATTTTCATCGACGGAGCTATCCTTCATATATGCTTCCGGATGATCAACACCATCCAGCACATCACCTGAAAAATCACAGTTAATAAGAGCGTCTCTAGTCATCACATTTCTGATTGCATGTTTTGCAGTCAGATCACTTGTCATTCCGCCCGTCTGGACCCTCACTCCAAGTTCTCCAATATTCTGTCTGCTGTTGCTGTCCTTTTCGGCTTCTATCATGTATCTGAGTCCATCTATATAACCGTCCACGATCCCCATAAATCTCGTATAGTTTTTCATGATAATGTCCACACGCTTGTCTGCTGATGAACCAATATATTCCTTAATCATATTTTTTTCTGCCATATCTGTCTCCTTAATCTCTGCTTTCTATGAGTTATCGCGCGTTTACTCTTCTTTACAGAAATTATTGTAGATGAATACGGAGTAAAAATCGTTCCCCAACGAACGTACAAAATACGGTGGGAGCGGACTTAATAATCTTTTTTCATTTTTTGTTTGATTTATGATAGCATAGATGCTATCATATAGATACAGAATAAATACATTCACTCTGGAGAACATATAATAATGTACAATATTGAATTTTACGAAGATGCCAACGGTCATTCAGAACTTTGGGATTTTCTTGAAGAACTCCGATTGAAAGCTGCGACAAATAAAGATGCTCGTATTCAGCTAAAGCAGATCAGTTTGCATATTCAGTTTCTCGAAGACAACGGCACCCGACTAAATGAAAATATAACCAAACATCTGGATGATGACATTTGGGAATTACGTCCTGGCAACAACAGGGTTTTATATTTCTATTTCAAAGATGATACTTTTGTGCTTCTGCACCAGTTTCGCAAGAAAACACAAAAAACACCTAAACGTGAAATTGAAAGAGCCAAAGCAGAACGTGATGATTACCTACGCCGAAAGGAGGCTGATTGATTATGAGAACCTGGAATGATTACAAAGAACATGTTAAATCTGTTGATCCCGAAATCGGAAAAGATATGGATGAAGTAGAAAATATCTCTTCTATCGTTAGTGCAATGGTTGAACAGCGCACTTCTCTCGGTCTTAGTCAGAGAGAACTTGCCTCTATGTGTGGTATTGCACAATCATCTGTAGCACGTATAGAATCTTGTAAGACTGTTCCCAGTCTTGATACTTTGCTTAACATATTCAGACATCTTGGCCTGCAGCTTACTGTCACTCCAACTAAATCAACAATATAATTCTTTAGGGAATCTCATTTGAGGTTCCCTTTTTACATTCTATATAATTTCTGCCAATACTTTAACCTGTGCAATGGCGTAAAGAGGTGTAAAAAAAAACTTACACACTTTACTTGACAAACCCCAATAAGATCCTTTAAGATTCCCACACAATCGGATGATCTCCGTAATGTTTCATCATATTCTTCATATGTCCCCTCTATATTGATTCTGAGTCGTATCATATCCGATTTTACAGACAGTTTTCCCTTGCCTGTTACTCTGATCGTTCTTTCCATTATGCTTCACCCTCCATATTCTGTCTGCACGCATCAAATATACATTCAATAACTTTTTTATCTGCTTTAAAATACTTGCCGAAAGGATTGATAACAACTCCGGCTACCTTATCATTATGCAATCCAATTTCTAAGATCTGTCTGAACAAAATTTCCATCACAACATTCGGAACCGGCTTTTTATGGCTTTCTTCCTCGTTGGTAAAGATATACAGCCATTCTATTCCATCCTCTGATGCCACGGTATCCATACGAAGCCTTACTTTCTGGTCCAATGTCAGCTTGTCTCCTTCCTGCAAGGTACTGACATCAAGATTTTGAAACATTTCTCCGCTTACTGTTACTGTTACAAACGGCACCCATCCCTGTCCATCGTTCATTATGCGAAAACATATTGCTGTAATAACATCTATAAAGCTCTCATAATCCTGATTTTCATATAGATTACTTATGGCATTTTCTATCAGATCATTTCCACTTAATGACTCATCTACTTCCAGGTTATTTCTTCCAAGTACTTCATCAAATGCATCCAGCACCCTGTTCATTTCCGGATCTATCCTGTTCCGGCATTCAGCTTTCAGAACTGCCGGTATTCCAAAGAAGGCCTCGGCAATACTTCCTGTGATTGCTGCAAGTGTATCTGTGTCTCCACCCAGAGAAACAGCATTTCTTACTGCATCCTCAAAATCTTTCGCCTCCAGAAAAGCCGTGATTGCCTCCGGCACTGTCTGCTGACAACTCTCCACATGGTGATAATACGGACGGATTTCATCCAATGTCCTGCTCAGGTCATAATGGAATTCCTGTTCCACATAATCCCTGATATCTTCCTTGGACGCTCCTCTTCTGGCAAGAAATATACAGCTTGCTGTTGCTTCTGCTCCTTTGATTCCTTCCGGATGATTGTGAGTGACTGCTGCCGTCCACCTTACGACCTCTCGCGTTCTTTCAATCGTAGGATATAACCAGCCTGCCGCTGATACTCTCATTGCTGATCCGTTGCCATAACTTCCATATGGCTGCGGATGTCTGTCTTTTAACCAGTGTCTGAAACTCCCTCCATATCCTGCATGGGGATAATGTTTTCCCCAATCCTGCATATTTGCGATTACTGCTTCCTCTGTCTCTTTTTCGTCTGCATCAGACCCTACCGCGATCAATGCCTCTGCCACAGCTACCGTCATAACAGAATCATCAGTAAAGCCGCATCCCCTTGTGAAAAGTTCAAAATTCTTTGTTTTATCTCCTCTGTCAAATTCAAACGGACTTCCTATGATATCTCCTAAAATTGCTCCGTACATATCTGCCTCCAGTCTCCAGAAAGCATCCGGTATTATCTCTTTCCTTGTTACAATATGAGTATATTCCGAAAGCAATTTGAGATGGTCGCTGAATGGGCGACACTTTTCTAATAAATAGAGTGCCTATACTAATGTACAGACACCCTTGACTCAATACCAATATTTACATTATTTCTTTATCTTTGCAGTAATGCTTCCAAGAGCTGCTGATAATTGCTTTTCTTCCTCCTCATCTTTTCTCATTTTTTCCCATTGACGTAATATCATCATTATGAAACTTTTCATTACCGGGAAATATTCTATACATTCTTCTTCACTTAACTCATGAATACCCTTGCTTACAATTCCATAAAAAGCCTCATTATGAACTAGCGATTTAGGAAGATAATCTGATAACATCTTGATTTTTTCATTTACACGCGCTCCTCCAAAATCCTCTGCTTTAATTTTTCCGTCAGATATAGCTTTATGACTTGCTGTTACAATAATTCGCTCAAAAATCCGCCTCAAGTATACATAAGAACCTATTCCTATTCCAGAAGCATATAATCCAATTGCCCTTTTAAGTTCTTTTTCATCATCCTTTGACATTACTTTCCTATATTCCTTCAATTCTGGGAATGACAAATCTGCAACAGAAGGATATTGACCTATCTTTTTCATTTTATTTCCGTATGTAAGAACGATATAATCCAAATGATGAGTATCATCCATTGTACAAATAAATTTGAATACCATCAGTCTGGTATCATCCTCTATCGACTTATTTGTCCAAGTCCATGGTTGATTCTCTCCTCCGTTAGGTTGAGGCATATTATGTAAATACTGCCATGATGTAATTTCATCTTCTAACGGCTTCCCATATATTTCTTGTTCGTGATCATCATACCAATAATACGGAATACACTCCCCAGAAAACACTCTATTTTCTTTGCACTTAGGACAATACACATCTAGCTTAACATGTCCGCCTATCAAATCTGCCAATTCAAATATATTATCTTCTGTAATTTCTATTTCATCATATAATCCTTCATTTGTAAGAAATTTGCCAAATACATTGTCTGTGCTTTTTATTTCTCTTTGATGCGTACTATCAAATATATTACTATGCGTATGTATTACTTTTTTCATCTTTACCTCCAGTTCTAAACACCCAGTATTTCATTCGTGTATTTAAACAATGTCACATTCAGCTGCATGATATCATACTGCTTATCAATAATCGCTTTCTGCACAATCAGGTCAAACTTACTGCTCGGACTGAATGCCCAGTCAGCCCTTGCCATCAGGTCCTTTGACTGCTCCAGATCAAGATGAAGTGCAACACACAAAGCCATTACCGTCTTTTTCTTTGGATGATAATGTTCATCACACTGAATCTTTGAAAAGTGCTTCCGGTCAAGGTTTGCATTTTTCCAGACATCCTTATTGTCAATCCCAGCTACTGCTATCAGTTCAAACAGCTTTTCGTGAAAAGATGCTCCCATATTTGCAAGCTGATTTTCCAAGGACATATCAGATGACAGCATACATGGTTCCGTCAACCTGACATCAGCATCCGATTCTTCATCGAATGTGTAACTTTCCTCAGCTTCTTCACTGCGGAGCATTTGTTCATATAGTTCTTCTTCTGGTATATGTCTGCTTCTGACCCGCCCTCTGTTTCCTACCGGATATTCCTTCTTATGACTTTCCCTGACATAATTGGCATCTATATACGAATCTATCTCTCCAACTATCTGACCAGATAACTGAAATGATTTCTTGTCAAACACCACAAGGATAATCTGCATTTCATTTTCTGTAAGAAACTCACTGAATACCGATACTGCTATCTGTAATGCCTTATCCTTTGGAAAACCATACACTCCGGTTGAAATCAATGGAAATGCAATGCTCTCACATTTTAATTCAACAGCTTTCTGCAAAGATTTTCTATAACAGTTCTCCAGAATATCAAACTCCTGATATGTCCCGCCTTCCCATTTAGGACCGACTGTATGTATGATATATTTTGCTTTCAGATCATATGCTCCGGTAACAGCAACATCTCCTCTCGCGATTTTTCCAATCTTTTGACGTTCTGCAAGGAGCTGCTTCTTTCCAGCAGCCTGATAGATTGCCAGATCCGTGCCACTTGCACATATAGGGTTAGGATTAGCAGTATTGACAATGGCATCTGCTTTTACCTTTGTTATATCATTTCGGACAATCTTAAATGGCATCGTGGCACCTCCCTTCAATTTACGCTTTACTCATTCGATCCATCACCGACTATAAGATTTCTGTAAAACTCTACTGCCGCTGCAAGATCCTTATCATCCGGATGTCCTTTGGCAACACCGCCAATCAGCTTAAATGGTCCAAATGTATCAAAGCCCTTGCATGAAAACCTTCCCACCAGATTATCATGCTTATCATCTATAATGGATTCCATAGACTTAAATGCTTCGCTTCCACCATAGGTACACATTAGAAAAACACTTTTATTCTCTATCAGATTAACAGATGCAAATTTAAGTACAGACTGATGAAATTTTCCGTAATAAACTCCTGACGCAAATCCTATCAAGTCATAGCAAGATAAGTCTTTCTCTGTTACCTGTGTAGCGTCTATCAGATCAACTTCATTTTTCTTGGCAATTTCATCAATAATTTTCTTTGTATTTCCATGATGCACAGATGCATATATAATTACAATCTTCATAATTTGTCAATTCCATCCTTTCCATACATCCGGCTGATATCCAAGTGTCGCCTGTTTTCCATTTCTCACTACCGGAGTTTTGATGACCTGCGGATTCTCCAGAACTTTCTCCAACTTGTCCTCATCCACTATATATTTGATAAGTGCAAGCAGATCCTTGTCTTTTCCATCCCAGTTGATCATATTATCCAGACCACCATTAACCTGAGCAACAGAATTAAACTCTCCCTTGCTCATGCCCTTTTCTTTCATGTCAATGAACTGATACTTGATGCCACGCTCTTTGAAGAAACGCTCAGCCTTCTTAGTGTCATTACATTTCTTGGTTCCAAATATCTGTATATTCAAATCAGTTCTCCTTTGCTCTGGTGAGCTCTTTCTCAATCCATGTCATAATTACATCCACCAGATAATCCTGCTGTATCTGGCTTAACTCCCTGCCTGGCTGCATCTTATGCCATTTTCTGATACACTCCCGACAACAGGTTGCGGTTGCATGCTGCGCAATAAATACCGGATGTCCCTTTGTCGGTGTCTGCTTTCCATCATTTGGAATAACTGCCGGTGCTTCGCGCTTTGCTATAAAATCCTGTGCGTGCTGCCGTATCACATCCAATCCTTTTTCATTGATGTAATCAATATCTTTTTGCTTCAAATGAAAACTGCTCCTGAACTTCGAGGCTTCGAGATGTTCAAAGAGCTGTTTATACCATTCTTCCTTAGTCATCAGACTTCACTTCCATTATCCATTTACAATCGGAGAAATAACCGGTTTGCCATCTCTGTCTAAAAGTGGTGTCAATCCTCCTGAATATCCTGCTGCATGATAGAGATAATTTACTCCGGTTTACTTATCTACCCAGATTTCTGTTACATTCATGGTTCCCTGTGAATATGTTTTTTCAAATCTTTCATTCTTTGCCATTGTTTTCTCCTTCCCTGTTCTGAATTGCCATGCGTATCATTTTCTCAAATGACTCGCTGAAATGCTCATTATCCTCTGATGTCCGTTTCTTCGGTCCTTTTATATGATTCTTCACGGATGCTCTCCGTGCTTTCTTATTTAGATGCCGTTCCATAAGCATCCGATCTATATTGTCATTCGTATACCATTTTCCTGACTGGTGGATTGCATAAGCACCTTTTCCAAGTGCCATTGCAGCCACACCATAATCCTGTGATACAACAATATCTCCCTTATGGCAAATACTGATCAACTTATAATCAACTGCATCAGCTCCGGCTCCAACCACAATCACTTCACTGTAATCAGATTGCAGAATATGGTTTGTATCACAGAGCAAAGTCACCGGAACAGAATATTTTCCTGCAATTTTCTCAACAATACGGACTACCGGACATGCATCTGCATCTACCCAAATATGTGTCTCTTTTTTACTCTTAACGTTTTCTTCATTATTCATCTTGTATTCGCGTCCAATCTTTTTTGACATTTTCAATGCCTCTGTTCATAGTCCCCCAATATCCTGGATGCGCCATTGGATAAATATTCGTATCTCCATATCTATAAGGTTTTCCATCCCCGATCAGCTCAGTCAATGTACTACCATTAAAGTGTTCATCAATTAAAGTTCGTATCACTACAACGGAAGTATCTAATCCCAGACTTATGATATTATCTGGTTTAATAATATCTATCAATCTCTTGATTTCCAGCGAATCATTAGCGAGAATATTTCTTGTCATATTTCCCGAATATGTGTCTTTGCGATATCCAAGATTGCAATTACAGAAGAACAAATCTGAATACCGTTGTTTGTCTATCTCCGGCCTTCCAATCTATGAAAAATACTGAATCAGGTTGGTATCCGTCTGTGAATCTCTAGAAGAAAGATTTACATTATTATGAAACATTATGTCTTTCCCATTATTCATTTCTCGAACATTAGCAATCGTTCCTTTTACTTCCTCTTTCTCAGGAGGACCAAAGTCTTGTCCTAGCAACATATATTTGATATGTGGTGTTTCCTTTGCATATCCAAATCCCTGCCAGTACGTCCACAAATTGATTTCCTGACATAAATCCTCTCCTGGAACCAAATCGCACCAGCCTAATCTCAAATTACCTTTACATATTGGATTCTCACGATATTTTAATTTTACTTTTGCCACTAACTCCCTGTATTCTCTTGACTTGTCTTCATCCATACACAATGTTCCTGCTTAATCTACTCTTTTAATTCTAATTTAACTGTGACAATGTTTTCTTTTCCATATCTAAGATATCTTCAACTGCTGCCCTTACCGCTTTGTCAACAACGCCTTCGATATCTTCATCATCAGATATATCATACCATTTCGTTGTATAGATTCTCTTGTATGTAAAATTTGACTTTCTCTTATCATTCGGTTTCAATACATCCGTGATAGCCTGCATCTTCTTCATAGACTCTTCCGGAACATTATTCCCTGCTAATTCAAATATTCCATAAAATCTGTCATCACGTACATTGAACCAATAAGAATAAATATTTGTAGAACCCCATGAACTGATTGCCTCATCCAGAAGAGGAAGATACTTATCCATTGCCTTTGTCCTAAAATTATATCCCCAGCTTTCGTCATAGATAATCAGACCTTCTTCTGACAGCTTGCAGAATGTATCTTTGATAGCATCTGACAACTGTGCTTTTCCATCTATTCTGTTTTCAAAAATAAGGTCTAAGGCTTTCTTGTGCTTATTATATATTTTATTGCAAATATCAATTAACTGCTGATCTTCCACAATATCTCTCCTAACAACATCTATATAATTTTTAATCATCAAATCTACATCCGGCAAAATTTTTATTTGCAACGCCGCGGATTCCAATACATCGATGATATCACTATATGTAAGCACATCCCAATTTTCCACATCACTTGGTTTTTCCCCATCCGGTGTCAGGAACACCAACATCCTGTTATAATCCGGATACTCTTTCTCCAAAATGTTTCTATATCTGTTAAGCTGATTACTATGCTCGTGCGAACCAACCTTATTTTCTATTGCGATTACCGTTTTTTCTTCTGTTGAGGTTAGCAGAATATCTATATTCTTCCATTCTCTCATAACTGAAAATGTATAGAAGTCCATCAATAGTACATTGAATACATCATATCGACCATCTGAATCATTCTCTACTAATCGTTGAAGAATTCCTTTCAAAAATACATCTCCCATGCCATGATTCTCGTTTGGATTCAGGAGCCACCCAAGCATATTACTGTGGCGGATTTCAGTTCTTGATATCTTCAGTACATCAAACATATTAAATTTTCCGGTCCAGGGAAGCAATTCATCTAAACAACCAATATCCAGTAAAAAATTCTGTAATGCTTCCTCATTCGTTAATTCTTTTCCATCCATAAATGCACCTATTTCATATTTCTATAATTCAATATCTTTATCACCCAGTTGTATATCAAATATGGTTTCATCAATTACCTTTATACATTCGTCTGTATTATTTTTAATATCATTTCCCCAAAAACGAATAACTGTCCAGCCCATAAATAATAACTTCTTATTTACTTCATCATCATGTTTACGATTTTTAGATATTTTACTAATCCAATATTCACTATTATTGCTTTTTTCAAGCCTAGGTCTTAAAACTTCCCAATCCTTACCATGAAAAAACTCTCCATCACAAAAAATAGCAATTTTATACTTAGTCAATGCAATATCTGGTTTTCCCGGTAAATCCTTATAATTTTTTCTGTATCGATATCCTCTTTTCCATAGTGCTTTTCTTAACAACACCTCAATCTTTGTATCATTAGATCTAATGTGCTGCATATTTTTTCGGCGTTGCTCCTTTGTTAAATCATCAGCCATAACTTACACACCCTTAAAAATCACATCATTATGGTACTGTATAAATTCTTTACCCGGCAAAAACTTATCTGGAAGTATTATTTCTTTGCCATTATAAAAGGCAAACCATTCTCTGGTTTTTTCATCCATAACTGCATCCTTTATATATCTTGAGTTTACAATTCGATAATTTTTATCTATTGTAATCAATCCTCTGTCAAATGCTTTATCATGCATGGCATTCAAACACAATCCATTGCTTGGATTTGTTCGTTCTGTCTTTATATTGCTTACACTCCATGGTTTAATATGACTTGCAACAAGTAATTCTTTATTCTTCAATCCTGTAATGCAACACGCATTTCCATATGACATAAGTACAGACATTCTGAAAAAATACTGACCTATTCTTATTTTTGTTTGTTGCTCTTTATCAATACCTATAGGTATGTCATCTAATTTTAACTCTGGCAATAAAGTCTCAACAGATGTATGCTGCATATCCGCCAAAATATTCTGAGCTATAAAAGATAGTTCCCCAATATTGTTTGCAAACTCATCATATATAACCTTGTCCAATTTGCTGGTGTGCGATAATCCTGACACATTTCTTGCCTGCAATTCCGGATCATAATGAGCAATATTAGACATTTTATAAGCTACCGCATCTGGTGTCCTGTCTATTATACTTGCAAGATTTATTATCTCTTGATTATTCTTTCCAATCTTAGAAAATGGAACTCTTGTATAAAGATCCATTGCTAAAATCGTTTCTTCTCTTGTCCAATTTCTTCTTGCCACACTATCACCACCTTTACACATATTATATATCGTCCTGACTCATTTGTGTATAAATATCATAATTGCATTTGCTGCTTAACGCAGCATATATAAATAAAACTTGCATTTTTGCAGCAAATAATATATAATCAGTATGAAGGAGAATGTCATGAATAATCCAGGACAATATTTGAAATCCATCCGTAAAAAACTCGGATTAGGTGTAAAAGCTGTTTATATGCAGACTGGTGTAGGCGACTCCACAATACGCCGCATAGAAGAAGGTACAACCAAGTTTCCACCTGCTGCACAATTAAAAACTCTTGCGAATTTTTACAGTATAAATTTAATTGAACTTTATAAAGCATATGGATATTTGGATGAAACAGATATCAATTTTCAAAATGATTGTTTTGAAAATACAGAATTTTTAGACGAGGAATCACATTCTTCAATACAAGGACTAATAAATCTATTAGCAGAAAAGAGGGCATTATAATGATATATAGATTAGGTGAATTATTTTGTGGTCCCGGCGGAATCGGCTGGGGAGCTACCAACGCAGACATAGGAGATGCTAATTATCGTATTGTTCATCAATGGGCTAATGATTATGATGAATCAACCTGTGAAACTTACCGTCACAATATCTGTCCTAACGCGCCTGAAACTGTTTATCATGGAGATATTAGAACTTTCGATATGTCACAATTAGCTCCTATTGATGCACTTGCCTTTGGTTTTCCCTGCAATGATTATAGCGTTGTTGGTGAACAAAAAGGAATGAACGGAACTTTTGGTCCACTTTATTCTTATGGTGTTAAAGCATTAAAGCTATTTAAACCTATGTGGTTTTTAGCTGAAAATGTTGGAGGATTAAGAAGTGCTAACGAAGGTAAAGCTCTAAAAAAAATATTAGATGAACTTCGAGGTGCTGGTTATACCATCACTCCACATTTATATAAATTTGAAGATTATGGTATTCCTCAGGCAAGGCATCGTTTAATCATAGTAGGAATAAGAAACGATATTGATGTTGAATTCAAGGTTCCTTCTCCAGAACCATATGCAAATATAGATAATACCTGCCGAAACGCAATCGAAAACCCACCTATTCCGGCAAATGCTTTTAACAATGAACTTACAAAACAATCTAAACAGGTTGTTGAACGATTAAAACATATAAAACCAGGGCAAAATGCTTTTACAGCTAATTTGCCAGAAGATTTACAACTTAATATTAAGGGTGCTAAGATAAGTCAAATATATAAACGGCTTGATCCAACAAAACCATCTTATACCGTAACTGGAAGTGGTGGTGGTGGCACTCACATTTATCATTGGTCAGAACCACGAGCACTCACAAACCGCGAGCGCGCACGTCTTCAAACATTTCCTGACACATATGAATTTATAGGTTCAAAAGAAAGTGTGCGTAAACAAATTGGCATGGCAGTTCCGTGTCAGGGTGCCAAAATAATTTTTGAGGCAATACTTAAATCTTTTGCAGGAATTGAATACGAAAGCATTCAGCCTTCCATCACAGAATAGCAGACAGCTGTACTACTCCTTATCGAATAGTACAGCTGTTTGTTAATTTTCCTCTATAACATCATAATAAATAATATCTCCCGGAAGTTTGATATTTGGTATCCATAATGGTCTTCCACCCCATCCCTTATTTCCAGTTACTTGATACATTGTTAATACCACCTTTGAGGAAAACTCACTTCCTAATTTCCAATCATTTGGAGAAAGCAATGCACCTGTTCTCTGTGCAACATCCCTGTTTCTACGCACTATCAAGATGCCCTGTCCTGCTGGCTGTTCAGATAATATTGTATCAATGACTGAAACAAATGCTTTTAATTTAAAATCAGGACTTGGAATAATATGACTCAATACTTCTTTTACAATTCTAAGACTTACCTGATAATATGGTTCATCAGAAGTAAATGGTTCAAGGAGTTTTGATATCTCATCTATCGAATCATTATCCGGATAATATGGATAGTAATTAGTTCCTCCTGAAAGCATCTCTACATGATCTGTATCAAGTACATTTTTTCTTGTAGGGTTCAATCCATTTGGATAATATACCTTTATATCCTCAATTCCTCTTTCAATCTGAGCAATTATAGAATTGTTTGTAGCGTTGATATCAGAGAATAGCTTATACAAATTTTCATCGATGTATACCCTCATCAATCCAGGATCTCTATCATAACCAAACATTCGACTATGCTGCCACATGGTATCAGCCTGTGGCTTCTTACTTGTTCTTGTATAATATATTGTCTGAAGTCCTGGAAACGTAACTCCTCTTCCCAATGTATTTCCGCCAATTACGAAGTTACACCCTGTTTCATACTGCTCACTATCAATATCCGTTTTTCCATTCATAATGAGCACTTGAATTACTCTTCCATCAATTAACTCATATGCCTTTTGAAGATATTGGTCATAAGGTACCTTATCCTCTTTTTTCGGTGTCAAATTATAATACTCTTTTTCTATCTTTTCCTTAAATTCACCATCTCGATTGTCCACACACCAAGCAATTTCTTTCATAATTTCATCGGCATATTTTTTATGTGCCGCCTGCCTTACACTTGGATGAAATAGACAATTTGCCACCTTTCCTCCTGATGCCAAAACCTGAGAAGCAACAGCAATATGTCTAATTACTAAAGCCTTTGTAGGTTCTTCAATTTCTTCCAGAAAATTAACACATTCTGGTTTTCCGGTTGATGGGAAGAAAAAATCTCCCCCTAAATAACTTGCTCCCGGCTGAAAATAATATGTAAAATATGGATGCCATCCTGATTCTAAAGTCTGTAAAAATATTGCTTGTGGAGTACCTGTTACTTGAAGGTATATGCTGCTTGAAGAACCATTTTTTATCATATCAAGATACTTATTGATTGACGATTGACGATCCTTATTTACAAGTGTATTTAAGGAAGCTGCATCTGCCTCATCATCTACAATAAATAATGGATTTCCTCTCATAAAGCCTGTGGAATTAAAAATATTAGCCCATAGTTTTAAAATGCGGGCATTCTTTTTCAATACAATAATCGTTGGTTGGAGCAAACAGTTATCGGTAAAAATCCTTGCATCATTTTCTCCACATATGCAATATCCATCAAGATCTGCTTTTACTCTATCCAATGTTTGCTGTTGCAATACAACATTATCTGTTGTTAATAATACAAAAACTGGAAATCCAAGATCTGTTGCTTTTGAAATAATTCCAAACATCTGACCGGTCTTTCCAGATTGAACATTTCCAAAAAGCAGTCCTATTTCATGGCTTGTAAATGAAAAATTCTTAATATATTTATTTCCAACTTCTTCTGCCGTATGAAAAATAGATTCCGCAAGTTTTTCATTGCCCCGTGCTATTATTTTGTTAAGATAATTCTTTAAGTACTGCACTATTCTTCATCCCCTTCTTCATCAGTCGGCTTAAATGAAAGCATCCAGACATCCAATGGTGTACCATCTTCATCCATTGCTGTCTGACCAGTTTTTTTGAGATACAGATTTTCACATCCATACTCTTCCAACATTTCTTTTGTGATCATACCCTCTCGCTCAGTATCTGCCTGAGTATCATTAACAGGATTTACCAGTCCTGCCGCTGCAAGACGCCCTTTAAGCCATCTTCCCATAATAAGCTCATCACCAACAGCACTAAACTGTTTGTTTCCATCACTTGTAGTATGAGCCTTAAACCAATATCCATCATCTGTGACAATGTAAAAAGGAACATTCTTTTCAGGATAACCCTCCAAATGAGTTATTTCCTTTGCAACCGTTAACTGTGTCTCATACCAATCTCTTGATTTTCTCTTACTTCGTGGTGCTGCATAACACACATTTACATTTGACTTTGTAAAATGCTTTCCATCATCCATATGTCTCTCATCATATGCCGGAACTTTAAGTGGTAGTAAGAAAGACGCATAGGCTGAGCATCTGCTGTAAAATTCTACATTTGATTTTGGAACCTCTGTGACAAGCTCGATTCCAGACAATGCGGTATTAGTTTCATGAATAAGAGGCATCCCTTCAATAGAGGCAATATTAGCAGATATATTTGGGCTCTTTAACTCCTCAATATGATTTACTATTTCTTCAATTTCTGAAATTTCTTCTGTAATAGAAGAAATTTCATATTGTCTTCTGTTGTTTGCCTCAAGTTTAATCACTCCTAAATTTGCAGATCCAATTATTGCAGAAATTGGTTTTCCATCCTTATAAAACGCATATAATTTTCCATGATACTTAAAGGCCTTTACTAAACGTATCTCCCCGATTCCAGACTCCTGCCATTTTTTATTTAATCTAATAGCCGTATGATATGATCCTTCTGGCATACCTTCAATAAAGTACATGCCGATATTTAGACAAATACTTTTAATATTATTTTTTTCAATCAACAAATCTAATTCTT
>ERZ857629.2962-NODE-2962-length-15033-cov-3.262785_pt1 | contig 15033 bp, 6 predicted proteins | sample MGYA00519700_ERZ857629 | MGnify/ENA primary metagenome ERZ857629 (study PRJEB31778, sample SAMEA3449351) | human gut metagenome | biome: human gut; feature: human-associated habitat; material: faeces | place: United Kingdom | collected 2010/2012 ... | reverse complement strand
GCCATAATACCAATGTTTCTGGTTCTCTCTAATGGATATTCTCTTCCAGCCAAGGTATTTCCTCCCTAAATTAGAAACGGTAGTGAGCAAACGCTTTGTTTGCCTCTGCCATTTTGTGCATATCTTCTTTCTTCTTAACGGATGCACCTGTGTTGTTAGCTGCATCTAAGATCTCATTAGCAAGTCTCTCTTCCATGGTCTTCTCACCGCGGTTACGGGAGTATGTTGTCAACCAGCGAAGTGCTAAAGCCTGACGACGGTCTGGTCTGACCTCGATCGGCACCTGATAAGTAGCACCACCGATACGTCTTGCCTTTACCTCAAGAACTGGCATAACATTGTTCATGGCCTCTTCAAATACCTCGAGAGCCGGCTTCTCAGCCTTCTCCTCTACTCTCTTGAAAGCTCCGTATACAATCTTCTGTGCTACACCCTTCTTACCGTCTAACATGATGTTATTGACAAGCTTGGTAACCACTTTGTTATTGTACATTGGATCTGCTAATACGTCTCTTTTCTGAGTATGTCCTTTACGTGGCACGGTTCTTCCCTCCTTAATCATAATTTACTATACAGAACTCTGTCTGCATTGCCCGGTCTCCAGTCTCTGGATCCGGAGGACTTCATTTCGATTAATTCAACGGTACTCACAATGTAGTGGCAGGTATCTGCCTCTTCGTGTTCGTGCGGAAATATATCTCTGTGTGAAACAATTCCAACACTTACCATGTGATACTATTGGTTCGCTGAATTACAGTAACTCTACGCTACTATTTTGCAGCCTTTGGTCTCTTAGCGCCGTACTTGGAACGAGCCTGCTTTCTGTTAGCGACACCGGCAGTATCAAGTGTACCACGGATAATGTGATATCTTGTACCTGGTAAATCCTTAACACGACCACCACGGATCAGAACAACGCTGTGCTCCTGTAAGTTATGTCCCTCACCCGGGATATAGCTTGTAACCTCGATTCCGTTGGAAAGACGTACTCTGGCGATCTTTCTAAGAGCTGAGTTAGGTTTCTTAGGAGTAGCTGTCTTAACAGCAGTACATACACCTCTCTTCTGCGGAGAAGAAGTATTGGTTGGCTTCTTCTGTAAAGAGTTGTAACCTCTCTGAAGTGCAGGTGCTGTAGACTTCTTAACAGATGTCTGACGTCCTTTTCTTACTAACTGGTTAAATGTTGGCATTATTTTCACCTCCTGTTTTATTTGTATGAGATCATAAATTGATCTCGGCGTACGTATGCACGCTAAATCATTATATTAACCCTATCTTTTTTTGTCAAGTTCTTTTCCAAAATTTCCTTGAATTTCGCGGAATACGCGGGTAAAAAAGAGTTCTGCATGCAAAAAGAAAAGATGGAAAACTCCCAACGGATATCTTCCATCTATCTATTCTTCCACATTTTTACATGTTTATACCAAACGGTCAGCCATTTGCCCGTTTTCTCTGCTTCTCCTGTCTCTCACTGGTCAGAATCATATAGATTCCCAGCAGCATCACACCGATGCACAGAACATATTTCGGATTTAACGACTGTCCGGTCTTCGGCGTCTCATCCTTTACCTGCGAGTCATCCGCCGCCTGCGCATTATCCGCCGGCTGCTCCGTCTCCGCCGCTTCCGTCGTCTCTGCCGGCTGGCTTTCCGCCTGGCTTCCGCCTGCCGGTGTAATCACAAACCCGGAGGTTGCCTGCGCCGTTGAATCCGAGTGACGCTCATCCACTACGATGACATAATCACACGCATGCACAAAGGGAAATGACACATTGCCGTCCGCATCTGTATCAGACTGTCCCATATACTCCAGGATCTGATTATCTACATTATAATAGAACAAAGTGCCCAGCTTATTGGCGTTCGCCGCACCGACATTTACGGTCAGCTGCGCCGTCAGGCCAAACAGGTTGTCGTGCGCCAGATGCATCTGCGTTGACCATCCGCTTCCGGTTACTGTGCTCTGCAGGTTCGCCGGCACATTGCTTGTTCCCAGTTCCACGCCAAAATCCGTATCTGCTACAACGCTTGTGTCAATGCTGCTTCCGTCAATCGTCCATGAGATTCCATTTCCCATATCCAGAACCAGCGTCAGCTGCTTATCTGCCGCCAGTGTCAGAATATCCTTCGGCACAACCGTGGTGCCGTTCATGGTAATATAGATCGTTGAACCTGGATCCGCCACCGTCATCTGCGTGTAAATCGCATCCCAGCCCTTCAGTTCCTCATTTCCGGTGATATATGCGGTTCCCTGCTCTGCAAATCTGGTCGTCGCAGGCACTTCCGCCGCTGTCGGCTGCACATCTCCCTGTGTCTCCGCCGTCGTCGCTGCCGTCGATCCGGTACCGCTGCTCTGTGCGCCTGCCGCTCCGGCACTGCCCTTTACCGCACCGCTGCCTCTTCCACTGCCGTTGCCGCTTCTGCTGCCTCTTCCAGATGATGCGCCGTTACTCTTTCCGCTGCTGCCGCTTCCGCTGCCCGTACTGCTGCTGTTATTACCACTGCTCGTGTTGCTGCTGTTATTGCTGCTATTGTTATTACTGCTGTTATTGTTATTGCTGTTGTCGCCGCTGTTATTGTTGTTACCGCTGTTATTATTGTCGTTGTTATTGTTGTTATTGTTGTTATTGTCCTCTGCCGGTTTTTCCGTGTCCTCGGTCGGCTTCTCCGTATCCTCCGTCGGCTTTTCTGTATCCTCGGTCGGTTTCTCCGTGTCTTCCGTCGGCTTTTCCGTGTCCTCGGTCGGTTTCTCCGTATCCTCGGTGTCGTCCGGCTTATAATCCGTCACCACAATCGCACCGTACGTCTCCACCAGCTTCGGTGCAGCCGGAGCGCTTCCCGGCACTTCAATCGAGTGGATCTTGAAAGAAGTATTCTGCTCGCCAAACGTTTCTAAGGCTTTGCCAAGGCAGAGTGTCTGAATCTCACTGCCGTCAAACGCACCATCTTCCACGGTTGTCACGCTCTCCGGAAGTGTGACTTTTCCAAGCTTGCAGCCGTAAAATGCATTTTCACCGATCATCTTGGTACCGTCATACGCCTCGATGGTTCTCGCCCCCTGCGGGCAGCGGTATAACGTAACCCCGTTCGCCGTGTAGAGTGCATTGTCGTATGACATAAAGTAAGTATTCGTCTCTTCCACGTCAATGGACTGCATGTTGACACATCCGTCAAATGCGTCCGACGCAATGGTTTTGGTCGCCTCGGGTATCACGATACTCTCGAGGGACTCACAATTTTTAAATGCTTCTTTTCCGATTGATGGAAGTTCCTTGGAAATACTTAAGTCCGTCAGTCCCGCACACTCTGCAAATGTGCCATCGCCGATTCCTTCCTTGCTCTCCCACGTTGCACTTTCCAGACTGGTACAGCCGTAGAACACATTGTCTCCGATCTTTGTCACGCTGTCCGGAACCGTAACCTCGGTCAGATATTCACATCCTGCAAATGCGTTATCTCCGATGGTTGTCACACTGTCCGGGATCTCCACCGATGTGATCGTCGTATTGAGGAATACATCATCATCAATTTTTGTAATATTATCCGGAATGACAACCGCGTTCTCCGCTCCGACATACCCCTGCAAGGTTGTCCCTTTTATGACAAATCCGTCCTCCTGACCGGACGCTGCACTGAGCTCTCCTGGATAGATCATCACCACAAGCATGGCAACGACCAGCACATAGCCTATTTTTCGTTTTATCCGGTATTTCATTAGCACTCTCTCCCATCATCCTTTATTTCGACGCAGCCCCGCCCGTGAACCTCACGCGCGATCCCACGCTTTTTCTCTGCTTCCCTGCATTTCTTTGCCACCAGAAACAGTCTTCCGTCTTCTGTAAAATTGTTACAGGTCGACAGGGTCAATAGCTCGTCCCCGTAGACCGGCAGATCTGTTCCGGTAAACACCGAGAGTTGTATGATATGATCGAGGTAGTCGTTAAACGCCTCCTCGGAATCCGCCTGTATAAAATCATAATAACGAAATTCCTGTGAATTTCGGTACTGCACCTTTGCCAGACAGACGGCAAACACTTCATAGGTGCCTTTCTCATAAATTGTATCAAATCTGATCTGCGCGTGCTCCCTCCAGTAATCTTCATCCAGATACTTCTTGAGACTTCCGAACATCGCACCGCTTTTCATGTTGTGTCCGTAGATAATAATATTGGTGCTGCGCTGCACCAGATCCGTTCTCGGATCCATAAACAAGGTTCCGTTGATATCGTCCTCCCCGTTTACATTGCGCTTCAGATAATAATCCCCGTCATTCGGGGTAAGCATGACCGGATAGTCAATCTTCGTCCCGTCAATGGTGATCCATCCGGCAAAATCACTGTGCTGCGCCACGATGGCTTCATATTCCGGCAGAACCGGAGGAGGCGGTTCGTTCTCCCGCTCCGTCTGGTCTAAGCCCGCCGCAAGTTCCGGTGCGTCCTCTGAAAAAAAGGTGTCATTGTCCACCATCTCTGCGGCTTCTGTCGGATTTTCTTTTAACATCTTCAAATACTCATTCGCCTGACTGCCGCGGTGATTCGTGTAATCTGACCAGAAATACCAGCCAAAACATAGAAATGCGGCCGTCACACACACCGCACCGAGAATCTTTCTGCTGCGATCCTGCACCCCCTGCCGGGGTTCCTCCCCCGCCTGTTGTTCCGGTGCCTGTGCCTGCGTCATATTCTTCGCCGCGGATTTTGCCACGACATCTGCAATATCCAGAAAAAATTTCTTGCCGACTTTGCTGCCGAACTTGATCTTCCCTGTTCGGATCAGCCAATAGAGGCGTAGAGCGGTTTCCGGTTCATTGAGATCGACGGTGTTCTGTATCTTTTCGATTTTCTTCGCATCTTCGAGCCCTCGGGCATATTCCTCTTCTGTGTCAAATGTAAAATTCCCTATCTTATATGCCGCCATGATCGGAACCGCTCTCCCTCCTCTCTATCTTTATTTTGTGGTTGTTCCGGTAACTGCTCCGGTAAACTCACCGTAGTAAGTCTCGCCGTCCGCCACCAGGTAGCTTCTTACTTTATAAGAGTATGTTGTCTCTGCCGCAAGCTTTTTATCGGTATAGAAAGCGTCTCTGGTACGCGTTACCTGCTGCCACTTTCCATCTGCGCCGGCACGGTATACTTCGTATCCCGTCACGGCACCGTCGCCCGTCCAGCTGATGGACAGACTGTCTGCGGATGCGCCTGTCACAACCGCCGCGCCCGCATCGCACGGTCTGATGTCAAACGTCAGGTTCTTTGTTGCCGTGTAATTGCCTTTTCCTGCAACTGCCGCCACACCGGTACCTGCCTTGCGGTTGTTGGAATACATCAGTGTGTAGTCGCTTAAAAGTTCCAGGGCTTTGCCGTCATCTTCCACCGTCACGGTCGGCTTGATGTCAGATCCGGTATATACCTGTGTCTGAATCGAACCAATGTCGCACAGATGTATGCTCTTGCGCAGAATCTGGAAACTCAGTTCCTTAGTACCTGCATAATGGGTTCCGCTTGCTGTGATTACCAGCTTCGCTACACCCGCGTTGATGTTGTCTTCATAGGATACCGTGTAATCCTTATCCTTTTCCAGCTGCACACCGTCTGCCCATACTTCCGGCTCCGGTGTGATTGCTTTTCCGGTATATGTGTAAGTAGAAGAAATACCCTTCACTTCCAGTCCGTCGATCGGCGTCTGGTCTACGGTAAACTGCTTTGTAACGGTTCCTGTATAGTTGCCGGTTCCGGCAGCCTCCATCTCGTAGGTTCCTGCCACTCCTGCCGGTCTGCATGTCACGGTATAATCGGTGTCTCTTACGAGTGCGATCTCACCCCACTGGAATGTTACATTCTGTGTAATCTGCTCTGAGTAGGAGACCGTGTCCTCAAATCCGCTCATCACCACATCTTCATCGGTGATGTCCTTCGGTGTAATCTCGATGGTGCATTTCTTGGTTCCGCCGTAGCTTCCCTGACCGATCAGAAGAAGGGTCTGCGTTCCGGCGCTCATGCCATCGCTGTTTTCATCAAATGCAAAGCTGTAGGAGTCTGTTGTCAGAACCGTCTCGCCGATGCGTACCTCTGTAATGCCCAGATCATCCGGCGTATAAGCGCTTCCCGTGAACGGGTAACTGTCACGCAGTCCTACAATCTCCGCCGGACTGATGTCGCTCGCAATATTAAATGTGGCCTGGCGGTAATTCGTAAATCCACCGGTTCCGTTGATCCGCATCAGAACGGTGCCGATCTCTGTGTTGTCCGTGTCAAAGCTCAGCGTGTAGTCCTCACCCTGCTTTAAGGTGTAATCGCCGCAGGTCACTTTCACTTCCGGAATTACCGGCTGACCCGTGTATGCCTGATTCGGAATCGGATCCACCGTCACATCCGCCGCCGCAATATCGTGGCTTACGATAGTAAACGGTGCCGTTACGCTTCCCGCATAGCTTCCTTTTCCGGTCACGGTCACAGTCGCTGTGCCGCACGCCTTGTTGTTCTGATAAGATACCTCATAATCTGTACCCGCTGTGAGTACATTGCCGTCCAGTGTTACCTGCACTTCCGGTTCCACCCCGTTGTCGCTTCCCATATACGGATAGGAAGTTCCGTTCGGGAACGTGACAATCGCTCCGTCAAAGCTCTTCTCCGTAATCGTGTATTCCACGGTGCGGGATCCCGTATAATTTCCGATACCGGAAATCACCGCTGTCGCTGTTCCTGCATTGATATTGTTGCTGTATGCAACGGTAAAATCGCTTCCCTCTGTCAGCTGACGTACCTCAACCTCTGTTCCGTACTGATATGTCACAAGAACAGTCGGCTTCTTTTCCGTTCCGTCATAAGAAAAGCTGTCCGGAATCACTTCTACCGCAATCAGGTCGGTGCCGGATGACGGTTTTGCCAATGATTTCGCCACGATCTGGAAGGATACTTCACGGCTTCCGATTACGTTGCTTCCATCACCGGTAATCACGACTGTACCGGTTCCTACATTCGTATTATCCGCGTCTACCTTCTTTGCAATGGTATAGCTTCTTGCCGGCAGAATGTAATCCGTTGATCCGATGGTTGTCTTCAATGAGAACTCCGGCACAATCTCCTTACCGGTGTACTCTCTGCTTCCGATCGCGTTCTGCGTTCCGTCAAGCACCTTCAGGTCGTCCATCTGAAGTGGGTTAATATCAAAGGTTACCAGCTTGATCAGACCAGCATACTCGTTCTTACCCTTTACCATAATGCTTCCGCCGTCTGTTCCCGCCTTGATATTCTCTCCATAGGTCACATCATAATCGGACGTGGACAGTGTCTTGTTCCCTATCTTAACGGTAACCTGCGGGCGAATCTGTGTTCCGCGGTACAGGTAGCTGCTCTCTACACCGCTTACCTCCAGAATTCCCGCATTTGCAACAATGCTGAAATTCTCTGTGAGTGTTCCGGTAAATCCGTTTTTCTCATTTCCGATTACCGTCACGCTCGCAGTCTTATCACCGATCTTCACGTTGTTTTCGTATGTATGAATCACAAAGTGCTTTCCGGATGTCAGCTCTGTTCCGTAGTAGCTGATGCTCGGGATTGCCTCCACCGGATCTCCGGTATACTGCTGATCTCCGATTGCCACCTGGATGCCTGCCTCCGAAAGATCCGCTTTGATCGGAACCGTCTTCTCCACGCTTCCCGCAAAGCCTCCCATACCCTTGATGGTAACTACTGCGTTGCCGACCCAGCTGTTGTCTGCATAGACCAGCGTATAGTCGGTATCTTTCTGAAGTGTTGTTCCGTTCAGCACAACACTGATCTGATCGTCAAACGTGATGTTCTTATCGCCGATTGCAATGTCCGTCTCTCCGGCATTCACATAATCTTTGAACCACAGTTCATCCGGAACGGTAATCTCGGCGTCCGCAATGTTTGCGCAGATCTTAAAGGTCTTCTTCACGCTTCCTGTGTAATTGCCGATTCCCTTGAGAATGACAACCGCGTCGGAGCCAATGCTGTCGTTCTTCTCATAAGTACAAATATAATCCGTACCCATGACAAGTTCTGTTCCGTTATAGTACAGCTTCGGCTGCGGTGTTGCCGTTCCGTCCACCAGCGGCTGCGGTTCGATCGCTCCGATCTTAAAGCCGTTTGCCGGTGTATATCCGCCATTGCCAATACTTGCAAGTGTGATCGTAAAGGTTGTGCTTCTCGATCCTGTAAAGTCCGTACCGTCCTTTGCCGTTGCCGTCAGCGTCACGGTTCCGCGGCTGGTATGATCCGCCCCGTAGGATACCGTGTAATCCGTCGTGCTGATCTTCTGTCCGTCATAAGTAAGTGCCACTTCAGGCTCTACCGGGCTTCCGGTATACTGCGTCTGATAACTTCCATCGATCACTCCGCCGACAGAAAGCTCTACACTGCTGTCCGTAAGATCTCTCGGTGCAATCGCAAAAGTCTTCTGCCATACACCGACGTATCCTCCCAGACCTTCCACGCTTACCGTTGCGGTTCCCGCGTGGATATTATCCGTATAGGTCACGGAATAGTTAGAATCTTTTACTAGCTTTTTGTTGCCCTCGATCCGTGTTACCGTCACCTCCGGCTCAAATGCACTTCCGTCATAAACATACTGTGTGCCGTCGGTGAGTGCCGGGCAGCTGATCGTAAATTTGCTCTCGTTTGTGATGAGCTGGCCAATTCTGAATTCTGCCGTCTTGCTTCCGGTAAAGTTGCCGGTTCCGGTCACTGTCACCGTTGCGGTTCCGGTTCCTTTGTTGTTCGCGTAAGCCACCGTGTAATCGTTGACCGAGCTTAACGCATAGGTTCCGTCTCCAAATTCATAGCTTACCGACGGTGCCGGTGTGACAGCCATTCCGTTGTACTCCTGCGCGTCGATCGGTGCGATCTTTACCTCCGGCTCTGCCAGATTCTTCGGCGCAATCGTATAATCTTTCGTAAAGGTTCCCTGATAGTTTCCTTTTCCGGTAATCGTCATCGTTGCGGTCCCGGCATCCACATTATTCTCGTAGGAAATCTTGTAATCATCCTCGCCGAGCTTTTTCTTCAGATCTGTGCACTGTACCGTAGGTACCGGTGTAATCTCTTCCGAAGTGTAAGTGTAGCCGGACTTTAATCCGCCAAGCGTACAGTTGTTGTCCAGGCTTCTCGGCAGAATCGCAAATGTCAGTGTTCTGTCATCTGTTCCGTAGTAATCCCCCTTACCGGAAACGGTAATGGATGCCTCGCCGGCATTCAGGTTGTCCGCGTAGGAAGACTCGTCATACGCGATCACTTTCCCGATCTCATCGGCTGTCGTAAGCTTTGTTCCATCGCTCAGCGTCAGCTCGGTGATCTTCGGGTACAGACGCTCGCCGGTATAGGTCGTCTCATTCTCATCCACCTTCCAACTGATGATCTCGTCCAGGGATTTTCCGCTGATGGTGAATACAATAATCTTCGTTCCTGTGTAGTTGCCGTTACCCTGTATGGTCACATTTGCCATCGGTCCCGGTTTCTCGTTGTTCGTGTAGCTGCCAGCCACGATCGAATAGTCGGTCGGTGCGGTCAGTGTCTTCTTATTATAAGTAAGCTTTATCTCACTTTCTGTAAGGGTCACTGCATTTCCGTCGTACGCTTTCTTGATCGCCTCGTAGGAAACACCGGTTGCAATGTCCTTCGGACGAATCGTAAAGGTTGCACTCAGTTTTGTGGCGCCGTCGCTGTACACATAGCATCCGTTTGCCGTCGGCTGATCCTCCAGCGGGATCTGCTCTACTGTAACCGTCGCCTCCCCGGCATTGATCGCCTGATCCGCGTTGGTTCCGTCACTGTAGTTGACCGTATAATCTGTTCCCTGCTCAAGGACGCTCTTCCAGAGTCCGAATCCGCCGTCCGATACCGAAATCTCATCCGCAGCAAGCGTAATCGGATCTCCTGTGTATACCGGGTTTTCTGCCGGATTCACCGATACATCATAATCCTCATCAAGCTTGGATGCGAGCAGATACTTGATCTCCTGCTTGCCATAGAATTTGCCCTTTCCGGTAATCGTTACCGAAGCAGTGCTTCCTTCTTTTGAAATATCCTTGATGCCGTCATACTTTAATTCGTAATCAGTTCCTTTTACCAGCGTATTGCCCTGGTTATCCGTGAGTGAAATCTCAAGCTGGTTATCGTTTTTATTGCTGGAATACCACAGCATTGCCCAGTATGGTCCGTCATATCCTGTCACCATCCTGTCCGCGCTGTTGGTTACCTTAAGGTTCTTGTCGTTGATCAGTGTCTGGATATCTACCGCTGTAACCTCAAACGTCTTGGTAACAACGCCTGTATAGTTGCCGCTTCCGGTAATCGTCATCGTGTAGGTTCCGATGTCTTTTACCGTTGTCGGTGAACATGCCACCGTATAATCGGTTCCCTTTTTCAGTGTATGATCTGTCTTTGATGCGGAATGATATACAACACTCTCTGTCGGAAGCGCAATCTCTGCTCCCGTATAGTCAAACAGCTCTCTGTCAATGCTGGCAGTAATCTTCGTGCTTGTAAGATTGCACTGGGCAATCGTATACGTCAGACGTTTCGTTGTACCGGTCTTAAAATTGCTGTTGGAATCGCTCGGCGCAATCTCAACGCTCGCCGTACCTGCAAATATCTTGGTATCCGCAGAATAGGTCAGCTTGTAGTCCGACTCCGGAAGTGTTACCATGTCCGCGCCCTGCGCAAACTTTACAACCACCTTCGGCTTCACGTCCGCGCCGTCCGGAGAATATTCCATCTTATAGTTTGCAGTGCTTACCTCGGAGCCATCGGCATCCACATAGTAGCATACCGCCTTTGACATGTCCGCCTGCTCGATTGTGAATTTACCAGTCACAGCGCCGCCGTATGTTCCCATACCCTGCAGCGTAATGGTTGCTGTTCCTGCATTCGTGTTGCTTGCATAAGTAACGGAGTAATCCGTTCCCTCAACCAGCCCCAGATCGTTGTTGCCGCTCTTCCAGGTAATGTCCGGTTCCGGTGTCTGTGCATTGCCGTTATAAGTTACGGTTGCTGCCGTCACTCTCTGAATCAGATCCGAGAGATCAGCGCCTGCCGCCTGATATTCCACCGTGTAGGTTCCCTGATAGTTTCCGATACCGGTGATGACCCGGCGGTAGGTTCCGTTTCCGGCATTGATAATATCTGTTCCGACGGTGTAATCCGTTCCCTTTTCCAGCGTCATGCCGTTGTAGGTTGCAGTGATGACCGGCTCCTTGTCCGCTCCTCCTGCCGCAGCAGCCGTCACCGTCACAGCCATACCGACTTCTTCCTGATCCTTGTTGCCGATATCTTTTGCCTTGATCTCAAAATTTACCGTCTTTGTTCCGTAAAGGGAATTCTTTCCGGTAATCGTCAATGTGGCTTGTCCGACATTGACATTGTCGGAATATACCGCATCGTAATCTGCCTGGGAAATGGTCTCCCCGTCAACCAGAAGCTGGAATGCCGGTGTCCACTCACTTCCGGTATATACATAGGAAGTCTTGTCAAAAACAATATTCGCGTCCGCCGCATTGCGCGGTGCACCGCAATATCTCTCTCCGGTATAGTTGCCGGTACCGGTCAGTGTAATTCCTCTGCCTGTCTGGCTGAGGGAAAGTGTGTAGTCCGTTCCCTCTGTAAGATTCTTCACGCCGTCTACGGCATCCGCGTCTGCGCGCGCCGTATCCTTTACCTCTTTGATGCAGGAGGCAAGTGTGGCAGAAGCGTTGTCCGGATCTGCCGCAGCAGCAGCCAGCACCTTATCCCAGTCAATATTGTCCTGCAGTGTCACTTCCACCGTCGCGTCTGATACGTCTTTCTGTGCAATCACGTATTCCTTCTGAATCTTTCCGCTGTAACCGTTCTGTCCGGTAATGTACAGGTAATAGGTTCCCGCATTCACAAGCGCGGTTGTGTCCGTGGCAGGATCAAACGTTGCTGCCGCACCGCCAACCATCTGCGAATAGGAAAGCTGGTACTGATCGTTCTCTTTTAATATGGTATCTCCCACCTGAACCGCAACGCTCGGAATCTGCTGTCCGCCGTTGTATACCGGATTCTCCGGGCTGACTGTCACCGCATCCTCCGAAAGATTCGGTGTGACCGTCAGATTACAGGTGTAGCTCTCTCCGGCATAGGCTGCCGTGATCGTCGTGCTGCCTACGGCAATACCTTCGATGGTTGCCGGGTTGCCCGTACTGCTTACTTTTGCCACCGTTTCATTGCCGGAAACCCATGTTACCGTTCCCGTGGCATTCTGCAGTGTAAGATCCTGATCCGTCCATCCCTCACCGATGGTCATGCTGTTCTTGTTCAGTGCTGCGGCAGCACTCTTCTTCACATTGCTGCTCTGTGCCGCCGTCTGATTATCCGAACCGGAAGAACTTCTTCCGGTTGTAGCAGTTACATCATAGGTGTATGCAGTTATCGCCGCACTGCTTCCGTTTACTGTATACATATCCTGCCAGCCGGCATTACCGAGAATATAGCTCTCTCCCTCTGCCGTACCGCCATATACATAAAAGGACGCTCCGTTCAACCGGACGATCACAGAAAACCTGGAACCATTCTCCATTACCTGATTCGCCAGCCCTGCGGAATAAGTATTCTTTCCTTCCTTCACGCTGACTTCTTTTTGGAAAATGCTCGTTCCCGCATCCGGCGCCATGCCTTCTACATCCTTGTAATATTCCACGGTAGCCGTTGCCTTGCTGCCGTCATCCACATGTGCGTAGAAGTCAATACTGTCTAACAGTTCTGCTCCGTCCGCATTGCGGTCCGCTGTAAATACCGCAGCTACAGCCTGGGCCTCGCACGGCGCTCCCGCCAGTACCCCGTCTCCGTTCCGATAGGTGTTTACCGTTCCCTGTCCTGCCCAGACAGTCGTCGGCCATTCCACCATCGTCACAATCAGGCATACTGTCAGCATAAACGCCGAAATTCTCTTGCATACATCCTTGTACATACGCGCCATCTCCTTTGATCTATCCCTTTAGCGTTCGTCCCATTTTATGAAACTCTAAATTATACCTTATCTATTTTATCGACATCTTTTCACGGTTCTTTAACATCTTTTCTAAAAAAATGGGCCAGCCAAACATTGTCTGGCCGCCCCATTCTGTAATGCAGATATAATCTGCGCTTTATTCTTCTGTATCCTCGGACTCTTCCGGCGCATTCTCCTCTAATGTGTAATTCTCATCTGCCACATCAGTGTCATCAAAATCGTCGAAATCATCGAATGCAATCTCCTCGTTCTCATCAATATCCGAGCTCAGCTTGATATTGCGGTATCTCTTCATACCGGTACCAGCCGGGATCAGCTTACCAATGATAACGTTCTCCTTCATACCAATGAGCGGATCAACCTTACCCTTGATGGCAGCTTCCGTCAGAACCTTTGTGGTCTCCTGGAAGGATGCTGCTGACAGGAAGGAGTTGGTTGCAAGAGAAGCCTTTGTGATACCAAGCAGTACCTGCTTGCCTTCTGCAAGCTCCTTGCCCTCTTTCTCCAGAAGCTCATTTGTATCCTCGAAGTCAAGCGTATCTACTAATGTTCCCGGAAGCATGTCGGAATCTCCGTTTGTCTCCACGCGGACTTTCTGCAGCATCTGGCGCACGATCACCTCGATATGCTTATCGTTGATCTCAACACCCTGCAGACGGTATACACGCTGTACTTCGCGAAGCATGTAATCCTGAACGGCACGCACACCCTTGATCTTTAAGATATCATGCGGGTTGACAGAACCTTCGGTCAGCTCGTCGCCGGCCTCTAAGACTGCACCGTCCATAACCTTGATTCTGGAACCGTAAGGAATCAGATATGCCTTGCTCTCTCCAGTCTCATTGTTCGTCACAACGATCTCACGCTTCTTCTTGGTATCTTTGATATTGGCAACACCGCTGAACTCGGTAATGATCGCAAGTCCCTTCGGCTTTCTTGCCTCAAAAATTTCCTCGACACGCGGAAGACCCTGTGTAATATCGGTACCGGCAACACCACCCGTATGGAATGTACGCATGGTAAGCTGTGTACCAGGCTCACCGATGGACTGTGCCGCGATGATACCGATTGCCTCACCAACCTGTACCGCCTGACCGGTTGCCATGTTGGCGCCGTAGCACTTCGCACACACACCCATGTGGGAACGGCAGGATAATACGGTACGGATCTTCACCTTTGTAAGCGGTTCTCCGTTCTCATCCACACCCTTGCTCATAACAAGTGCTGCGCGCTTCGGTGTAATCATATGATTTGCCTTCACGAGGACATTGCCCTCGGCATCGCAGATGGTATTGCAGGAGAAACGTCCTGTAATACGCTCCTGAAGGCTCTCGATCTCTTCCTTGCCATCCATGAATGCAGTTACCCACATACCAGGGATCTCTCTGCCTGTTCCCTCACAGCAGTCAGACTCACGAACGATCATATGCTGTGATACATCTACCAGACGTCTGGTCAGGTATCCGGAATCGGCGGTACGAAGAGCGGTATCGGACATACCTTTTCGCGCTCCATGCGCAGACATGAAGTATTCCAGTACGTCAAGACCTTCACGGAAGTTGGACTTGATTGGCAGCTCGATTGTTCTACCGGTTGTATCTGCCATAAGTCCTCGCATACCAGCAAGCTGTTTGATCTGCTTATCGGAACCACGGGCTCCGGAATCCGCCATCATGAAGATATTGTTGTACTTATCCAGTCCGGAGAGAAGTGCATGTGTCAGCTGCTCATCCGTCTCTTTCCATGTCTCTACGACTTCCTTATAACGCTCTTCCTCTGTGATAAGACCACGCTTATACTGCTTTGTAATGCGGTCTACGGTATCCTGGGCATCCTTAATCATCTGCGGCTTTTCCGGCGGCTCGGTCATATCGGAAATGGATACGGTCATTGCCGCCCTGGTGGAGTATTTGTAACCCATCGCCTTAACAGCATCCAGCACCTCGGCAGTTCTGGTTGCGCCGTGAATATTGATGACTTTCTCAAGGATCTGTTTCAGCTGTTTCTTACCTACATGGAAGTCAACCTCAAGAAGCAGTTCGTTTCC
>ERZ857629.2959-NODE-2959-length-15037-cov-3.442197_pt1 | contig 15037 bp, 13 predicted proteins | sample MGYA00519700_ERZ857629 | MGnify/ENA primary metagenome ERZ857629 (study PRJEB31778, sample SAMEA3449351) | human gut metagenome | biome: human gut; feature: human-associated habitat; material: faeces | place: United Kingdom | collected 2010/2012 ... | reverse complement strand
TCGTCAGGTTTGGCGGGAGTGACCGGAGCCGCAGCGGGCTTGCCATCCTTGACCGCCTTATCGTCCTTGGTAGATTCGGTGGGCTTCTTCACCTCGTCAGGTTTGGCGGGAGTGACCGGAGCCGCAGCGGGCTTGCCATCCTTGACCGCCTTATCGTCCTTGGCGGGTTCGGCGGACTTCTTCACCTCGTCGGGTTTAGCGGGAGTAAGCGGAGCCGCAGCGGGCTTGCCATCCTTGGCTGCCTTATCGTCCTTGGCAGGTTCGGCGGGTTTCTTCACCTCGTCAGCTTTGGCGGGAGCGACCGGAGCCGCAGCGGGCTTGCCATCCTTGGCCGCCTTATCGTCTTTAGCGGGTTCGGCAGACTTCTTCACCTCGTCAGATTTGTTGGGTGTGACCGGCGGCACAGCGGGCTTGCCATCCTTGGCTGCTTTATCGTCTTTGACAGGCTCGGCGGGCTTCTTGCTCTCGTCAGGATTAACGGGAGCAGACGGTGCAGCGGCAAGCTTGCCATCCTTGGCCGCTTTGTCATCCTTGGCAGGCCCAGCGGGCTTTTTTACCTCGTCCGGCTTGGTGGGCGAAACGGCAGCTTTGGCAGGCTGGGTCGGAATGACCGGTGCCTTGGCCTCTTTAGACGGTTCAGCCGGTGCGGGAGTGGGCGGCGCTCCGGCAACAGGTGTCCGAAACGCACCAATCAGCGGGTTTTTCTTTTCGTTGGACATTGATTTACCTCCATATTCAAGTTTTATGTCGAAAAATGTGTCTCAATTTGAGCCACATTTTCAACCAAAATTAAGGGCCGAAGTCATGTTGGACTTCGGCCTGATAGTGGTTATTCATGGTCAGCGGGGCGTTGAACAGCGTGGTGAGCAGGTATGCGCGGATATTACGGACTTGTGTGGTATTGCGGCGCAGACACTCAAACACATAGACCATCAGCGAGTAGTCCAGTCGGTAGAAGCGGGCTTGCACCTGTGGCAGCGGGATATTCTCACCGCCGATCCGTACCGTTGACTGTGTGGAACACATCACATCCGCCATCAGCCCCACGACCTCATCTACATCATCGGCATTGAACTGTTGACAAAGAAACGGGTACTCGATATTCTCTTTGATCTCTCTCAGATACTCGCTTCTATCCATCCATCCCGGCTGCTCGGCGGAAGGCGATGGATGGATAGATTGATTTTTATAGCTAAAATCAGTTTGATTAGATTCAATATAATTACCGTCTGATTTTCCGAAGTCTGCACTTCGGAAAATCGGAAGTCTTGACTTCGGATTATCGGAACTCTTGACTTCTGATTTTCCGACTTCTTGACTTCCGATTTTCGGAAGTCTGGGAGTCTCCTGCGGCGCAGTGGTTTCAGCAGGTACTCGGCGGGTAGTGAAGCGTTTGACATAGATTTTTGTTGGTCTGCCTTGCCCTTGCTTTACTCGCTCGATCAGACCGCAACCTTTATCTGTATCCAGTTCGGACAATAATTTGACAGCCTTTTCGTGACCACAATTTAAGTCCTCTTGTATCTCATCCAATGTATAAAAGATATAGACCCTGCCAGCGTCATCGTACCAACGGTTCCGCGCTGACAGGCCCATTCGGTCAAGCAGGAGGCCATACAGCAGCTTCGCGTCAGTGGATATTTTCTTGAACTGCTGCCCGGTGACAAGCTGGCGGGGGATGCGGTAAAAAGAAAATTGACTGCTTTCGTCTCCGTAGTAATAATCATATATCATACTCTCCGCCATGTCGATTTTCCTCCTTAACGCTGGAAAAAGGCATGAAAAAAGAGCCTGCTTTCATGGCAGGCTCTTATGTAAATGAGTGTTTCCAGCTGTGTATGTTGTTATTTTCTTTTGTGGCCTTTACACATCAACCTCAGCGGCGGCTTCCATCTTAAACTTATCCATAGCAGCGCGGGCCTCGGGAACGTTGATCTTGTTGGTGTTCTTACTGGACATAACAGTTTCTCCTTTTCAATCTCTTACATGTGTGGGTCACTTGGGTATCGCAAGCATAGTTTGACACGAAAAGGATCGGCTATGCGGAAATAAAAACGGTAAAATCTGTGTTTTTCTCAATTTTCGCCAGTATTATGCCCGGCACCGTTATTTAAAAGGATCTGGACCGCATTTTTATCGCAGGCCGGCAAACGGTATCTTCCGGTTCGTTTTGTCATTGCTTTCGTAAAAAATCACGGGGACTGCTTTTTAAGCAGTCCCCGGGTTGGGTCATTCAGCAGTATTTGCCATCGAGGCGATATAGTCCTCGTAGGTGCCAAGGCGGTCGGTCAGCTTGCCGTCCTCCAGCACCATAATGCGGTTGGCGATGGTCTGCACGAACTCATGGTCGTGGCTGGCAAAGAGCACCACGCCCTTGAAGTCCACCAGGCCGTTGTTGACGGCGGTGATGGATTCCAGATCCAGATGGTTGGTGGGCTGATCCAGCACCAGCACGTTAGAACCGTAGAGCATCATGCGGGAGAGCATACACCGGACCTTCTCGCCGCCGGAGAGAACCTTCACCGGCTTGAACACATCGTCGCCGGAGAACAGCATCCGCCCGAGAAACGCCCGCTTGAAGGACTCGGTATTGGCCTCGGGAATCTTGGGGGTAAACTGCGCCAGCCAGTCCACCAGATTCAAATCGCAGTCATTGAAAAACGCGGAGTTATCCAGCGGGAAGTAGCTGGTGGTGATGGTGGTGCCCCACTTGTAGGTGCCCTCGTCCGGCTCCATCTCGCCCATGACGATCTTGAACAGGGTGGTCTTGGCGATCTCATCCTCGCCTACAAAGGCGATCTTATCTCCCTTGTTCACCCGGAAGGACACGTTATCCAGCACCTTGCGGCCGTCCAGCGTCTTGGAGATGCCCTCCACCGCCAGGATCTCCTTGCCGCACTCCCGCTCCATAGTAAAGCCCACGAAGGGATACCGCCGGGAGGAGGCGGGCATTTCCTCTACCGTCAGCTTGTCCAGCAGCTTGCGGCGGGCCGTGGCCTGCTTGCTCTTGGACTTGTTGGCGGAGAAGCGCTGGATGAACAGCTGCAATTCCTTGATCTTTTCCTCGTTTTTCCGGTTCTGGTCCTTCATCATCCGCTGGACCATCTGGCTGGACTCGTACCAGAACTCATAGTTGCCCACATACATCTTGATATGGCCGTAGTCCACGTCCACGATGTTGGTGCAGACGGTGTTCAGGAAGTGACGGTCATGGCTCACCACAAGGATCAGGCTCTCGCAATCCATCAGGAAATCCTCCAGCCACTCGATGGCCTGAATGTCCAGATGGTTGGTGGGCTCGTCCAGCAGGATGATGTCCGGCTTGCCGAACAGTGCCTGGGCCAGCAGCACCTTCACCTTTTCCTTGGCGGTCAGGCTGGACATTTCGCTGTACAGAATATCGTTGGAGAGGCCAAGGCCCTGAATGAGCCGGGACACGTCGGATTCGGCCTCCCAGCCGCCCATTTCTGCAAATTCGGCCTCCAGCTCGCTGGCCTTCACGCCGTCCTCGTCGGTGAAGTCCTCTTTTTCATAGAGGGCGTCCTTCTCCTTCATCACGTCGTAGAGCCGCTGGTTGCCCATCATCACCGTATCCAGCACGGTGTAGGCGTCATACTGGAAGTGGTCCTGCTTCAGAATGGACATCCGCTCTTCCTTGGGGATGATGACCTCGCCGGTGGTGGGCTCCAGATCCCCGGAGAGGATGCGGAGGAAGGTGGACTTGCCAGCGCCGTTGGCGCCGATGATGCCGTAGCAGTTGCCGGGAACGAACTTCAGCTCCACGTCCTTGAACAGGGTCTGGCCGCTGAAGTTCATGCTTACATTGTTGACTGTGATCATGTCGGTATCCTTTCATCACGGAGTCCGCGATTTTCCCGCAGGCTCCTTTTATTATCCGTCATAGCCGGACAGCGGTCCAATCGGCAACCAGTTCCCCGCCGCCGCATAAAAAAGCGACGGCCAAACGGTCGTCACAGAACATTGTGCTGCCCAAAACTGGTACTATTATGTTGCTTTTTCTCTCTTTTGTCAAGTATTCTTCTGCATTTGTACAGAAACATACTGACATTTCTTGAGACTGTCAATAAAGTGATAAATTCTCCGCGACGGTAAGGAAGGGTGTGCGCGGGAAACCCAAGAAGGGTGTCCTGCGCCATTGAAATCCTAAGTTTTCAGAACTTTTATAAAGTTCTAAAAACTTGTTCAGCGGGACGAAAAGGCTTTTTCGACACGCTGATTTCCTTTTTCATGCCGCTCTCCCGGCGTTTTTTCCTTGAAAGCCCCTTGACAATTTGGTTTACACATTGTAGACTGCAAGTAGAAGGTCTACATGTAGTAAACCTCGGAGGTGAACCTATGAGCGATTTGAAAATGGGGCCGGTGGAGACCCGGTTCGCGGAGATCATCTGGGACAGGGAGCCGGTGGGCTCCACGGAGTTGGTCCGACTGGCGGAGGAGGCCCTTGGTTGGAAAAAGTCCACCACCTACACCGTTCTGAAACGGCTGTGTGACCGGGGCATCTTCCAAAACGAGGGCGGCACCGTCACCAGCCGGCTGTCCCGGGCGGACTATGACACCGCCCAGAGCCAGCAATTCGTGGAGGAAAGTTTTTCCGGCTCCCTGCCCGCGTTTATCACGGCGTTTACCCGGCGAAAAAAGCTGACAGAGGACGAAATCGCGGAGCTGCAAAAGTTGATCGATCAGAACAGGAGGTAGCGTATGGGCGAGTTTGTAATGCACCGGCTGTTTCCCATCGTCTGTAATATGAGCCTCACCGCCAGCGTGGTGATTCTGGCGGTACTGGCAGTCCGCCTGCTGCTGCGGTGGGCACCCAAGGTCTTTTCCTATGCCCTGTGGGCGGTGGTGCTGTTCCGGCTGCTGTGCCCGGTGTCCGTCACCTCCGCCGTATCCCTGCTGGGGGCGCTGGGCGCTCCAGCCCAGGAGCGGACTGCCGTCACCAGCGTGGTGGAGTATGTCCCGGCGGATATCGTCCGCAATATGGCCCCCGCGGTGACGCCTTTACCTCAGGAGCCGTTCCCGGCGGAACCCGGCGAGAACATCGACAGCACCGCCCCCAGCGTGACCCAGCCTGATGCTGCCCCGGTCTCACCCCTTAGCGGCCCGGTGGCGGTCCTGACCCTGACGTGGCTGACCGGCATGGCCCTGCTGCTCCTTTACAGCGTGGTCTCGCTGCTGCGGCTCCGCCGCCGCCTGGTGGGGGCCGTGCGGTTGGAGGACAACATCTATCTGGCGGACTACATCCCCTCCCCCTTCGTCATGGGCCTGTTCCGGCCCAAGATCTACCTGCCCTCCACCCTGACGGAAACGGAGCGAGGCTACATCCTGCGGCATGAGCAGTATCACCTCCGCCGCCGGGATCATGTGGTGAAGCTCCTGTCATTTCTGGCCCTGTGCGTCCACTGGTTCAACCCGCTGGTGTGGGCGGCGTTCATTTTGGCGGGGAAGGACATGGAGATGAGCTGCGACGAGGCAGTGGTAAGGGAACTGGGCGAGGACATCCGGGCGGACTACTCCGCCTCCCTGCTGAGCCTTGCCACCGGCCGCCGCATCGTGGCGGGGATGCCCCTTGCCTTCGGCGAGGGCGACACCGGCGGACGCATCCGGAACCTGCTGAACTGGAAACGGCCCCAGCCGTGGATCATCGCCGTGTGCGCCGTGGTCTGCGTGGGACTGATCGCCCTCTGCGCCGCCAATCCAAAGGGGAGCGGCACCCCAACGGAAGATCCCCCGGCGGACCGGACGGAAACCGGCCAGTGGCCCAGCGTGGAAGCCTACGTCCAGCAGGTAATGCTGTCCCAGACGGAGGCCCGGTATTACGCGGAAAACGCCGACGGCACTGTCAGCGGCCAGCCCCATACCGCCGCGGTGACGGATCGAAAGCTGGAATATCTGACGAAGGGCGGCGAGCTGGCCGGACTGGCTCCCGACGGCGTGTTGGAGGAATGGGAATATTTCTATCTGGTGAAGCTGGATGTGGACACGGCTTCGGTGGCGCTGGTGGGCGGACAGTATTATGACGACGAGGAATACTTCTCGTTAGACGATCGCCATGTAATGGTGGCCCTGCGGCACGATGACGGCAGCTACGACATCCTCTGCGATGACCCCATCAATGACGGCGGCGATTTCTTCGGCTATCACAACACCATAGAAGAGGCCATTTATGACTGGTATGTGACGGATCAAAATTTGGATCTGCCGCTGTATGTGGAGGACTGGATCGACCAGATCAACTACAACACGGAAGAGGGCAAGCCCGGCAACTATCCCGTCCACCGCTACGATGTGGACGGCGGCTACCTCTATATTCCCGGCAGCGCATGGATCATGGCGGATGTCACGGCCCATCGCAGTCACGGTCACTGGGAATGGTATTCCGGCTATGATACCGGCTCCATCCTTACGGTAGACCGGTTCACCCAGACCTTGGAGGACGAATATATTACTTCCCGGAAGCAGGGCTTCGAGCCGCTGGACGATACCAAGCAGATCTGGAAACGGCGGCAGGGCGGCATAAACGAGCGGTACTACTTCTACCCCACCGCCGACGGAAACGGCTGCTGGCGGGTCTGGACTTTGTGGACGGATCTGGGCATCAGCGACTATCCCTACATCTTCATCGAGCCTCAGGTGATGTATCTCATGGCGGAGAGCTTCACACCGACGGAGAGCCTTCCCGCCGCCGGCGCGTCCACCCGGACTACGATGACCTCCACCTACCGGGCGGAGGTGGACGGGCGTGCCGCGGATCTTACGGTCTCCTACACGGTGGAGCAGAAAAACGGCGAGCTGCAGCTCTGTTCGCTGGACAGTGCCCGGGCCAGAAACGTTCACGGCTGGGAGCAGGTGCATCTGGCAGCCACGGTGGAGCAGCATCAGTCGCTGTTCGGTTCGGGCCTATATCAGTACCTCGTTCCAGTATTCTACGAGGCCGACCGGGGCAATGGCTGGGAAACCTTTCAGGCCGTGGTGGAGATCTCGCTGACAGGGCAGTACAGTCCCCGGCACACCCTGACGCAAGAGGAGCTGGCCGCCTACAACGCCGTTATGGACCCTGCGGTCCGGGATGAGAGCGGTGACATTGTGGACTTTCACATCCAGCCCTTCAGTTACTTCTTTTCCTCCTATTATAAAAATGTCAGGAACCTGAATTTTGAGGAATTTATCCGCTATTTCCCGGACAGCGGCCAGGCGACCGAGGCGGAATTTGAGGCGTTGAAAAAGCTGGATGACTGGCCGTTCAAGCGGGTGGCGCGCATGGAGGATATGCCGGTACCCATCCACCGGCACACGGTTTCCAGCATCAACGAGGTGCTGACCCGCTGGGGCGGCATCACCACCAGCGATCTGGACACCGCCGGCGTCTGCTATCTGGAGGAATACGACGCTTACTATACGTTTACCTCAGATTTCAATATGTTCTATTTTATAGCGGAATCCGGCGAACAGGTCGGAAACTACGTTTATCTGCGTAAATCTGTTGAAAACGGAAATATTGCAGTCCTGACCCTGCGTCTGACGCCGGGCACGGACGAATGGCAGATCGTGTCTCACTGGCGCTCAGGCAGCTGAACCGCATAAAAAGTCAGGCGTTGGAAAACCAACGCCTGACTTTTACTATGTTTGCTATGTTCCTTTTTATTCGTCAGTCCTTTCGGTACTCCGGCTTCCAGAGCAGTTCCTCAAAGCTCTTGATATACACGTCGCAGAAGGAGCGCATTTCCTTCTCGTCCCCGGCGAAAAAGCTGTCATAGACCCCTACCACCCGCATTTTGGCGCTGCGGGCGCCCTTGCAGGCGGCAAGGCTGTCGTCAAACAGGGTACAGGTTTCCGGCTCCACGCCGTACCGCTCCGCCACCCCTAACCACAGGCGCTTGTCCTTTTTCTCAATACCCAACTCCTGAGCAAAGGTAACGGATTCGAAGTACTTCATCAGATCCAGCTTTTCCATCGCGGTGCGGCAGTGCACCGGCACGCTGGAGGTCACCAGCGCCATCCGCCGGTTCTCCGCCTTGCACTGCTTTAAAAACGCCCGGACGCCGGGCTTCACCGTCACATGGGCGTAGGCGTCCTTGGCCAGCTCCATCCACTCCGCCATGATGTCTTCCTCGCTGTCGGGCAGATTACAGAACTCCTTGGTGAACTTAGCCGCCAAGGGGAAAATGGTGTGGGCCACCCCCTCGTAATAGGCTTTTGTGTAGGGCAGACCCCTCCGGGCCAGAAATTCCCTGTCCACGTCCTTCCAGACATCGTTGGAATCAATGAGGGTGCCGTCCATATCAAATAAATACATATCAGTTCTCCTTTTCCAGCCAGAATCGCCACGGAAAGTCCTTGGCCTCCTCCGCATAGTCCACGCCGATCCGTGGGCCGGCGCAGATGTGCTCCGGTCCGGTCACCGGGTCCGTCAGCCCCACATCCGCCATGGAATCGCAGAGAAACAGAACGTCCCCCTCCAGATCCAGCTTATTCTGGGCCGTGGTGAGGTCCAGCGCCTCGCAGACCTTGCCGGGGCCGTTGAGAAAGTTTTTCCGCCGGTAGGCGTTCATGGGCGCATCCCCGAACCGCAGGTGCTTCATGGTCTCTGCCCCCGCCGTCGGTTCCAGTCCCCGCAGCAGCACAGCGGAAGGTTCTCCCTCCGGCTCCGTGACGAAGTTCAGACAGTGGTACATCCCGTAGATGAAATAGATGTAGGCGTGGCCCGGAGCCATGAACAGCGTTTCCGTCCGGGGCGTACGGCGGTAGTTATAGGCGTGGCAGGCCTTGTCGCACCGGCCCACGTAGGCCTCCGTTTCCGTAATGCGGCCCGCCAGCAGCTCGCCGTTCCGGTTCCGCACCAGATACTTTCCCAACAGTGCCTGCGCGATGGCAACGGTGTCGCCGTTGAAGAAATCATGGGTCAGCTTCGCCATAGGGCCTCCTTTATCAAATATGCAGAATTTCGCAGAAAAGCAGTAAAAATCCACAAAAACAGCCGCGTTTCCAGAACTTCCTTTGCGGCCTTCGGAGAAGTCGGCCAGCCCCTCTTGCGGCGGCGGCAGTTTTCCACTATAATCGCTACATTCGCGGTCTCTGCGCCAACCTTCGCGCAGGGCTGATTCGATGCGTTGATCCACGCTGCCTGCCGTCCAAAACCGGCGGGAGAAATTTTTATCATCATACCACATCCGGTGGGGAGGAGCAAGTATATGAAGCAGGGTTCTCTGCGTTCGTCCGCCTATGCGGTTCTGACGGCTTTCATCTGGGGCACCGCCTTTGTAGCCCAGAGCGTGGGCGCGGAACATGTCCCGCCGCTGGCCTTTAATGCCGCCCGGTCGGTGATCGCCTTTGTGTTTTTGCTGGTGCTGTGCGCCGTCATGCGGGCCGGCCGCCGCCGGAAGGGGCAGGCTGCCTCCATCACCCGCTCCCGGAAGGATCTTCTGCTGGGCGGCTTCTGGTGCGGCCTGACGCTGGGCCTGGCCTCCTTCCTTCAGCAAAAGGGTCTGGACACCACTTCCCCCGGCAAGGCGGGCTTCATCACCGCCCTGTACATCGTGCTGGTGCCCATTTTCGGCATTTTCCTGAAAAAGCGGGTGCCCAAGGCGGTGTGGGTCAGTGTGCTGCTGGCAGTGACGGGACTGTACTGCCTGTGCATCACGGAGAGCTTTACCATCGCCCCCGGCGACCTCTGCGTGATGCTGTGCGCCTTTGTGTTTACAGCACAGATCCTTCTGGTGGATCACTTCGTCACCGTGGTAGACGGCGTGGAGCTGTCCTGCTGTCAGTTCTTCTTTGTCACAGCGTTTTCCCTGATCGGCTCCCTGCTTTTCGAGCATCCCACCTGGGCGGGCCTGACCATGGCGGCGGGCGCCATTCTGTATGCGGGTCTCCTTTCCAGCGGCGTGGGCTATACGCTGCAAATTCTGGCTCAGAAAGGCTCCAACCCCACGGTGATCTCTCTGCTGCTGAGTCTGGAATCCGTGTTCGCCACCATTTCCGGTGCGGCGATTTTGGGAGACCGCCTCAGCGGGCGGGAATATTTCGGCTGCGCCCTGATGCTGGCAGCGGTGGTGCTGGCACAGCTGCCGGACAGAAAAAAAGCATAAGCCCTGCGTGTTTTTTTGGAAGCGGAGCCTGTTGGCTCCGCTTTTTTCGTGGACATTCGCAAAGGTATGTGCTATACTTTAGTCTGTATGAGTATGGAATCCATAACTGAGGTGAAAAATATGCGGATCGACGTATTAGGCGTTGGTTTTGATAATCTGACCATGACGGAAGCCGTGTCCCGCGGAGCGGCACTGCTGGAGGAACCGGGGTGCCATTATGTAGTGACCCCGAACCCGGAGATCGTAGAAGTTTGCCGGGAAAATCCGGCGGCCATGCAGGCGGTCAACGGCGCGGATCTGGTTCTGCCGGACGGCATCGGCGTGGTAAAGGGAGCGGCCATGCTGGGAACGCCCCTGAAGGAAAAGACCCCCGGCATCGAATTTGCCGCAGGGCTGATGGAAAAGATGGCCGAGCGCGGGAGATCCCTCTATCTGCTGGGCGCTAAGCCCGGCGTGGCGGACATGGCGGCGGAACGGCTGCAAAAGCAGTACCCCGGATTGAAGATCGCCGGAACTCATGATGGCTACTTCAAGGAGGACGCCCCTGTGGTGGAAGCCATCCGGGAAAGCGGCGCGGACTGTGTGTTCGTCTGCCTGGGCGCCCCCAAGCAGGAGCTGTGGATGGCGAAAAACGGCCCCGCCACCGGCGCCCATTTGCTGTGCGGCCTGGGCGGCAGCCTGGACGTGTTCGCGGGCACCGTGGAGCGGGCCCCGAAGTTCTGGTCTGACCACGGCCTGGAATGGTTCTACCGTCTGTGTAAGGAGCCGAAGCGCATCGGCCGGATGATGAAGCTGCCGCTGTTTCTGGTCCATGTGCGGCATGAGAAGGGAAAACGGAAATGAACGGACGTTTGATCGTATTCGAAGGGACCGACGGTTCCGGCAAAGCCACCCAGTCCCGGCTGCTGTGCGAACATTTGCAGCGGGAAAATATCCCCTATAAAAATATCACTTTTCCCCGGTACGGCAAGCCCTCCGCCGCCATGGTCCAGGAGTATCTGGACGGCCATCTGGGCAGCCATCCCGGCGATGTGAACGCCTATGCGGCGTCTCTGTTCTATGCTATGGACCGTTACGCCTCCTACAAGCAGGACTGGGGCCCGTTTTATGAAGCGGGAGGACTGGTCATAGCGGACCGCTACACCACCTCCAACGCCGTCCATCAGGCGTCCAAGCTGCCGCCGGAGAAACGGACGGTCTTTTTGAACTGGCTCTTTGAGCTGGAATACGGCAAGTTGGGCCTGCCGAAGCCGGATCTGGTGCTCTACCTGGACATGCCCACGGAGATCACGGAAAAGATGATGCGCAGCCGGGAGGCCGCCACCGGCACCCATGCCGACATTCACGAGCAGGACGAGGCTTATCTGAAAAGCTGCCGGGAGGCCGCCCGTGAAATCGTGAAGGACTGCGGCTGGACCGTAATCCACTGCGCCAAGGGCGATGCTCCCCGAACCGTGGAGGACATCCACAACGAGGTGTACAAGACTGTCAAGGCGCTGCTGTAAGGCCTGTCCCACCAGCGGGACGCGGTGCGTCCCCGCCGGTTCAGCAGCAATCGCAGCCGTTGTGGACACAGCCGTTTCCGCAGCTATATCCGCTGCCGCAGCATACCAGTACCACGATCAGAACGAGAATAATCCAGAGCCAGGAGCTGTCATTGTTGTTGCAGCACATACCACTACCCCGCTTTCCGTTTGATAGGCTATCTTATGCCGCTGTCACCGGAAACCGGGCTTGGACCGGACAAAAATCCGGAAATTGTATTCCCCTTCCCTGCCGGGGACCGGGAAAGCAAGGAGGAACCAATGTCTGAATACAGAAGAGATGATACTGCCAGCTGGGACGCGCAGGAGGTCCGGCAGGCGCAGGGGGCGCGGCGTGAAGCGGCGTCTGTCCACCGCAGCAAGAGCCGTCCCCGCAGGCGTAGACAGAATTCGCTGGCGGTGCTGGTCGGTTACCTGATCTTTGTCCTGCTGGCTTCCGCCATTCTGGCGGGTGTGGGCTGGATGCTGGGCTCGGATTTCTGCGCCTTCAACCGTGGCGCTCTGCAGGAGACCTCGGTGGAGGTAACGGCGGAGGACAGCGTGTCCACCGTGGCGGATAAGCTCCAGGATGCAGGGCTCATCAAGTACAAGTGGTTTTTCAAGCTCTATGCCGGGATCTCCCATGCCGATAAAAAGATCGGCATCGGCACCTATACACTGAATACGGAGATGGATTACCGGGCGCTGATCCTGGGCATGCACAACTCCTCCGGCAACCTGACGGCGGAGACTGTCACCGTCACCATCCCCGAAGGCTATACCGTGCGGCAGACCATCCGTCTGCTGGCGGAAAAGGGCGTCAATACGGAAGAAAATCTGCTGGAGGCCGCCAAGACCGCCACATACGATTACAGCTTCATCAACAACAATTCCGAAGACCCCAGCCGTCTGGAGGGCTACCTGTTCCCGGACACCTATGAGTTCTACAAGAATCACAACGCCAAGAATGCTCTGGGTAAGCTGATCGATGCCTTCGCTGACCGTATCGACGAGGATGCGTTCGCCTCCTCCAAGGCCAAATCCATGGGTTACAGCATGAAGGATGTGGTCATCATCGCCTCCCTCATTGAAAAGGAGACGGACGGTACGGATCAGCGGGATATCGCCTCCGTCATCTATAACCGTCTGCAAAAGCCCGGCGAGACCGCAGGACTGCTCCAGATCGACGCGTCCCTGCTCTATGGTCTGCCGGATCACACCGGTGCCATCACCAACGCGGACAAGGCGGTCGATACCCCCTACAACCTGTATCTCCATAAGGGACTGCCGCCTACGGCCATTGCCAACCCCGGCAGCGCGGCTCTGAAAGCGGCTATGGACCCCAACGACACGGATTATTATTACTACGCATTGGGCACCGACGGGAAGCACCACTTCTCCAAGACCCTGTCTGAGCACAATGCCTTTGTAGGGAGCAGCTCCTATGGTGGATAAACAGAGAACGCTGCCGGAGCTGCTGGCTCCGGCAGGGGATATGGAACGGCTGAAAATGGCCGTGCTCTACGGCGCGGACGCCGTATATCTGGCGGGCACCGACTTCGGTATGCGGGCCTTCGCCGGAAACTTTGACCCGGACGAGCTGAAGGCGGCAGTGGCCTATGCCCACGCGCACAATGTACGGGTCCACTGCACCATCAACACCATGCCCCGGGGGGATGAGATCGTCCGCCTGCCGGCGCATCTGGAACGGCTGAATGACGCCGGTGTGGATGCGGTGATCGTGGCGGACCTGGGTGCCTTTACGCTGGCGGGGAAATATGCCCCCAACTGCCAGCGCCACATCTCCACTCAGGCCAGCATTTCCAACTATGTCACTGCCAACGCCTGGTATGATCTGGGCGCTTCCCGGGTGATTTTAGCCCGGGAGCTGAGCCTTGAAGAAATTCGGACCATCCGGGAGAACACCCCGGCAGAGCTGGAGATCGAGGCCTTTGTTCACGGGGCCATGTGCGTCAGCTATTCCGGGCGGTGCCTGCTGAGCAATTATATGACTGGCCGGGACGCCAGCCGGGGCGCCTGCGCCCAGCCCTGCCGCTATCATTACGCCTTAATGGAGGAAAAGCGCCCCGGCGAGTATTTCCCCATTGAGGAGGACGAAAAGGGCAGCTATATTTTAAATTCCCGTGATATGTGCATGATCGACCATCTGGATGACCTGCTGGATGTTGGGCTGTCCAGTCTGAAGATCGAGGGCCGGGCCAAATCCGCCTATTATGCCGCCATCGTCACCGGCGCTTACCGGCACTGTCTGGACGATGCCGCTGCGGGCCGCCCCATCGACCCGGTGTGGCGGGATGAGGTGGAGCACGTCAGCCACCGGCCCTACGCCACCGGCTTTTACTACGGTTATCCCGGCCAGTACTACGAAAATTCCCGCTACATCCGGGAATGGCAGGTGGTGGCGCTGGTCACGGAATGTGACTCCGACGGCAACGCCGTCATTTCCCTGCGGAACAAGTTCCGCACCGGTGACACGGTGGAACTGGTAGGGCCGGATCTGCGTCCCTTTTCCATGACGGTCCCGGAAATGCGGGACGAGACTGGGACCGTGATCGAAGAACCCCGAAATCCCCAGATGCTGCTGAAACTCAGGCTGCCCCGTCCGGTGCCGCCTATGACGCTGGTACGCCATCAGGTAGAATTGTCAGCCAAATAAGGAGATAGGAGATATTATGAACGCAGATGTTGTTATCATCGGCGCCGGTCCTGCCGGCATTTTCACCGCGCTGGAAATGATCAAAAAGGGCAGCAGGCAGAAGATCATCATGGTGGAGAAGGGCCAGGCGGTGGAAAACCGGCACTGCCCCAAGGACAAGACGAAAAAGTGCGTCAACTGCAAGCCCTACTGCCACATCACCACCGGCTTCTCCGGCGCCGGTGCGTTTTCCGACGGCAAGCTGTCCCTCAGCTATGAGGTGGGCGGCGACCTGCCCACCCTCATCACCCCGGAGCTGGCACAGGAGACCATCAACTACGCTGACCAGATCTATCTGGATTTCGGTGCGGACGTGCACATTGAGGGTCTCGGTAATGACGAGGAGCGCAAGGAGATCCGCAAGCACGCCATTCAGGCAGGCTTGAAGCTGGTGGACTGCCCCATCCGCCACATGGGCACGGAAAAGGCTCATGGTATCTACTACGCCATCGAGAAGTACTTACAGGAGCACGGCGTAGAGATGTACTTCGGCTACGAGTGCAGCAACCTGATTCTGGAAAATGACGTCTGCAAGGGCGTTTCCGTGTCCAACGGCAAGGTGGACATGGAGATCTACGCCAAGCACACCGTGGTGGCCACCGGCCGCCGGGGTGCCGACTGGCTGGAAAAGCTCTGCGCCGAGCACAACATCGCTCACGCCCCCGGCACGGTGGATATCGGTGTCCGCGTGG
>ERZ857629.2955-NODE-2955-length-15049-cov-2.649593_pt1 | contig 15049 bp, 10 predicted proteins | sample MGYA00519700_ERZ857629 | MGnify/ENA primary metagenome ERZ857629 (study PRJEB31778, sample SAMEA3449351) | human gut metagenome | biome: human gut; feature: human-associated habitat; material: faeces | place: United Kingdom | collected 2010/2012 ... | reverse complement strand
GACCGAAAAGCTGAAACAACTTTTTCATAATCGGAGGTACCAATTATGAAAAAGCGTATTATCAGCATATTGTCAGCCCCTAAACCCGATCTGTTTTTTACAGGTCGGGCGTTTTTTTATTTATTAAAATGCTTTATCGATCTTGCAGCAGATAACCTTTACATACCTTACAGGATGTAAATGATGTGTGCTAAGGGCCCTTAAAAGCGGCCGTAAAATTCATCCGTCGGCACATAAATATACACAGTTTTTCATTGAGTTTTTCTAAGGATTTTTCGCCCGTTTACCGCTTGTGCCAAAAAATTACCGCTTGTGCTTTTTTACTTGTTTTTTTGGGAAAAAATCTGTATTATGTAGGTAGTAAAAAATGTCTTTCTGTGGACAATTTTATCGGAGGATGATCAAATGAAAATCAAACTTAAATTGATCGGTATTTTACTGGTTCTCTGTATGGTCGGAACCATACTTACCACCGGTTCTTTCGCCGAGGAGGTTAACGGCGTATGGACAGATTATGCCGCAAGCTCCTTTGATGGCGGCAGCGGAACCAAAGACGACCCTTATAAAATAGCTACGGCAGAACAACTGGCTCTTCTCGCTTCGGATGTAAACAGCGGAATTGCCGACAAAACCCACGCCAATGATTATTTTGTTCTGACAAGCAACATCGATCTGTCGGGTCACAGATGGATTCCCATCGGATTCCAAATTTCCTCTTCCCGTCATTACAAATCCTTCTCGGGATTTTTTGACGGAAACGGCAAAAAAATAACCGGCCTTTATGTTGACGAAAGAGGCAACGATCGCTCGGCAGGCCTTTTCGGCGTGGTTTCTGCGGTAAGCAACGAACCTACCTTTAAGGACATTATTATTGAAAACGCCACGGTATACGCCGGAAACTCCACCGATTCGTCCGACTTTTCTTACGGCGGCGGTGTGCTTGCCGGAATGATAACCGTTTTGGGCGGAAGCAATGTTGATTATATTGCCATTAAAAACTGCACCGTTTCGGGAACGGTCAATTCCAATATGTACGCCGGCGGTCTTGTCGGCGACGCAAACTATGCCCTCATTACAAACTGTGTTGCCGATGTCGAAGTCACCGGACTTGCCACATCCGGCGGTTTTGTCGGAAACGCCTTTGAAAGCGAATTTACCAACTGTATCGCATACAAAAATGTCAGCGGCGGCTGGAGCACGGGCGGCTTTGCCGGAATTCTTTACTATAACAGCACCATAAACCGCTGTGCGGCATACGGCGATGTCCGTGCCACCAACTGGAATGTCGGCGGATTCGTCGGATATACCGAAGAAGGCATCAAAATTTCAAACAGCTTCTGTATGGGCAAGGTTGAAAGTAACGTTACCGACTGGCAGCCAAAAGCCGGCGGTTTTATGGGAACGAGCAACGGTGCCGATATAACCAGCTGCCAGGCAGGCGGAGAGGTCGTAGGTACCCATGAAACCATTAAATCGGGCGGATTTATCGGATATTATATAAACGGCACAACCACCAACTGCTGCTATGATTCGCAGAAAAATCCCGACATTCCCATAAGCGGTGAAGGCACCGGAGATTTCGGCATTTCCGGCAAAGACACCCTGGGTGTTGCGGCCGAGATCTGCGTTAACTACTACGGCGGTCATATAATGGGCGATTATAAGCTTGACGAATAGGATCCCACCCACCACGAAAGAACCTGCGAAAGATGCAGCCTTGTAGAAAACGAAGCTCACAACCGCCTTGCTTCCTGCGGAGAGCAGACCTGCACCGTTTGCGGCCTTACCTGGAACGCACCCCACATTTGGCAGGACGATCTCGCAGAAGCAAACAACGACGCCACCTGCTACAAGGCGGGCACAAAATCTATCCCCTGCAAATACTGCGATGAGATAAAGACGGTCGACAATCCCGACGATCCTCAGAAAGACGGACACGTTTTTGAAAACTATGTCTCCAATGAAAACGCCACCTGCCACAGCAACGCCACCGAAACCGCAAAGTGCAAATGGTATGACGGCGAAAACTGCACCGCAGAGGACACCCGCGAAATTCCCGACAGTATGACTGCTCACGATTTTACCGGTCCCTTTGAAACAAGCAAGGACGGCCACCGCCGCACCTGCAAAAGCGACGGCTGCACAGCCACCGAAGGAGATTTTCAGGCTCACAACTGGGTAGATGGAGCATGCGAGACCTGCGGTTATCCCTGCACCCACGAGGGCGGAGAGGCCACCTGCACTCAGAGAGCCACCTGCACCGTCTGCGGTCAGCAGTATGGCGAACTTAACCCCGACAATCACACCAAAGAGACCGAATGGATAACCACTGAAACCACCCACATTCAGAAATATAAGTGCTGCGGTAAGGTTACGGTAACCGAAGAAAGCCACACCTTTAAAGACGGAAAGTGCGAAAAGTGCGAATACACCTGTACTCACACCGGCGGAGAAGCTACCTGCACTCAGAGAGCCGTCTGCACCGTCTGCGGTCAGCAGTATGGCGAGCTTAACCCCGACAATCACTCGGGAGAGACCAAATGGACAGCCACCGAAACCACCCACATTCAGAAATACAAGTGCTGCGGCAAGGTTACAATAGCCGAAGAAAACCACACCTTCAAAGACGGAAGGTGCGAAAAGTGCGAATACACCTGTACTCATAGAGGAGGAGAAGCCAATTGCCACGTCAAGGCCGTTTGCGCTACTTGCGGACAGGAATACGGCGAGCTTAACCCCGACAAGCACGACGGCGAGACAGAGCTTCGCGGAGCGATTGCTGCCACCTGCACCGAAAACGGCTACACCGGCGACACCTACTGCCTGAGCTGCAACAAGGTCGTTGCCCCCGGCAAGGTCATTGAAGCTGCCGGACACAAGGGCGGAAAGGCCACCTGCACCAAGAAAGCCGTTTGCGAGGTCTGCAAAAAAGAATACGGCGATGTTGACAGCAGTAATCATAGCGGACTTGAATTTGTCGCAAAGGTCGAGCCCACCGCCGGCGCCGAAGGAGTTGCCGAACACTGGCATTGTAAGGACTGCGACAAGCTGTTTACCGACAAGCAGGGCACCAAAGAAACCACCAAAGAGGCCCTTACACTTGCGAAAGATAACGATAACAAGGGCGGAAAAGACGACGGTCAGGACGACAACCAAAACGGCAATCAGAACGGCAATCAAAACGGAAACCGGAATGATAACCAAAACGGTAACCCGAGCGGAACCGACGCTTCCCTTTCGGGAGAAAAGGCCAATAACGGTCAGAACATTCCCAAGACCGGTGATTTCGGCGGTTTCACAGTTGTGATGATTCTTATGCTTTTAAGCGGAGCAGCCGCTTTAATGCTCGTTAAAAAAAACAAAGCAAGATAACATCATAGCCCCATTAAATTTATAAATTAAAGCACCGAAGGGATGTTGAAGCTCTCACATCCCGACGGTGCTTTAAGTGTTTTATCGGCAAAAACACCATTTAAAGACAGCTACTGAATAACCGGTCATACTCTTTCGGCAAAAATTGTCGATTGTTTCAATTGTTTTTACTTTATGTATAGTACAAGTCAACTTTTTGGCATAAACGCAACATCTTTCTCCTTTTTGCTTTACATTTTGTTATTTATATGTTATAATAAAATTCTTGAATAAAATTACAGCGATTTATACATTCGGATAACTACAAAACAATGCAAAAGGTACAATATCAGTTAGGCGGTTTTCCCGTTCAAGAAAAGTGGCGATAAAAATGAATTTAAACACAGAAATAAGCAAGAGAATTTCTGAAAGCGCGTTGGCAAAAAGGCTCCTTTTCGAGCGTTTTGACGGCATTATTCTCATCGAATGCAAAACTCAGAAGCTCATCAGCATTGATGATATGCTGTCGGGATATTTTTTCAATATCCTGAATTTCGACGGCGATTGCTACGACCGACTGGTCGACGAGCTGCTCGACAAGCATATACTGTTTAAATCGGATTACGCCTCGTCCGCAAACGAGCTGCACTTTAAAACGGTTTGCGAAAATCTCGAAAAAAAGCCCGTTTATATTGCAGAGGTCGGAATAAAATCTCCGAACCGCCAGGCGGAGTGCTACAAAAGAATGGCCTTTGAATATCTCGACAGCCAAAAGGATTACATCGTGTTTTCCTGCGAGGATATTTCAAACATCATCATAAGCAAATACGATCCCCTTACGGGACTTTTAAATTTCAGCGGACTAACCAGCCGGATCGAGAAATGGATGAAAAATAATCCGGGCAGAAAATACCGCGTTCAGCGATACAATATAGACCGCTTCCACGATATCAACGGGTTTTACGGATTTGATGTAGGCAATCGTCTGCTGAAAGACTTTGCCGCATGTATGAGGCGGTATAACAACGAGGACAGCTTTTCCGCCCACCTCAACGCCGACCATTTCATCCGTTTTTGCGCCGATGACGCTTGTACGGTGGAGCAATGCTATAACAATTTCAACCAATGCTTTGCGGCGTACAATCTTTCCTTTCCCATCAAGCTTCACATGGGAGTTTACGATCTTTGCGAAAGAGACTGCGATTCCTACACGATGAGCTATAAGGCATATTTGGCTCTCGAATCCGTAAAGGGCAGCTTTCAGAAAAATGTCGCCTACTATAAAAAAGGTATGATGACCGTTGAATATGAGCAGTGCGAGCTTTTGGCCGACATCAAATCGGCCGTTGAGCAGGAGCAGTTTGAGGTATGGTTCCAGCCCCAGACAGATTACGGTGCCGGCAGCCTTATCGGAGCCGAGGCTCTTATACGCTGGCGCCACCCGAAAAGAGGCCTGCTCTCCCCCGCCCTTTTCATTCCCCTTCTTGAAAAAAGCAACTATATTTCAGATATCGACCTTTTTGTCTTTGAAAAGGTTTGTCAAAACCTGAAGAAGTGGGAAAAGGAATATAACATTAAACCCGGGACGGTGCCTATTTCGATAAATCTGTCGAGAGTGAGCACCCAGCAAAGCAATATTCATCATAAATTTACTGCCGTTTTGAAAAAATACGACCTTCCCCCAAGCGCCGTTCACATAGAAATAACCGAAAGCGCCTTTGTCGACGACAGCAAGAGGGTACTCTCGGTTGTGGAAATGCTGCACAAAGCGGGATTTGCGGTGGAAATGGACGATTTCGGATCGGGTTATTCTTCTCTCAATTTTCTTAAAGACATCGACGCAGACAGGCTAAAGCTTGATATGAAGTTCCTTGCCGGTGAAAAGGGCAATAAAAAGAGCGATATAATCATATTTTCGGTCGTCAATATGGCAAGAGCGCTCGGAATCGACATAATCGCCGAGGGAGTTGAAACCAAGGAGCAGGCCGACACGTTGCTGCGCTTCGGCTGCAATGAAATGCAGGGCTACTATTTTTCGAGGCCCCTTCCCGCCAAGGATTTTGAAGAGCGGTTTTTCTCACCGACAAAGCCGTAACAGCTCATCATCGGAATAAAATTTAAAACATTAAACCCCCTCTGTCGGCCGCGGCCTGCTGTGACAGAAGGGGTTTTGTTTATGTTTCGGGTCATTTTGTCCCGCCGGGCCTTCGGCATTGGCGGCGCGGGAATTGCTCGCAAAAATTATTTTAACAGCAGCATTAACCTTTACATTATCCCCTCGGGGTTCATGTCGGCAAACACCGTTACCCTTCCCGAAATTTTGCCGGTTTCACAAAGCACCTCTTTAAGGGCGCTGCGGAAGGCCTTTGTATTTTTACACTTGATTATTATTCTATATCGGAATTTTCCGCCGACCTTGAGAATGCCCGCAGGGGCGGGACCCATGACCCTTACGGTTAAGTCGGAATATCTTTCCGAAACGGTCTTTTGCAGAATTTCAAGGCATTTTTTCGCCGTGCTTTCGGCCTGCTCGCGGTTTGCCGAAACAAATCCCAGCATACAAATATCGCAAAAAGGCGGGTATTCCATAACCCTTCTCAGGCTCATTTCCTTTTCAAAAAATGCGTCGTAATCCTGGGAAGCCGCCATTTCGATGATGTCCTCGTCGGGAGAGATGGTCTGAAGGACGCTTATGCCCTCTCCCGAGGCTCTTCCCGCTCTGCCTATGACCTGGGTCAGCAGTGAAAAAGCCCGCTCGTATGCCCTGAAATCGCTGTTATAAACGGCCTGATCGGCATTGAGCACGCCTACGAGATCCACATCCTCAAAATCAAGTCCCTTGGCCACCATTTGAGTGCCGATGAGAATATCGTATTCCCCCCGTGAGAATGCGGCCAGCTTTTCGGCGTGGGAATTTTTCGCCATTGTGGTGTCGGCGTCCATTCTTAAAATTCTCGCGTCGGGCAACAGCTTTTTAAGGCTGTCCTCAGCAAACTGGGTGCCCATTCCCGACATTTTTATAAACTCTCCGCCGCATTCAGGACACCTTTCGGGCAGCGGCTTTGAAGCCCCGCAATAGTGGCATACAAGCCTTCCGTTTGCCTTGTGATAGGACATTGAAATGCTGCAATTGTCGCAGGTCAGGGTCTTTCCGCAGGAAACGCAGGCTATGTGGGTGTTATATCCCCTGCGGTTGAGCAAGAGTATCGATTGCTTGTGCTGTGAAAGCTTTTGCTCAAGCAGCGACAGCAGTCGGCCGCTTATCATTGTAAGGTTTCCCTGTCTGATTTCCTCCCGCATATCAACCGTTTCAACCTTGGGAAGAGGGGCGTCGTTGTATCTTTTTGTGATTTTGGCGAGGGTATACTTTCCCTCCCTGGCCTTGGCGTAGCTTTCAATCGACGGAGTGGCCGAACAAAGCAGCAACAGGGCATTGTTTTTTGCCGCGCGGAATCTGGCCGCGTCCCTTGCGTGGAACCTCGGGGCAGCCTCGGATTTATATGTGTGCTCCTGCTCCTCGTCGATGATGATAAGGCCGAGATTCTCAAGGGGAGCAAACACCGCCGAGCGGGTACCCACGGCTATTTTAGCCTCTCCCCGCTTCACCCTTTTCCATTCGTCAAGCCGTTCTCCGAGGGAAAGCCTACTGTGGAAAACCGCAATACTGTCGCCGAATCGTCCTTTAAAAACAGACAGCAGCTGCGGGGTAAGGGATATTTCGGGTACCATAACGATTACATCTTTTTTATTTTTCAAGGCCTCGTCGATGAGCTTTAGGTAAACGCCGGTTTTTCCGCTGCCGGTCACGCCGTATAGAAGACCGCAGCCCGCCTTTCCGCTTTTCATCATGCCGTTGAAGGTGTTAAAAGCGGCCTTTTGCTGAGCGTTAAGCGTTATCCTGTGCTCGCCCTCTGCCGTCACTTCGGGAGTGCGATAAACCTCCGAATCGTAAAGCTCTATGATTTCCTTCTTTTCGAGAGCCTTCACCACCGATTCTCCGACGCCCGTGAAATAGCATATTTCCTTAACCGTGGCGGCTCCGATCTCGCAAAGCAGCTTTATGACCTCGTTTTGCTTCGAAGTGATTTTTGAAAGCTCGGCAAGCTCCTGTTCGCTTTTTATGAGCCGTGCCGTTCTGACCGTCATGTCCCCGGTTTTTCGGTCGGCGCTTTCGGTCGCCGTGCAAATACCTTCCTTTAACGCCGAGGACAGCGTCTCGGGAGAAAATTTAAGCTCTCCCACAAGCCGCTGTCTTTCGATGCCCTTCGGCTGGGTTTTCAAGAGCTCGTAAAGCTTGCAAAGACTTTTTGAAAGTAAATTGAGATTTTCCTGCGTTATGTTTTCGGCGGCAAAATATTTAAGGCTTGTCCTTATGTTCATTCCCGAGGGGAGCATGGCCTTAAAGCTGTCGTAAAGAGGACAGAAATTCTGCTCGGAGATGTATTTGCCGAGCTCAAGCATTTCGTCGTTTAAAACAGGCTCGTCGTCCAAAACATCGGCTACCTCTTTAAGGCCTTCCGGCAAGGAATCCTCCTGCTTTTTATACATAACCATACCAACCCGCGAGGCGGCGCCTCTGCCGAAGGGCACCTGCACCCTGCATCCGACGATGTTTTGTTTAAAAAGATGCTCGGGCAGGACATAATCAAAGGGCTTGTCAAAATGATAAGCCGTTTGCTCTACCGCCACACCGACGATGACAACACCCATCAGACAAGCCCCCTTTAAATTATTTTGATTTTTAAACAACCGCCAACCGCATCCTCAGCAGCGTTTAATTCTGCGGCATATCGGCGGCATTGCTGCTTTTTATCGGCAAAATTCTTTGCTGTAAAGTTTCCTTGCTGTCAGTTTTTCACCGCGCCGCAGTCATTTTCCGCACTTTTCCTCGGCCAGCTCCTCCATGGCAAGCGTCACCGGCTTTTCAACAAGAATCTCGTCGTTTTGCTGGGCACGCTTGCTTATAAGGCGGGCGCGCTTTGCCACATCGATAACAAGATCGTAACGGTTTTCATAAGCGTTGATAAGTTTTCCTATTGCAGGGTTAAGCATTTTTAAGCACCTCGTTGATAAAATTGATATTTCGCTCGGTCTTTTGGCGATCCGAAAGAATTATTCTTTCAAAGGCCTCGGCCGCTTGTTCCAAACTGTCGTTCACCACAATATAGTCGTAAAAAACCGCTTTTTTCATTTCCTCAATAGCCTTGTCAAGGCGTTTTTCAAGCTGTTCGGGAGTTTCGGTGGCTCTGCCCGAAAGGCGTTTTTTAAGAAGCTCCACCGACGGCGGAAGAATGAAAATGCTGATTGCCTCGGGCATCTCGGCCTTTATCTTTTCGGCGCCGACGGTTTCCACCTCGACAAGCACGTCCTTGCCCTCGCTTATCCATTTTTCGATGGGCTCCTTGGGGGTTCCGTAAAAATTGCCGCAATATTCGGCATATTCGAGAAGCCTGTTTTGCTCTATCAGCTCTTTAAAGGCCTCAACAGTCACAAAGCTGTATTTCTCGTCGTCGCTTTTATCTCTCTTCGGCCGCGTTATTGTCGAAACGGAAAATTCAACATCTTCGTGGCGGTCGAAATAAGTCTTCAGCAGGGTATCCTTTCCGCATCCCGAGGGACCGGAAATAATAAACAGTCTTCCCTTTTCCTTCATTTTATCCTCCTCTTATCTGCCGCTTTCCATTCCCGAAACAAGCTTTTCGGGAGAAAGATAGGAAAGCACAACATGGCCGCTGTCGCACACGATAACCGAGCCGGTTTTTCTGCCCTGGGTGGCGTCGACCAGCAACCCCTGAGCCCTCGCCTCGGTCACCACTCTTTTAATGGGAGCGGAATCGGGATTGATGACCGAAATAATTCTGTCTGCGGCAAGAAGATTGCCGAATCCGATACCTACAAGTTCCATTTTCTCACCTTATCCAATGTTCTGAAAAATCATTTTAAGACGATTATTCTATATTCTGAATTTGTTCCCTGATCTTTTCAAGCTCGGATTTAACATCCACGACCACCTGAGAAATGTCGGTGTTTTGGGATTTGGAGCCGATGGTGTTAATCTCGCGGTTGCTTTCCTGCAAAACGAAGTCAAGCTTGCGCCCGATGGGATCGTCGCTTTCGAGAAGATCCTTTATCTGGGACATATGACTGCGCAGTCTGACCGTTTCCTCGTCCACGGCGATTTTATCGGCAAATATTGCCGCCTCGGTTATAAGCCTCTGCTCATCTATTCCGCGGTCCTCAAGCAGCTCTTTAAGCTTGGTTTCAAGCCTTATGCGGTATTTTTCCACCGTTTCGGGAGCCTTGCTTTCGACGATCGACACCATACCGAGAATACTGTCGGTTTTTTCAAGAATGTCATCCTTCAGCTTTTGCCCTTCGACCTTTCTCATTTCGATAAAACGGTCGACCGCCCTTTCGGCAACCGCCTTAACCTGCTGCCAAAGAGCCTCCTCGTCCTCTTCTCCCTTTTTGACCGAAAAAACACCGGGAAAACGGGCAATCACCGACGGAGAGAGCTTTTCGGCCGTCTCGCATATGTCGGACACCTCTTTAAGGGCATTGGCGTATCCCTTTACAAGGGCGGTGTTGACCGATACGGTGCAGTTTTCGTCCTCCGATGCCTCTATCGAAAGGAAAAGATCTATCTTTCCCCTTGAAACGCGGGAACGGACATAGGATTTAAGCTTTTCTTCCAAAAATCCGAAGGAAGCGGGCACCCGACAGGAAAATTCAAAATAGCGGTGGTTGACCGATTTGATCTCCACCGATATGTTTCTTCCCGAACCGTCGTCCTCAAAGCGACCGTATCCCGTCATACTTTTGACCATATGCACACATCCCTTTAGATTTCCTTTTATTATATCGCCAAAGCTGCCGTTTGTCAAGATTTCTCGGCCGTTATGACGGAATTTTCTGCGGGCTTGAAATATCGGCTTTTGCCGTTTAATGTTATCTTGCGTTCCTGCGGCTTCCGTGCTACAATATATATGTAATCGTTACGGCACTGTGCCCTCGTTTTTTATTGAGCCCGCTCGGTAAAACGGTCGATCCCCTTTTCTTTGCCGCTGCATTTATGCGGAAAAAACACCTCCCGCCGAAGGTTCGTAACCAGCATATTTAAAAGAGCAATGTGCAATATGCCGTTTAATATTACACCCCGGGCAAAAAGCAAAGATTTCTCGGTACAACCGAAAAATCCTGCCACTTTTGTGACAGGATTTTTCTCCCATTATGTTTTATACAAAAGAATCGGGGAAACCAAAATGATCAATCTATTGTCAGGAATTCTTTGTCAATAATATCCTTCAAAGTTTTGGCGGCTTCTCCGGTAAGATGAATTGTGTCATGAGTTGTTGTGCGCAAAATAAGTGTACCTTCTGCGATCTCATATGTGCATTCGCTGTCTACAACACCTGCCAGTGATGTTTCTGTTTCCGGTAGGTGCGCCACAATTTAAAAGAAGGTGCAAAATCATTGAAATCGCCCCCTAAAAACAACGGCAGGGTCGGGTAGCCTTTTTTACATTTCCCTTGTTATGAGCCGCTCGTCATGTGTTTATTTAACATCTCGGTTTTGCCGAAAAAGAAAAATTTAAAAGCCTTCGGATAAACCGAAGGCTTATTTGCTCTCAAAAAAACCGACCAAACAGATTGCAGTGTTTTGTATCAAATAATCAAAAGCACCTATATGACAACAGCCAAGCCCGGTTTTGAGCTTGGCTGTGTTTCTTCATTTATTATCTGTTTATCGGCAGCTGTTTGATTTTCCCCACCGAATACATCAGAATCAGCATGGCATCGAGAGAGGTTATTTTTCCGTCCTTATCGACATCGCACAAAAATCTTCCGTCGCCCTCAAGCTTGGATTTTTTAACGACGGTACAAAGGGCGATCAAAGCGTCGCTCGAGTTCACCTCGGAATCAAGATTTGCATCGCCGTATTTTCCCGTCATGGGAAGAATTTCGCCTGCTTTGAGTGTCCTTTTGCAGTCGCTGCAGATAACATCTCCGGAATATCCGTCGGATATACGGGTGGGCTCGACGGTACCTACAAGACGGGAATTCTTGTGATTTTCCCCGTTTTTCTCTCCATAGCTTTGCCCGCACACCTCGCAAATGGCAGGTGTTATGCAGGTAGCCTCGCCGCCCGTATGAAGGCCGAGTTCAAACCTTTCGTCACACCCGTCGGCGGTGCAGCCCTTCCAGTGGCTTTGCCCGTCAAAGGACCATTCGGCTTTGGGTGAATGGGTCTGATCAAGGCCGTCAACCGAAAAGGTCAGCGTGCCGTCGGTTATTTCGTCGACGCTTATGAAAATTCCGTTGGCAATCTCATAGCCCTCATTAAGTCCGAGAGCCGCGTCGGATTTTGTCGCATAGCTTCCGCAGGGAATTTCATAATCCCACCGCCCGGACGAGCCGTTCGTATTGCTCGGGAATTTGTTGTCGCTGTTTGAAATATAAAGAACGAGTCCCGATTTTAAATTTACCCCCTTCAAAAGCGTACCGTCATAGCGGTAAATCTCCTTTTGCTGATTGTCGTATTTATCTCCCTTTTCGGTGAAATTACGGTACTCGGCATAGAGGGTTCTGCTGCCATTTGGAATACTCATTTTAAAGCACACCGTACCGCTTTTCGCCCCCGCGGTATTAAGAGTATAGCTGCCGTTTGAGGTTACGTTTTCCATACCGCCGTCAAGAAAACCGAGCGCCTCCTTTTCCTTTGGAGAGATCGACTGCGGTATGGGCGACAGGTGCTTTGCCATGGCCGACATATAATAGACAGGCGAGCTTTGGGAGGAGTTGTAGAGATCGCGAAGCCCGAGGATGTGACCGGTCTCGTGAACAGCCGCGCCAATGGAAAAAATGGGCTTTGAGTCGGAGGCCTTATAAAAGAATTCGTAGTTTGGTGTAAGCTGAACATAATTCCCGCTTTTTACAGTCCCCGAATCGGTCGGAAAGCTTACCATGTCGGTATAATCCCGATAGTTCCACAACGGCGATGACCAGCTCACCGAAATGTTCTGCTCGGTAGGCTTTAAAAGAAGGGTTAAGCTGTCGGCAAAACCGTCGCCGTTTTTGTCGAGATTTGAAAAATCATAGGTCCTTTCCGAAATGTCGGTCGGAAGGCTGCCCTCCCCCAGTGCTCGGTTTACGGCGCCCGCCCAATCCTCTTTAAGCTCATACATTCTCTGCGACTGTTCATATGCACCGTCATAACCCTCGGGATTTTGCTCGCTTTTTTCGGCATAATATCCCCGATTTTTCGAAAGCTTCACCGACCCGCCCTTTTCGGTCAGAAAAACCGAATTTATGTCAAGCCTTCCGCCCGAAACGGTTTTGTAATAGTCACAAACGCTGTATTCGGCCGAATTGTAGGAGTTATCCATAATCGTCATTACATCGGCCGAGCCGTAAACGTCGTGTATATATTCCTCCTCGTCGGCAAATCTAACGGGAACAATAAGGTTTGTAAAATTGCCCGAAAGCTCGTTTTGCTCATCCTCAAGCTTTGTGAACGCCTTTATTCGCCCGACACAGTTTTGCAGCTTTGAAAAGCCTTCCCCCGCATATGAAAGGGTCATAAGATCCTTATATGCCGTGACCACCTTGGCATTGCCGCGGGCGTTTTCAACGCGTATTATAATCGAAAACCAGCTTCCCTTTTCAAGGGGCACACCGTTTTCAAGCTCAAGGGTAACATAGCCCCCGTGGTCAAAGGTCTTGCTGACCGACGCAGCAAGCCTCCCTCCGGAGGTGGGTACGCTGCCGTTTTCCGAAAAAGGACTGTCAAGCCCTGTATATATTTCGGCCTTCACCGTTACATCTTCCCCCATGACGGCGGCGTTGACCGCCCTCAGCACCTCGGTTTTGCCGTTTTCTCCGCCTTTTTTTGCTTTAAAAACATTGGCAACCGTCTTGTCGTTTCGAAGGGAAAAGTCGTCTAAATTACCGTCATAATAATAGTTATAATCATATTTTTCGACAGGCGCATAGGTAAAAGCATAAACACTCGAGCTTGTGTTTTCATAGGAAAGATAAAAATATTCAAGGGAGCGATAGCTGTTTTTCACAAGCCAGCCGCCCTTCCTCCCCGCCGCCGAGGGGGAAAATCTGTCGGCCTCGATCGTGTCGTCCCAGCCGATAACGGTGCAGGCGTGGGGGAAGCTGTCCGAGCCCTTCTCGGTTCTCGGATTATAGTATTCCGTCTCTCTGACATTGTTATACTGAAAGGTTACGGCGCCGTATTTTGCCACGGCCTCTTTTATATCGGAAATATATTCGTCAAGATTATCCTTTTCGGGGATATAAAACCCGTTTTCAAAGCGAAATGAAGGATTTTCGAAGGGATCTGCCGCCGCCGAAGTGCTTTCGGTGGGTCCCCACCACATGGAAAAAAGCTTAACCGCCTTTAAGGAATTCCCCGTCGCCTTCATATAATCGGCACTTTGCCAGTCTCCCCCAGTGTTTTCGAGAGGGTCGGAGGTTCTTTTAAAAACCCGATATGCCGTAGCGACAGGATTCAGGTATAGCTCGTTCGGAGATTTATCGGTCAGCCCGCTCTTTAAAATGCTTGCCTCGGAGGCCGACGACGACGAATATGACCAGCAAAGATTGCTGTCTCCCTGATCCCTGACTGGGGTTATAATTCCGTCGCTTCGTCCGTCGTATTTTTCAAGCTTTGAAATTTCCTCCGAAGACAGGTTTACCGGATCGGCCGAAGAAAAAACATCGGCCGAAACCAGGCAGGATAAAGCCACCGAAAGAGACAGGAAAACGCACAACAGCTTTTTTGTCATATCCGTCACCTCTTTAATTTTTTGCGCGCACAAGCCGACAAGAGACAGGCACCTCCGAGTCGGCACAAACGGGTATCCCCGTTTATATGTTTCGTTTATTATTTTAACATACATTTTGACAAAAAACAACCGCCCCGAGCAATGCCGTTTTGTAAAAACAGCGTTCCCCGGGGCGGACGGTTTATTTGTTTTTGAAAAAGGCCACAGCTACCGCACCGGGCCCGGCGTGGGTTCCGACCACACTGCCGATTTGGGAATATCTCACACGGTCAAGTCTTTCCTGCCAAAGCCATCTGCTGTCCTCGATATATTTAAGCAGCAAGGCATCGGAAATGCCGGTATATCCGAGCATAACCGGCCTTGAAAAATCAATACCGCCGGATTTTTCAATTTCCCTGACAAGAAGGTTGTTTCCCTGTTTTGAGCCCCTCGCCTTGCCAAGCACACCTATAACCCCGTCGTTAAGGCATATAACCGGCTTTATGTTTAAAACCGTGCCCGCCACGGCGGCGGTTTTGGAAATGCGCCCACCCTTTTTAAGATATTCAAGGGTGTCCACAAGGGCGACCACAGTGATTTTTTCCTTTTCCCTGTCAAGCCGATCTGCAATTTCCTTTGCCGAAAGGCCTTTTTGCGAAAGGGAAAGAGCAAGCTCGACAATAATTCCCTGCCCCACCGTTGTCGTTCCGCTGTCCACAACAAAAATTCCCGGAAAATCCTCTGCCGCGATACAGGCACTTTGATATGTTCCCGAAAGCTTTGAGGAAATGGTTATGACAACGGCCTGTTCACCGTTTTTTAAGGTGCGGAAAAGCTTTTTAAACGCCTCGGGAGAGGGCTGGCTCGTTGTGGGAAGCTCGTCGCTTTCGATAAGCATTTCGTAAAATGTCTTGCGGTCGATGT
>ERZ857629.2945-NODE-2945-length-15076-cov-2.820851_pt1 | contig 15076 bp, 10 predicted proteins | sample MGYA00519700_ERZ857629 | MGnify/ENA primary metagenome ERZ857629 (study PRJEB31778, sample SAMEA3449351) | human gut metagenome | biome: human gut; feature: human-associated habitat; material: faeces | place: United Kingdom | collected 2010/2012 ... | reverse complement strand
CCTATGCCAAGATTGAGAATCTTGTATCCTAACCATTAGATGAATCGACCAACGGACATCTTTGAGAATCCTGGCGGAAGGAGGGGGATTCGAACCCCCGGTACGAGAAATTCGTACGGCAGTTTAGCAAACTGCTGGTTTCAGCCACTCACCCATCCTTCCAGAGTTCGTTACCGAATCGCCAAGCATTGTCTCTCAAATGCGGGTGCAAAGTTAGCCATTTATTTTCGTCCCGCCAAATTTATCGGAATCTTTTTTCTAAAAATCTTTCTCTTTGCAGTTTTCTCCTTATTGATTTTGCGTTTTCTGTGCTTTTCTCGTCCAAAAGCCACCATCCACCCCTATCATCACAGGACCACGAGGCGACACAGACGTCTTCGGCAGCGAGGGACTGCCGAAGTGCGCATTTTTGTTTCATCACGAGGTTGCAAAATTTTCTCCCTGAGGAAACGCAGTTTCTCTTTTCTGAGCAGGCACAGAGGGAGGCAGACGAGGACGAAAGAGAGGGGCGGTTACCGGAGTAACCAGGACCACACACTGTCCAAGGCGACTGCGTCAGAGTTTCACGGCAGAGATATCCACCAGATGGTTGACGATGGCATAGATGGTGAGGCCGGCCGGCGAATGGATCTGTAGCTTGCGGGCAATATTCCGACGGTGGGTAATGACGGTATTGGTCGAGATGCATAGGTGGTCGGCAATCTCCTTGTTTGTCATTCCCTGGACGACTCCGATGACCACGTCGCGCTCGCGGTCGGAAAGGGCCTCGCCATTGTCGGCATTCTGACCCAGCATCGATGAGATCTTGACGCTGACGTCGTCGCGCTTCAACTTCTTCTCATGGCGACGTACGGCGGGGATGAAGATGTGGTCCTCCACCTCAGCATGGGAAGAGAGCCAACGCTCACAGTTATATAGATTGTAAAGCGTGGCGGTGAGCTGGTTGTTGTGGAGGCTGTCGGAGGGAAGATACTTGATGATAATGCTCTTCAACTCACGAAGTTTCAACTCGTTCTGTCCGTGGTGGCGCGAGAAGGTGTGGATGTCGTACTGGTCGCTGGCCTTGCCCTGGATCAGTTGCTCGACATAGGGGAAGAGGGACTTCTCCTCAAACTGCATGTGATTGCGAATAGAGCGGGCATACTCGTCGAAGAGTTTCATGATCAAGCGAGCGAGGTTGTTGCTCTCGTCGAGGGCGCGTTCCAGTTCGCGCCGGATGGCCGGAAGCTGGTAGCCGAGGTAGTACTCGTGGCTCGCACGGAGATACTTGACGAGCGTGGGCAGGGAAATGCGGTCGGTATCGTCGAAGTCGCGATAGCCATTGATCGTGAAATTGACGACGGTGAGGAAGGTATAGGTATCTACCTGCTCCTGCTCGCAGACCTCGCGGACCGTCTTGTCGCCAAAACCGAGATGGATGCCAAAGCTGCCGAGACTTTGGAGCAAGTCGTAATTGTCGCGGATAAGGCTGATCATCTTATCCTCTTCCTGGTATGTTTTCTGAATTTTCATCTTGTTCTTTCTTTTGCCTACACTGCAGGGGTTATTTCACGTTGCAAAGTAACATAATTTCCTGCTATTATACAATCATCATTTATGGGTATTTTAGCTTCGCGCCCTGTCGGTGGAAATCGTCCTTCGACGAAGCCTCCTCACAGGAAGCCACCGCATTATTCGTCCGCAAAGGTACGAAAAAACTCTTTTTCCGAAGTCTCTTCGCAGGGAAAAATACACAAAACAATGTGCCTTATCCCCATGATTAGGTATAGTGCACCATCCCTTGCACGGGGCCTTGGAGCGATTTTTGCACATTCATTGCTCACAAAGAGGCTTTACGATTTGCAGATATGGATGTTTTTAAGTATTTTTGCATCGGAAATCGGTCATGAGAACGTTTGGGCACCCCGGTGGACGGAACACGAAGCTGGCTGCCGCTGCGTTCAAACACATGCCGCAAGTTGAACAACAATCTAAAGACAGACATCCATACAGCGCATCAAATAATCTAAAATAGCAACAATGGAAAATCAAGAAACAAAACCAATCGAATTGTCCGAGAGCGCGTTTCGCGAGCTCAAACCGGACGAAAAGTACGAGCCGGTGATGAGTCCGGACAAGAATTATCCCGAGGTCAACGCATGGTCTGTGACCTGGGGCGTGCTCATGGCGGTGATCTTCTCTGCCGCCGCTGCCTATCTGGGACTGAAGGTGGGCCAGGTCTTCGAGGCCGCTATCCCCATCGCTATCATCGCCATCGGCCTTTCCTCGGCGGCAAAGCGCAAGAACGCTCTCGGCGAGAACGTCATCATCCAGAGTATCGGAGCTTGCTCGGGCGCTATCGTGGCAGGCGGCATCTTCGTCATGCCGGCCATCTACATGCTCGACCTGCATGCCGACTTCCTCAGGATCTTCATCGCCGCGGCCCTCGGTGGTGTCTTGGGTATTCTGTTCCTGATTCCTTTCCGCAAGTATTTCGTCAAGGACATGCACGGAAAGTATCCCTTCCCCGAGGCAACGGCTACGACCCAGGTGCTCGTCTCGGGCGAGAAGGGCGGCAGCCAAGCCAAACCGTTGTTGCTGGCAGGCATCATCGGCGGACTCTATGACTTCACCGTGGCCACCTTCGGATGGTGGAACGAGCAGGTGACAAGCCGCGCCGTGGCCTTTGGCGAGACGATAGCCGAGAAGGCCAAGCTGGTCGTGAAACTCAACACGGGTGCTGCCGTACTCGGACTGGGATACATCATCGGCCTCCGTTACGCCTTCATCATCTGCATGGGCTCCATCTGCGTATGGTGGATCATCGTGCCCGCCATGGCCATTATCTTCCCCGACACGGTACTGAACCAATGGGATCCGACCATCACCACCGCCGTGGGCGATATGACGCCTGAGCAGATCTTCACTTCCTACGCCCGCTCCATCGGCATCGGCGGCATCGCCATGGCCGGCATCATCGGTATCGTCAAGAGCTGGGGCATCATCAAGGGTGCTGTGGGCCTGGCGGCACGCGAGATGAAGGGCAAAGGCGCCGCTGACAAGGACGTCATCCGCACGCAGCGCGACATTTCCTTCAAGATCATCGCAGTGGGATCGGTCCTCACCCTGATCATCACCTTCCTTTTCTTCTACTTTGGCGTGATGAACTTCAACCTTCTCCATGCCGTAGTGGCCATTCTCCTGGTGGCTATCATCGCTTTCTTGTTCACCACCGTGGCTGCCAACGCCATTGCCATCGTCGGCTCCAACCCAGTATCAGGCATGACGCTGATGACGCTGATTCTCGCCTCGGTCGTCATGGTGGCGGTCGGTCTGACGGGAAAGGCTGGTATGCTGGCCGCACTCCTGATGGGTGGAGTGGTCTGCACGGCACTGTCTATGGCTGGTGCTTTCGTCACCGACCTCAAGATCGGCTACTGGCTCGGTACCACGCCGAAGAAGCAGGAGACCTGGAAGTTCCTTGGCACGATCATCTCTGCCGCCACCGTCGCTGGCGTGATGATGCTATTGGACAAGACCTACGGCTTCAAGGGTGACGCGCTGGCTGCTCCGCAGGCCCACGCCATGGCTGCCGTCATCGAGCCGCTGATGAGCGGACAGGGCGCACCGTGGCTGCTCTACGGCATTGGCGCCGTCATGGCCTTGGTGCTCGACCGCTGCAAGGTGCCTGCACTGGCCTTCGCGCTCGGTATGTTTATCCCCATCCAGCTCAACTTGCCGCTGCTCGTGGGTGGCGCAGTCAACTGGTTTGTCACCACACGCAGCAAGGACGAGGAGCTGAATAAAGCGCGTGGCGAAAAGGGTACGCTTATCGCGTCGGGCTTCATCGCCGGTGGTGCGCTGATGGGTGTGGTCTCCGCCCTGCTGAAGTTTAGCGGCGTGGAGTTTGACTACACCGACTGGTGGAACAACCACCTCTCAGAAGTACTCTCGCTGGTGGCCTACATCGCATTGATCATCTATTTCGTCTTTGCGACCAGGGTCAGCAAGAAGGACATAGAGTAAACCTCTTTGATGCCCGGCGCCGATGCGCCGAGCATCATTACGACAGAAATCACAACGACAGACATCATTACGACAGACGGGCGGCTGCTATCATGCAACCGCCCGTCTCTTCGTATAGGGTTTCTGTTCTACCGACTACATCTTGCCTGCGTCGCCCAGGTAGCTGTCCTTGAAACCAAGGAAATAGAGCACGCCGTCGAGACCAATCGTCTTGAGGTTCTGCGGCGCATTGGCCTGGACACGGGGCTTGGCATGGAAGGCAATGCCCAGTCCGGCCTCGCTGATCATCGGCAGGTCGTTGGCGCCATCGCCTACGGCAATGGTCTGGGCGAGGTTGACCTTCTCCACCTGGGCGATGAGACGCAAGAGTTCGGCCTTACGCTTGCCATCGACGATCTCGCCAAGGTAGCGACCGGTCAACTTGCCGTCTTCTCCCACCTCCAGCTCGTTGGCATAGACATAATCAATACCATAGCGACGCTGCAGGGCCTCGCCAAAATAGGTGAATCCACCACTGAGGATAGCGATCTTGTAGCCGTAGGTCTTCAGGACGCGCATCAAGCGGTCCGTACCCTCCGTGATCGGCATCTCGTCCACGATCTCAGCCATGACACTGGCATCAAGACCTTTGAGCAAAGCCACGCGACGGGTAAAACTCTCCTTGAAGTCTATCTCGCCACGCATGGCACTGGCCGTGATGGCAGCCACCTCGTCATAGACACCATTGCGACGCGCCAGCTCGTCGATACACTCCGCCTGAATCAGCGTAGAGTCCATATCGAAGCAGATCAAACGGCGCATGCGGCGATACATATCATCCTTCTGGAAAGAGAAGTCCATCTCCTTCTCCTGAGACAATCGCATCAGTTCGCGCTGCATCTCCTCACGGTCGCGGGGATTGCCACGCAATGAGAACTCCACACAAGCTCGCATGTTCTTCTGCGGATGGACGATGCTCTGACGGCCTGTGAGGCGACGGATGGCATCAATATTCAGTTCCTGACGGGTCACGACGTCGGTGGCAGCAGCAATCTGACTGGCTGACAAGCCGCGGCCGATGATCGTAAGGATGTAGCGGTTTTTGCCCTGCCGGTCCACCCACTTCTCATACTCCTCGTCACCAATGGGTTCGAACTCGATGTTCACACCCAGCTCGGTAGCCTTGAAGAGCAGGTTCTTCATCACATTGCCCGATGTCTGCTCGTCAATGCGAAACAATATGCCCAGACAGAGCGTACTATGGATATCAGACTGGCCAATATCCAAAATCTGCGCATTGCCCTGCGCGAGAATATCCATGATGGAGGCTGTCAGACCAGGACGGTCCACACCCGTTATACTAACCAAGATTTGTTCTCTCTTTACCTTGTTGTCTTCCATATAAAACTAAAACCATTATTTACTGCGGCGTCGCAAGGCGTGGTAGGCCCTTGCGACAGTCGGGGCGCGGACAAGGTCAATCTGCCTTGCCGCTAAGCCCCATTGCTTGTCATTGATTATCCTTTATGGGTGAAGTGTATACTATCACTACCAAAAATCTCTTTTTACCTATATTTTATTGTATGCCCCGCTTGTCGAGCGCATCGGCATAGTCCTTCGCATTGCGCTGGTGCTCCTCGTAGGTCTTGGCAAAATTGTGGGACCCACTGAAGTCGGGCTTGGCACACATATACATATAATCGTGGTGCGCATAGTCGAGCACGGCGTCGATAGCTGCCACGGAGGGGATGCGAATCGGGCCCGGTGGAAGTCCTTTGTGGCGGTAGGTGTTGTACGGACTGTCGGCGGAAAGCATTTCCTTATAGATACGCTTGGCTTTGAAATTGCCCGTGGCAAATTTCACGGTCGGGTCGGCCTGGAGGCGCATGCCATCGTTGAGGCGGTTAATGTACATACCCGCCACCTTCGGCATTTCGCTCTCATCATTGGTCTCCTCATCGACAATGCTCGCCAAGGTAATCACCTCGTTTTGCGAAAGTCCCATGTCCTGGGCCTTCTTCATGCGGTCCTCATTCCAAAAGCGCTTGCTCTCTTTGTCCATCCGCTTAAGAAAATCGCTCACGCTGATGTCCCAATACAAATCATAAGAGTTGGGAATAAACATTCCGACAACGGTCTCCGGGGTGTACCCGTAGCGCTTGCAGACCTTCGGATCGTTGAGGGAGTCGAGTAGCTCGGCAGAGGTGAACATCAGTACACGGCTCACCTCGCGGGCCAAGTCGGCCTTCGTGCGCACCGACTTCAACGTCAGCGTCTCCGAGGCCTGGGCTCCATTGTGGATATGGCGGTAGGTTTGAAGCGCACCCTCACTTCCCACGCGGTAACGGCCGGTCTGAATGTTGTCGGCATAGTCGGACCACAGCAGCAACCTGCGGAACACTTGGTAGGGGACGGGCTTTGAAACGCGTTTCACTTTGACCAACACGGAATCGATGTTGTCGTCAGTATCAATACGGATGCAGGTGTTGCCATCACCACCAGCCATACTTGAAAAGAACAAATAATAGACGATAGCGGCGAGCACAACAGCCACGACGGCCAATGCCTTCCACTTGTTACCGGAACTTCCCTTGCGTCGGGTGGAGCGTCTTTTCTTCTTTACCATGATATACTGCTATTCGATTAGCGAGTGCAAAGGTAGCTAAAATCAAGTAAAAGACGCTTCTTTGAAACCACGTTTTATCTTTTTTTGAACTTAAAAAGCACTTATGTCTATAAAAAACGGTAATTTTGCGGCATCATGTACAGAGTGCGCCACCAAACGAAAGCGATAGGGAAAGCCATTGGGAGAACAGTCATGCTGCTACTCCTGCTGGCAGGATGGGGTACGACGGAAGCAAAACGGCACGCAAAGACGGACGACGTGCTCAACCTGGTGGCCTCCTATCCCGCGCTGATATGCTCTACCCCACCCGACTCCTTCACCACCTTTAGCTATGCCAAGGTGCTGATCAACGTCGATCGGCGCAACCTGACACTCGCCACCGCGCCTACCTTGTTCTATCTGATGCATGACAACCGCCGCCACTTTCTCTCTGAAAGTTATGTGCGGCTCACCTACCACCGCGACCGAGACGACGTCATCGAACCGCTGCTCTATCTCTCAACCATCTACAACCGCCACCGGACGCTCCCCAACCTGCGCGTCTATCTCCTGCCGTCTCCCTACGAACCCACACTGTTTGCCGGGCATATTCTCTCGCCGCTCTGTCCGGAGAACCGCAGCTTCTACCGCTATCGCACACGGACGGACGAGGACGGACTGCTGCGACTGTTCTTCAAAAGTCGCATACGCAACACCCAACTGCTACGCCGAGGATGGGTGACGATCGAGAAGGGTACGGGCAGAATCCGAAGATTCCGATTCGAGGGCGAATATGACATGGTGGCTTTCATCACGGAAGGGGAAATGGGCTCGGAGGGGATCCCGTCGCTCTTCCCGAAGGAGTGCAGCCTCAACGGTACGTTCAACTACTTGGGCAACCGGCTGCATGCATACGTCAGTACTTTTCCTCAGCTCCCCGAGCTGCTTCCCAACCTACCCAAAGTCAGCAACGACCCGATGCTCATGGACAGTATCCGGCCCGTAGCACTGGACAGCCTCGAACTACAACTGGCTGCCACCTACAACCGCCCTGCCAAGGACACAACCGCCAAGGACACCATAGCCTCAGACAGCATAGCGAGGAAACGGACCAACTGGGTCAAGCGCATACTGTGGGACATGATCGGCGACAATATCCTCAACCGTATCAGCGCGCGCTTCGGTAGCAACGACCAGGGATACGTGCGCTTCAACCCGCTCTTCAACCCGCTCTATATGGGATATAGCGAGCGACGCGGACTGTACTACAAGTTTAAGATGCAGGGCAACTACCGCTTCAACGACAATAGTGAACTATCCACAACGCTCAGGCTGGGCTATTCCTTCAAACAGAAGCAACTGTTCTACAACCTCCCCGTGACGTGGCGCTTCAACAAGCGGCGCAACGGCTTCGTCTATTTGCAATACTCCAACGGCAATCGTATCACCGACTCGCGCGTGCTGGAGGCTATCAAGGGCACTACGACACGAGACACCATCCAGTGGGACACCCTTGGCCTCGACTACTTCAAGGACTCTCGACTACAGCTCTCGGCGGGGATCGATCTCGACCCGTCGCGACTGGCCATCGAGACGGGTGTCGTCTTCCACCGTCGTACGGCCCTCAACAAATATGGTTTCGACCTCACCAACCGACCGAGCACCTATCGCTCCTTCGGTCCCTTTGTCAAACTCACCTGGCGCCCCCTCACCGACCGGGTGCCATTAGCATTCTCCATGCGCTACGACCAAGGGATCGAGTGGTTGTCCAGCAACCTCCGCTACTCGCGACTGGAACTGGACGGACAATACATCCGCAACCTCTCGCGCATGCGGAGTCTGTCGCTACGGGCAGGTAGCGGATTCTATCTCGACAAGGTGGGAAACACCTACTTTGTCGATTACCACAATTTTCATGAGGAATATGTACCTGGCGGATGGAATGATGAATGGACGGGAGAGTTTGAGGTACTCAACTCCCATTGGTACAATGCCTCTCAATTCTATGCGCGGGCGAATGCCACCTACGAGAGTCCAATGCTTTTCCTCTCCCGCGTCCCCTTACTGGGACGAGCCGTGGAGATGGAACGGTTTCATGTAGGGGCATTGGCCGTCAGCCACTATGTGCCGTACATTGAACTGGGGTATAGTTTCACCAATCGCCTGTTTTCCTTCGGTATCTTCACGGGTATGGCTCCCCACCACTTCGAGGGTGTGGAACTGAAGTTTGGACTGGAGCTTTTCAATAATTGGTAAAAGACTAATTGACCGTAATATGGAAGCAACCCTGCTTGTTCTCGTGCTTCACAAAACAGCGGCCCTGCTTTCTCATATCACTAAGGACTTCACTAAGCACCCACTTGAGCGTATCGTCACGCACAGGACGTGTGACGGGTGCGTAATGGTTGTAGGCTATGTCGAAAGTGGTGCCATAGAGGTGGCAACTATTCTCTGTCGCATTGTGATTGTAGCGGCGGAGCGCTACGACATCCTCCTTGGTACGAAGGAGACTTGAGACAATGAGCTTGTTCATCGGTATGCCCTTCACCTGGAGACTGTCGAGGAAATTGCAGGCTATATCCTGGAGCAGGACGGCGGCTCGGGGCACCAAATAGGGCACGCTACGGCTCAACTTGCGCACGTCATAGTAGGGATTGCTGCCCACATAGACCAACTCTCCCTTGCGTTTTTCGGCATCGGCGCGGTCGAGGACGGCGCTCACTCCGTGACGCTCGGCTGCCTGCAACTGCACCATCTGGGAGTCGGGAAAGCACTCACGATAGCTGCCAACGCCACGCACACGGGTGCGACGCTCGCTGCCGTCGGGATTGAAGAAGTTGGTCAGCGCAAAAGGAATGTCCGACGAGCCCAACAGACGGGTAGCATCGCTTTCTTTCGTTTCGGCTACCCCACCATCGTTGCTCGCCACCATCTCATCTCCTATACTGTCGGCAGCAGCCAACGACGAGTGGTCTATCTGGTCGGAATAGTGCGTGCCCGCCACATCAGGTCGAATAATCCGGACCAACGCAAGCACACCCGTGACGATAAGAAAACCTAACAAGTAATTCTTCTTGGACAACTTAAACTTCTTCATATTCGGTCGCAAAGTTACAAAAAACACCCGACAAGAATAGTAGGTCTGCCCATCTTTTTATGATGAACAAGACCAAAAAGAGGGCTTTGCCCCATTTTCAGCGGACTAAGGGTTGAGTTTCACCTGGGCATAGCGGATCGCCTTGCTCTCTTTGGAGAGGGAGACGGTATAGGCCGTGCCCTTAATAGTGCGGCGATAGACGTAGCTTGCGCCTTCTATCTGCCAGCAAGTGTCGTGGCGGCTGACGGTGTCGATACGGTGGAAGAAGTCCAACGGGGGAATGGTGTCCATCGTGAGCACTGCTGAGAAACTGCCACTGGCCACGGTCTCCTCATAGGCAGCGATACTCGCCGTGTCGGGGACGAATGGGGTCTCGCTCAAGACGCGGTACTTCGGAAACTGGAGGCCCGTGACCAGCTGGAGATTGACGGGCATCACGGTATCGGTCTCCAACGGGGCAAACACGCTCTGCGGCACACTGTCGGCATCAGAGGGGGTGGAGTTAGTGGCAAGATGGCAAGAGGCCAGGGTGGAAAGGCAGATGATATAAAGCAGCTTTCTCATGTTTATTTTCCTTCTTTTTCGAGTTTTTTGATCCTACGTTGCGCCTTAGCGTAATCGGGACGCAACTCCAAAGCCTTGCGGTAGTTTTTGATGGCAGCAGCCGTAAGGCCCTCGCTCTCGCATTCTTTCCCCATCACGAAGTATTCCGTTGCAAGTTTTTCCAAGAACTTCTCCCGAGCAGCCAGCGCTTCCTTGAGGCGCTCGTTCTCCTCGCGCAAGGCATTGAAATGGTTGAGCTTCAAGCGGAACAGGCGCTTGCTGGCAGGCTTCTCGATGTCGTAGCGACTGTGGATGGCAAGAAAGAACTGGTCAATGAAACGTCCATAGTCCCCCTCCTCCCAGGCGCGGGCAGCATCATAATACTCCTTGTCGGCCTTGGACTGTCGTAATACGCGCCCGATCAGTCCGGCATCATTGTAGTTGCGGGCAAAGCCTAGTACCTCGTCCTTCACAAAGATGTCGCTCCGACGCACGGGAGCGTGCAGGCGAATGCCCTCCAAGGAGGTACAGCGGGAGAGTGCCACATAGGTCTGGCCACCCGCAAAGGCTCCATGGCCTAAGTCGATATCAGCTCGTTGGAAGGTAAGTCCTTGGCTTTTGTGGATGGTAATAGCCCAAGCGAGTTTCAAGGGGTACTGAATGTAAGTGCCAATCTGCTCCTCCACAATCTTCTTCTCGGTCTCGTCGAAGTGGTAGCGCACGTTTTCCCACAACTCTCGTTCCACCTGGAGCTGGTCGGCCGTTTCTGTCTGCACATAGAGAAGGCCAGCTTCCTCGTCAATACCGGTGATTACCCCCAGCGTTCCATTGACCCATAGATGGTCTGCATTGTTCTTGACGAACATTACCTGGGCACCTACCTTCAATTGAAGTGTCAAAGGTGTGGGTAAGGAACTTTCAGGAAACTCACCATTGATTTCCCCTACGAGCTCTATGTTGTCGCCAGGCAACTTCGACAACTCCTCAGAATTGATCCAGTCGGCATTGTCGCGCGTCGTGGAAAGAGTGATAGAGAGGCTTCCCGAAGGTGCGTCGGCCGGTTGCGAGCGTTGCGACACGCGGGCATTGAGGGCGGCGAGGTCTGCAGGTATCACCCGATTGGTGCGAATGTGGTCGAGGATGGAGATGAAATGGGGATCGGTCTGTCGATAGACCTTCCTCAGTTCGATACTGACCAAGGGGAAGGCACGAAAGATATGGGCATTGAAAAAATAGGCTCCCTTATAGAAAGGTTCAAGGAGCTGGCGGTCCTCCTCTTTCAAAACGGGATCCAACTGATAGATATCTCCCACGAAGAGCATCTGCTTGCCTCCAAACGGCTCGCGCATCTTATGACAGTAGATGCGCAGGACCTTGTCGATGAAGTCGATAATATCGGCTCGCACCATCGACACCTCGTCAATGATTATCAGCTCCACCTCGCGCAGGAGCTTGATCTTTTCGCCATTATAGCGCAGCGTCTTGCGGATATTGCGTGCCGTATAACGGGTGTCGGTAGGCAACAACGGATGGAAGGGGAGTTTGAAGAAGGAATGAAGCGTAGCGCCTCCAGCATTGATGGCAGCAATGCCCGTCGGCGCAAGGACGACATGCTTCTTCTTGGTCGTAGCAGCAATATAGCGGAGGAAGGTAGATTTGCCTGTCCCCGCCTTGCCCGTCAGGAAGAGAGAGTTATGCGTGAACTGGACAATCTGGAGTGCCTGTTGCAACTCCTGATTGTCCAGATCCACTTTTTCTATAGTCGGTCCAGCCATGTCCTTTCGTTACCGATATTATAGCTGTTCGGCACGAGGACGCTGAGCCGGGGCGATACGCTGATGGCCTTCCGTCGATCCCGTCTTTCCTGACGACTGACTTGACTTGCCGGAAGAGGCGTTCGACTTGTTGGCAGAGGAGCCACTGGTCTCTGTCTTCGACTTGTGGTCGCCTTCGCCATGTCGAGGTTCCCCTGAGGCACCAGCCTCCTGCGGCATAGGCTCTCCATTCTCGTCCAGCATCTCTTCCTCCACATCTTCCTGGTGGTGGCGACGATTGCGATAATAGAGGTCGAGCGTATCGTTTTTGGCAGTCGAGACTACCGAAGTGACACATTGATAGGTCGAGGCCTCGATCTCGTCAGGGTCGGGAGCTGGCCACTTGCCCTTGTATTTCTCGTGATAGCGTGCGTCGGCATGAAGCATCTTGATAAACTCGCCACAGACGGGGAGTGCGGTCTTGGAACCCTGACCGAGAGCTCCCGTTCGGAAATGGATACTCCGATACTCGCCACCTACCCAGCATCCGACAACAAGTTTGGGGCTGACCGCCATAAACCAAGCGTCGGCGTGATTGTTGGACGTACCTGTCTTGCCACCCCAATCCGTATCGCCGTTAGGCTGGATGTAGTGGTTGAGGCTCATACTCGTGCCACGCGGCTCCATGCGTCCGCCTTTGAGCAACTCCTGCATGAAGAAAGCTGACCGGTAGGGAATGGCTTGCTTCTGATCGTCGGGACCATGGTAGATTTCATTGCCGTCCTTATCTACAATCCGCGTCACCAATACGGGCGAGTGGTGCTTGCCGTCATTGGCCACGGTGCAATAACTATCAGTCAAATCCAAGAGATTGACATCGCTCGAGCCCAAGGCCAACGACGGCTCGTCGGCAAGCGGACTGGTGATACCCATGTCCTGGGCCGTACGGATGATATTGGGTATTCCCATCTCCTGACCGAGCTTGACGGCAATGGAGTTGATACTCTGGGCAAAGGCGCGCTTGAGCGTGACACTATCGCCCGAGAAACGTCCATTGGCGTTGGTAGGCCGCCAGGTATTGTACTCGCCAGTCTTCTTGTCAAGCACCTCCATCTGAATATACTCGTCTCGGCGCTTGTCACAGGGAGTAACTCCCTGATTCATTGCCTCGGTATAGACAAAGAGTTTGAAGGTGGATCCTGGCTGACGCTCTGTCGTCACCTTGTCATACTTCCACGACTCAAAATCAATATCACCCACCCAAGCACGTACCGCTCCTGTCTGCGGCTCCATGGCTACCAGTCCGGTATGCATGAAACTCACCATATAGCGGATGGAATCGAGCGTGGACATCTCCTTCTCTATCGAGCCTCGTTCGTAGTCGAAAAGTCTGACCATGTGCGGCTTGTTGAGATAGTGGAGCACACTGTCGGGGTTGTTGGGGAAGCGCTGCTGAAGGGCGCGATAGACGGGAAGGCGCTGGGCAATCTCCTCGATAAACCCGGGCAACTCCTTGCCGGTCTCGTCACACCAAGGATTCATACCATTCCATCCCTTCGCATCACGATGGATGTACCAATGGCGGTCGAAATTGCGCTGGATCTGCTCCATCTGCTTCTTGACGGCCTGCTCGGCATACTCCTGCATCTGCAGGTCGATGGTGGTATAAATCTTCAGACCCGCACTATACAGGTCATAGCCATTCTCCTTCAACCACGGGTCGAGGTATTTGGAGACGGCCTCACGGAAATACAATGCCTTGCCGCCATAGTATTCCTCCACATGAAGTTCAGCACCAAGCTCGCGTTTGGAGTAGCGCTCGTAGTCAGACTGTGACATGTCGCCATGCGTCACCATATTGTAGAGCACGGTATTGCGACGCGCCATGGAGTTTTTGGGGTGTGAAATGGGATTGTAGGAAGTCGTGGCCTTGAGCATTCCCACGAGGGTGGCACACTGGTCGGGCGTCAATTGACTGGGTTTGCAGTCGTAATAGGTCTTGGCCGCCGTCATGATACCAAAGGAGTTGTTGCCAAAATCTACCGTGTTGGCATACATCGTGAGAATCTGCTCCTTGGAATAGACAAACTCCAGTTTGGTGGCGACAATCCACTCCTTGCTCTTCATGATGAGCATGCGCACACCCGGCACCTTTCCCAAGAGTCCTGTAGAACTCTGGGATCGGGTACTGAACATATTCTTTGCCAGCTGTTGCGTAATGGTGGAGGCACCACGGGCTCCGCTATGAAGCAGAGCGTCCTTCACAGCGCCACCCAATCCCAGGAAATCGACGCCATGATGGCTATAGAAACGCTCGTCCTCGGTATCGACCAAAGCCTTCCAGAATACTGGATTGACCTGCTCATACTGCACGGGGGTGCGGTTCTCCTTGAAATACTTACCGATAAGTTTGCCGTCCGAGCTGTAGATTTCGGAGGCGGCAAAGGTGGGCGGTTCCTGTATCTCCATGAAACCGGGACTCTTGCCAAAGAGCCAAAGGAAATTGACATCGACCATGCCGAGATAGAGGAAGAAGGCAACGATAGTCGATACGATGCCTACCGCCGTCTTGGTGTACCATGGACGGCCCTTATAAAGGTGTGCGTACCAAGGGAAGAAGCCCTTGATGGCTCGCCAAGTGTTTCGTAAAAACTTCATGTTTTTAACTTCTAATTAAGAACTATGGTCGAGGGATGTCAAGGCGGTCTGAAGGGCTTTCTTTCCTGCTTCGATCCGCTCGTCGATATAAGCGATGATCGGCCCCACCTCGGCGGGATCAAACCAACGCATCTCCTCGTCGCGCTTATACCATGTCAGCTGCTTGCGGGCATAGCGTCGCGTGTTGCTTTGTATTCTGTCGATGGTCTGCTCCATCGTCACCAGGCCGTCCAGATAGTCGAACATCTCCTTGTAGCCCACGGTGTTGAGCGCATTGAGACGTCCGACCGTCTTTCCGGTGTCGTCAAGATTATCCACCGTGAACTTCGTCAGTGACGGCGTGACCGTACCGAGCAGCACACAGGGAAACGCGAAGATCACGAGGCAGGCCGCGAACGCCGCCCAAACGAGGAAATTCTTCGTTATAAACGACGC
>ERZ857629.2944-NODE-2944-length-15076-cov-15.452633_pt1 | contig 15076 bp, 16 predicted proteins | sample MGYA00519700_ERZ857629 | MGnify/ENA primary metagenome ERZ857629 (study PRJEB31778, sample SAMEA3449351) | human gut metagenome | biome: human gut; feature: human-associated habitat; material: faeces | place: United Kingdom | collected 2010/2012 ... | reverse complement strand
CTTTTTATATGGAGGAATCTATGAAAATAAATGATATATATGAAGTTACTATAAATGATGAAGATGATATTGGTAATGGTATTACTAGAATAGATAATTTTGTTGTTTTTGTTCCTTATGCATTAAAAAATGAAAAAATAAAAGTAAAAATCACTAAAATAAATAAGAGATTCGCAACTGCTAAAATAGAAGAAATAATTAATATAGATGATAGAAGACAGTGTGCTAAATGTAAGATATTTAATGAATGTGGAGGATGTTCATTCTTACATTTAAGTTTTAATGAAGAAAAGAAAAAGAAGATAGACTTTATAAATAAATTATTTAATACTAATGTTAAAGAAATACTTACTAATAACGAATATAATTATAGAAATAAAGCTACTTTTCATGTCAAAAATGGTATGATTGGATATTATAGTGAAAACACTAATAATTTAGTAGAATTTGATAATTGTTTACTTTTAGATAATAGAATTAATGAAGTATATAATGTTTTAAAGAATATAAATCTTAGTGGCGTATCCGAAGTAGTAGTTAGGACTTCTAAAAATAATATTATGGTTATTCTTAAGGGTCAAAAAGAAGAATTTAATTACGATGAATTAGTTAATAAAATTAAGATAGATTCTCTATATTTAAATGATAAACTATTATATGGTAGTGCTTATATTATAGAAGAACTTGGTAATATTAAATATAGTATTTATCCCAATGCATTTTTTCAAATTAATACAGATAATATGAAAATTATGTATGATAAGGTTAAAGAATATGCTGGAAGTGGAAATAAACTTTTGGACTTATATTGTGGTACTGGTACAATTGGAATATATCTTAAAGAAAATTTTGAGGAAGTCACTGGTATTGAAGTGAATAAGGAAGCAATATTAAATGCTAATATTAATAAAAACTTAAATAATTTAAGGAATATTAATTTTATTTGTGGAGATGCAAGTATTGCTAAAAATAATGATTATGATGTTATAGTAGTAGATCCTCCTAGAAGCGGTTTATCTAAAAAAGTAATAGATTTTTTAAATAAAAGTAATGCTAAAACAATTGTATATGTTTCTTGTAATCCTAAAACTTTAAAAAGAGATTTAGATTTATTAGCTAAATATAGTATGACAAAGCTTGAATGTATAAATATGTTTAATAAAACTAAGCATTGTGAAGTAATAACATCTTTAGAAAGAATATAGATAAAAAAACATTAATATGTTAATATTTTTTATAATGATATTTAATAATATCAAATAAAATAATTTTTCTTGAATGAGTAACAAATGTTTGCTATTATAGTTACATACATAAATATATTTCAGGAGGTTTAAAAATGATGTCATTAAATGAATATAAAAATTGTTTAATTAATACTTATAGTTGGACTATTGATAAAAGTGATGAGTTTGTTCTAAAAAGAAAAAGGGTATTAGATAAAGAATATGGTGATGAATTTTTATCTAAGGTTATTAGTGATTCTTATGATTTTGCTAGAAGTGTTTTAGATGATGTAAGTATAAATTATGGTTATTATATAAATAATGTTTTTGATGATACGACTTCATATATCAATTTAGGATTACATGGAGGATGGATGTCTGATACTTTATATGTCGATTCTGAAGGAAGACAAGTGAGTGCACATATTATTAAAACTATTTTTGGTAGAGGCATTATGATTGAACTTAGAACTGAAGAAGTTGAAAGAGAAGTAGAAGATGATATGTTTATTTTTGATTATAATTATTATATTTATATGCAGGGATTTCCTGAAAATTTAGATGAAGTTAGAAAATTACTATCAAAAGATGAATTGCAATTAAAAAGAAACGGATGATGAAATATGATCACATTTGAAGAATTTATGAAAGTTGATATAAGAGTTGGAACTATTATAGAAGTTAAGCCTTTTTTAAAGGCTAGAAAACCTGCTTATCAATTAAGAATTGATTTTGGTGATGAGATTGGTATTAAAAAGAGTAGTGCTCAAATAACTGAAGTATATAAAATAGAAGATTTAATTAATAAGCAAATACTTGCTGTTGTTAATTTTCCACCTAGACAAATAGCTGATTTTATGAGTGAAGTATTGGTTCTTGGTACTTATAGTAAACAAGGAGTTGTTTTGATAAGACCAGATATGGATGTTAAGAGTGGAGATAAATTAGGGTAAAAAATAGAGGAAATTTTGAAGTTTCCTCTTTTAATTTGCAGTTATATATTACCATAAAATGGCTATTTTTTAAAGATTGGTAATACACTTAAAATTATGATATTAAGTATTGGGTGTAAGAAACGAATGATATAATTTTATATGAAAATGATCAAAAAAATATTAATAATTTAGTTAGTATGAATGAAATAACTAAAGATAAAAATTTAGTTTTGGCTCTAAAAGTAAATTATATAGTTGTTTTATGAACTTAAAAAAAGAATTTAAATTTAATGATGCAGTTAATGAATATTTAGATATGTATTATTCTAAAATTGTTAAAACTATTTTATATTTTGGCTTTAATAATAAATTGAAATTTTTAGTTGGAAGAGATGATACTATTATTGTATAATTGTTTATATATAGGAGATTTTATGAAGAAAATTATTATTATAGGTTGTCCTGGTTCTGGTAAAAGTTATTTTTCAAAGAAACTTAGAGATTTGACAGGATATCCTCTTTATCATTTAGATAATATTTATCATAATGAAGATGGTACTCATATACCACGTGAAGAATTTGATAATATTCTAAGAAAAATATTTAAAGAGAAAGAATGGATAATAGATGGTAATTATCAAAGAACTATTGAGATGAGGTTAAAGGAATGTGATACTTGTATTCTTTTAGATTTTCCAACTGAAGTATGCATTAGTGGAGCAGAAGAAAGAGTTGGAAAGAAACGAGATGATATGGCTTGGTTTGAAGATAGTTTAGATCCTACGTTTAAACAATATATTATGGATTTTTCTAAAACTTCACTTCCATATATTTATGAATTAATAGATAAATATAAAAATAAAGTAAATATTTTAATATTTAAGAGTAGGGAAGAAACAAATAATTTTTTATCTGAATATAAAGGAGAATAATATGATTATATATAATGAACTTAGTATGGAAGAATACACTAAGCTTTTAAATTCTGTTGGTTGGAAGATTCCTTCTTTGAGACTTCTTAAAATATCATTAGAACGAGGTATTAATGTAAAGTGTGTAATGGATGAAAAAACTATTGGTATGGCAAGATTTGTTACTGATGGAGGATATGCTGGACTTTTAATGGATGTTGTGGTCCATCCTGATTACCAAGGTAATGGATATGGAAAAATGCTTATTAAATCGTTATTAGAATATATAAAAGATAATATTTTACCTGGTGAAGAAGTAATGATACAATTGTTATCAGCACCTAATAAACAATCTTTTTATTCAAAATTTGGATTTAAAGTTAAACATGAAGTTGCTGAAGATGGAATGTATATGTGGTTAAAAAAATAAAAGGTGAATGTTTGCATATTCACTTTTATAATGTTAAAATAATAATGTATTTTAGGAGTTGTTTATGGAGGACTATAAGGAAATAGAAAGAAGTATAATTACTAAATATAGAAAAGATATATGGAGTAAATTTGTTAAAGCAGTTCAAGATTATAAATTAATAAATAAGAATGATAAAATAATGGTATGTATTAGTGGTGGAAAAGATTCTTTTTTACTTGCTAAATGTGTAGAAGAACTACAACGCCATGGCAAGGTAAATTTTGATGCTTATTACGTTGTTATGAATCCCGGATATGCAGAAAAAAATAGAAATTTGATTTATAGTAATGCTAAACGTTTAAATATTCCAATTACTATGTTCGATAGTGATATATTTGATGTCATAAATACCATAGGAGGAGAGAAACCATGTTATTTATGTGCTCGTATGAGAAGAGGATTTTTATATAGTAAAGCAAAAGAACTTGGGTGTAATAAGATAGCTCTTGGTCATCATCTTGATGATGTTATAGAAACTACATTACTTTCAATGTTTTATGGTTCTGAGATTAAAACGATGATGCCTAAACTTCATTCTGATAATTATGAGGGAATTGAATTAATTAGACCACTTTATTTAGTTAAGGAAGATGCTATAATTTCATGGAAGAATTATAATAATCTTACATTTTTAAATTGTGCTTGTAAATTTACTGAAAGAAATGAAATGAATGATGAAAATACAAGTAAAAGAAAAGAAATGAAAGAATTAATAAAAACTCTTAGAAAAAATAACAAATCAATAGATTATAATATATTTAAAGCATTAGACAATATTAATTTAAATTGTGTGCTTGGAACTAAGAAAAATGGTGTTTATACAAGTTTTTTAAATAGTTATGATGAGGATGAATTAAGTGAAAAAAAATAGATTTTTAATATTCTAATAATGTAGATTGTGAAGAATTTATAACTAATTGTAGTGATAAAAAATATTATTAAAATAGTTAGATATTTAGAGGAGACACTATGAAAAATAAGAAAGAAAGAATTAGTATACCTAGTTATACCTTGAGTGAAGAATTGATTAATTCTATTTCTCATGGTATTGCTGCTATATTTAGTATTTGGGGACTTATAATGCTTATTATTAAAGCTAGTAAAGTTGGTGCTATGGCAGTTACAACTGTTACTTTATTTGGCACTACGATGATACTTTTATATACTATATCTTGTATATATCATGCATTAAGTCCTAGAATTATTGGTAAAAAGGTTATGAGAGTAATTGATCATTGCAATGTGTTCTTACTTGTTTTTGGTACAATTATTCCAATAGCACTTGTAGGTATGAAAGGGGTTTATGGTTGGATATATTTTGGAATAGTTGGTTTTGTAACATTGCTTGGAATCATTTTTTCTGCCATAGACGTGGATAAAAATGAAAAGATAGAAGTTGTTTGTCATCTAGTTAATGGTTGGAGTGCAGTTTTCTTTATAAAACCATTAATTGCTGGTGTTGGTAAAACGGGACTTTTATTAATTATATTAGGCGGTATTATGTATTCTATTGGAGCTTTTTTATATGCAATAGGCTCTAAAAAGAAATATATGCATTCTGTATTTCATTTCTTTTGTATATTAGGAACAATATTTCATTATTTTGCAATTTATTTATTTGTATTATAAAATAAAATTTAATTAAGTTATCAAAAAAAAGAAGCATATATAAATATATATACTTCTTTTATATAGTATAATTTTTAATTTATTATAAATATATTTTTGATTTTTGATTTATTTTTATTATAAAGTTTTACTATTTCTATAGTTATAATTCCGAAAAATATATTTGCTAGTATGCACAATAGCAACATTAAAGGGTATGATATTGTGATTCTTAATTTTGTTAATAATTCTTTCATTATATCTATTATTAACCATTGATATATATACATTGGTAAACTTAATTTTTCTAAATAATAGAATATTTTATTATTAGAAAATTTTGTTAATAATAAATCTTTATTTGTTGAAATCACTATACATATACTAAATATAATAACTATTAATATATCAAATTTTTGATGAGCTTTTGATATGTTGACTAGATAAAATACACTTAAGTAGCCTAGTAATTCTGTTATTAATAAAATTATTTTTGAAAATTTAGTATATTTAATATTGTTGAATTTTTCACTTAACACATATAAATACATTCCTAAGTTTATAAGCATAAATCCTCTTAGCAGACCTTTTATACCAAATGGTGTTGGAATCCATGGTCCTACTAAATGATCATAGTTTATTACTAAATAATTAGCAATTAATATTGTTATAATAGGACTTATTATATAAACAAAATTCTTTTTATATTTTATTAGGAAAGGAACTAAAATGCTTTCGGTTATTATAAGAACCATTAAATACCAATTAATTCCAAATATTTCATATTCGATGTTACCTTTAAAGTAGTTTGGTATTGCAAATAATCTATAAAAAGCTCTTGTATAATCAGTTAAAGTATAATGGTATGCTATAAAACAGAAAGGACAAGCTACTAAAATTAATATTAAGATATATGGAAAAAATTTTAAAATTTTACTTTTTAGAAATTCAAATGTTTCTTCACCTAAATTTTTTGAATTTTCATAATAAATAAATTTTTTCGCAAAAAAATATCCTGATACTAAAAAGAAAAATTCTACGCCAATACTTCCTGCTTTAAAAACCCATGGAGATTCTGGATAAAGTTCTCCTACATGTAATGCAGTTATTAGTAAACAAAACATAAATTTCCAAAATGATATTTTTCCATATCGTTGTTCTTTTTTCATATAAACCCTCCTTATTTTCTTGTACTGTTTATTTCATTATAAAACAATTTTAATTAAAATTATATATAAAATATTATTTATGGTATAATATTTTTGGTGATAACATGAAAAAAGAAGCAAAAACTAATGTTATGAGGATACTTGATCAAAAACGTATAAAATATTTTGTACATGATTATAGTGATACAGATATGGTAAGTGGACTTGAAGTTGCTTCTGTATTAAACCAAGATCCTAAAGTTGTTTTTAAGACTTTAGTTACTATAGGAAAAAGTAATAATCATTATGTTTTTTTAGTACCAGTATCTAGTAATTTAGATTTAAAGAAAGCTGCTAAAAGCGTTAATGAAAAATCTATCGAGATGATTAAATCAAAAGATTTACTTGGTTTAACTGGATATATACATGGAGGATGTTCACCAGTTGGAATGAAGAAATTTTTTAAAACCACAATAGATATTAGTGCTAAAAATAATGATAGAATATACTTTAGTGCTGGTAAAATTGGTTATCAAATAGAAACAACATTAGAAGAACTTTCAAAAGTAATAGAATATAATTTAGATGATATATGTGAGGAAAAAGATGTTTAAAATTAGTAAATATGTAGATTCAGATAAAGAAAATGTAGAAATTTATCCATTAGAAATAGAAATAAATGATAAAAAAAGTAAAACATTAGCTGTTGAAGTAAATGGATGCTTAGGGGATGACGATTATACATTTAGATTTATATTTAGTGATATAAAAAAGATATTTAATATCAAAGTTAATGACGAAGTTTGTTTAGATGAAAGTTATTTATTTGAAGGTGAAACCATGTTTACATATAATGGTGTTACTGACTTAGATACAACTTGTGACATAGATCTTTTTAGAATAGATATTAATAACTATGAATTTAATATAAGTTTTAATGCTCATGAATATAATGGAATAATCTCTTTTGAGCACGATTTAAAGAAGTATCTATGATATTTCTTTTTCGTCACTTAAAAGTCACTTTACTTTCATAAAATGTAGGTGTATTTGAAAGGAAGATATTTATGGAAATATTAAAAGTTGAGAATTTAACTAAAATATATGGAAAAGATAAAAATCAGGTTGTTGCACTTGATCATGTATCATTTTCTGTAGAAAAAGGAGAATTTGTAGCAATAGTTGGTGCTTCTGGTAGTGGGAAAAGTACACTTTTACATTTAATGGGAGGAGTAGATACTCCAACTAGCGGGAAAGTATATATAGATGGTAAAGATATATATAGTTTAAATAGTGATAACCTAGCTATATTTAGAAGAAGAGAAGTTGGGCTTATATATCAATTTTATAATTTAATACCTATTTTAAATGTAGAAGAAAATATATTACTTCCACTTGAACTTGATAATAGAAAAGTTGATAAATTTGAATTTAATGAACTATTAAAAATACTTGGTCTTCAAAATAGACGTAAACATTTACCTAATGAACTATCTGGTGGACAGCAACAAAGAACATCTATAGGACGTGCATTAATTACTAAACCTGCGATTATACTTGCTGATGAACCTACTGGTAACTTAGACTCTAAATCTAGTGAAGAAGTAGTAGAATTACTTAAAAAAATGAATAAAGAATATAAACAGACTATAATAATGATTACACATAACTTAGATATAGCAGCTGTAGCTGATAGAATTATTACTATAGAAGATGGAAAAATAGTTAAGGAGAAATAATTATGAGTATCCTTAATAAACTTACAATTAAAAATTTAAAACTTAATAAAAGAAGAACAATAGTAACAATTATCGGAATAATTTTATCTGTTGCTTTGATATGTGCTGTAGCAAGTATGGTATCTAGTTTTAGAGAAAGTTTGATTAGATTTGAAATAAATAGAGATGGCAACTTTCATTATGAATTTAGTAATGTAGATAGTAATACTTTAAGAGAAATAAAAAACAATAGAAATTTTGATAAAGTATATATAAGTAAAAATATTGGTTATTTAAAACTTAATAATAGTAAAAATGAAGATAAGCCTTATGCATATTTGATTGCTATGGATGATATAGCTATGTCTAATGTGTCACTTAATCTAATTGAAGGTAGATTTCCAACTAATGATAATGAAATAGTAATACCAAGACATTTAAAAACAAATGGTAGAATTGATTATAAAATTGGCGAAACAATAACTTTAGATTATGGAGATAGAGTTAGTGATGAATATATACTTAATCAAAATAACCCATTTAATAAAGGTGATGAAACATTTAAAATAAAAGGTACTAAAACATTTAAAATTGTTGGTATTATAGAAAGACCAAGTACTATAATAGAAAATTATTCTGCTCCAGGGTATACATTTATAACATATTTAAATGAAAGTGTTTATAGTGGTGAATATAATGTTTATTTAAGATATACTAAAGATGCGTTAAAAAATAGATATGAAGTAACTGCTAAATTATTAGACATAGACCCTATAAAGTATCAAAAATATATGACTGATTTAAGTTCTCTTAGTGAAAGCGAAATAGATGCTGTTGAAGAAAAAATTGTAAAAACACCACATATTATGAATGGATATTTAATTAGTCTTGAATCAATGAGCCTTAATGATGGTACTATGAAAGTACTTTATATGATTGCAACAATTGTAATCATAATTATTATTGTTTCTTCAATATTTTGTATTAAAAATAGTTTTGATATATCTATAACTGAAAAAACTAAAGAGTATGGAATGTTTAGAAGTATTGGTGCTACATCTAAACAAATAAAGAAGAATGTTTTATATGAAGCATTTATACTTGGAATAATTGGTATACCTCTTGGTATATTATGTGGATTACTTGCTTCATGGATACTTATTAAAGTATGTAATTATTATTTATATGGTACTCTTAATGGAATAACATTAGTCTTTAGTACAAGTTTTATAGCAATATTAATATCAATATTACTTGGAAGCATAACAATATATTTTTCAGCATTAAAGAGTGCTAGAAGAGCATCTAAATTATCTCCAATGGTAGCTATAAGAAATAGTGAAGATATTAAAATAAAATCTAAGAAGTTAAGAACTCCTAAATATATAAAATCATTATTTGGAGTAGGTGGAGTTATATCATATAAGAATTTAAAAAGAAATAAAAAGAAATATAGAACAACAGTTATATCAATAGTAGTATCAGTATCAGTATTTATTGGACTTTATTACTTCATGAATATGGCATTTAGTACACTAAATTTAGAAGTAGGCAAGTCTGATGCTAATATACAACTTATAATAGGTGATAATAGTAAAGATAAAGAAAACAACTTAAATAAAATAGAGCAAATATTTAATCTTGATAATATAGAAAGAATAAGTTTTCAAAAAAGACTATTAGGTGAAATTATAGATAAAACACTTTACACAAAAGAATTTAATAAACTTGTTGGTACTAATGGTACAAAGATATCAATATTTGCAATAGGAGATTCAGAATATAAAAACTACGTTAAATCACTAGGATTAAATTATAGTGATGTTAAAAATACAGGAATTCTTATCAATAATTCATTTGCTTATGATGAAGATAGTAAAAAAGATATAGAAATATCAGTGCTAAATATTAAAAAGAACGACAAAGTTGATATAAAAATAAATAACATAACTCATCAAATAAAAATATCTGAAGTTACTAAAGAAAGACCATTTGGATTTAGTAATACTTATAGTTCAGGATTTATAATAGTAAGTGATGAATATTTAAAAGAACTTGATAGTAATTTTAATTATGGCTGGATATTGATAAGAAGTAATAATGCCGATTTGTTACAAAGCAATATTGAAAAGATATTAGGAGATATAGATTATAATTTAGATAATATTGATAAAAATTATAGAATTGTTAAAGGAGTTTATACTTTAATGGCAATATTCTTATATGGATTTATTACAGTAATTACTTTAATTGGTATTACAAATATATTTAATACAATAACAACTAACATAAATTTAAGACGTGGAGAATTCGCAATATTAAAAAGTGTAGGAATGACATCACATGAATTTAATAGACTTATTAATTTAGAAACAGTATTCTATTCATTAAAATCATTATTAATAGGTATACCTTTAGGAGTAGGAATATCATATTTAATATATATAGCGTTTTCAGAGGGAAGTAGAGAATTTCAATATGAATTTCCATTTGGAGGAGTATTTATAAGCATACTTGCTGTATTTATATTAGTATTTATTATAATGAATTATTCTTTAAAGAAAGTGAATAATCAAAATATAATAGAAGATATTCGTAATGAAAACATTTAAAAGGACTTAATGTCCTTTTATTATGTTATAATGTTATAGAAAGGATTTATATGAAAATATTACTTGTTGAAGACAATTTAAATATAAGAGAAAGTTTAGAATATTCTTTTAAAGTTAAAAATATTAATTTAGTTAGCAAATCTAATATTAAAGATACATTAGATTATTTGGAAAATAATAAAGTTGATTTAATAATATTAGATGTTACTTTACCTGATGGTAATGGTTTTGATTTATATAAGAATCAAATTAAAAATATGGGAATACCTGTTATATTTTTAACTGCTAGAGATAGTGAAGAAGATATAGTTAATGCTCTAGATATGGGAGCAAGTGATTACTTAACTAAACCTTTTAGAACAGGTGAATTGATTGCTAGAATTAATAAAATATTAAATAAGAAGACTATTTGTATTAAAAATATAACTTATGATTTAAATAAAATGTGTGTTTATAAGGATGATAAAGTTATTAATTTAACTACGCTTGAGCTTAAAATATTAGGACTTTTATTTAGTAATATAAATAAAGTAGTTACTCGTGATAAAATAATTGATAGTATATGGGAATGGACAGGAAATGATGTTAATGATAATACAGTTACTGTTTATATGAAAAGAATACGTGGGAAACTTGATAGTGATATAATAATTACATTAAAAGGAATAGGATATAGAATAGATGAAGAATAAAATAAATAAGAAAACTTTAATTTTTATAATAATAACTACTGTTATATCAGTTAGTTTTTTTAGCTTTATTTTAAATTATCAATATAGAAGTTATACTAAAAATTATAATGATAGTATTAATTCTATTATTTATGAGGTTACTCTTAAGTATCCTGATATTAATGAGTATGATTTAATTGAAGTATTAGATAGTAATAAAAATAGTGATGATATACTTAGTAAATATGGAATTAATGATAAAAACAGTTCTATTATAGAAAATGATAAATTATTTAAGAAGTATATTATTATTGATTTATTAGTTTTAGTAGTTATTATTCTTGTTATTTATTTGTTCTTTATTATTAATAAATTCAAGAGAACTAAAAAGATTAATAAAATTATAGAGTTAATATCTAAAATTAATAGAAGAAATTTTGCTATAGATGTAGAAGATTATACCGAGGATGAATTATCTGCTTTAAAGCAGGAAATATATAAAACATCTTTAATGCTTAGAAGTGAAGCTGATAATTCTTTAAAAGATAAACTTAATCTTAAAGATTCACTTAGTGATATTAGTCATCAATTGAAGACCCCTCTTACAAGTATTACCATTATGATTGATAATATTCTTGATAATGAAGAAATGGATATTAAAACTAGACGTAAGTTCTTAATAAATATAAAAAGAGAGATAATAAATATTAATTTTTTAGTACAGAATCTTCTTAAAATTTCTAAGTTTGATGCGAATGTAATAAAATTTAATAAAGAAGAAGTATTTATTAAAGATATAGTTAATGAAGCTATTAAGAAAGTAAGTGCTTTAAGTGAATTAAAAGGTATTAGTATTAAAGTATCTGGTGATAAGAATGCTACTATAATTTGTGATTTTATGTGGGAAGTTGAGGCTATTTCTAATATAATTAAGAATTCTATTGAACATATAAATAGTGATGGATTTGTTGAAATAAATTATACTAAGAATAAAGTTTATTCTAGAATATTAATTAGAGATAATGGTATTGGTATAGATAGTGATGATTTACCATATATATTTGACAGATTTTATAAAGGAAAGAATACTAATAGAGATAGTGTAGGAATTGGACTTGCTTTATCGAAATCAATAATTGAAAAAGATAATGGAAGTGTTAGTGTTAAAAGTACTCCTAATATAGGAACAATATTTACAATAAAATTTTTTGAGTGAGGAAGATATGAATAGATTTAGAAGCACAAAATTAGCAAGTATATTTGGTATATTAGGAAATATACTTTTAATGATAATAAAAGGAATTATTGCGATGCTTACTGGTAGTCAAGCAATGACTGCGGATGCGTTTAATAGTGCCGGTGATATATTCTCATCATTAATGACCTATATAGGTAACATGATATCAAATAAACCATCTGATGAAGATCATAATTTAGGACATGGTAAAGCAGAATACATATATTCGATGCTTATTAGTATATCAATGATTCTTATGGCTATGTTTGTACTTAAAGATTCATTTATATCATTAGTTAAAGGAAAAACATATGATTTTTCAATATGGTTAATAGTTGTATGTTTAGTTACAATAATAGTTAAATTATTCTTATTTATATATACTAATAAAATATATAAAAAATATAATAACTTACTTGTTAAAGCTAATTCTAAGGATCACTTTAATGATATGATTATTACTAGTACTAACTTAGTATCATGTATATTATCAATATATGGAATATATTTTTTAGATGGAGTAGTTGGTATAATAATATCATTATGGATAATGTATACTTCTATAAAATTATTTATTGAAAGTTATAATGTTCTTATGGACAAATCAATATCTGTTGAAACTAAGAATGAAGTATATGAAATAATAGATAGACATAAAGAAATTAAAAAGGTAATACATTTTAATTCAACTCCGGTTGGATATAAATATCAAATAAGTTTTACTATATATGTAGATGGAAATATGAGTACTTTTGATAGTCACGATATAGCAAATAAACTTGAAAAAGAAATAATAAAAGAAATTGATGAAATATATCTAGTTATAATACATGTTAATCCAATTTAGGAGGAAATAATGGGTTTTTTAGAAATATTATTAATTAGTGTATCACTTGCTGCTGATGCTTTTGCGGTTAGTATATGTAAAGGACTTTCTTTAAAGAAAATAGATATTAAGGATGCTATTAAAATTGGTATTTGGTTTGGAGTTTTTCAAGCTTTAATGCCTACGATTGGTTTCTTTTTAGGAGAAGCGTCCCAACATATAATTACAAGTGTTGATCATTGGATTGCATTTATTTTGCTTGCTATTATTGGAGGAAAAATGATATTTGAATCATTTTCTCATGGTGATGAAGCTAATTCCGACTTAAGTTTTAAAACAATGCTTGTATTATCTGTTGCTACTAGTATTGATGCTTTAGTAGTAGGTATTGCTTATGTTTGTGCTTATGGTAGCAAGAATGCAGTTATTACTTTTCCAATGATTGGTATAATTACATTTATGTTATCTGTAATTGGTGTTTATGTAGGCAATAAATTTGGTAGTAAATATAAAAATGTTGCGGAATTTACAGGTGGTTTAATTTTAGGCTTACTTGGAGTAGAAGTTTTACTTGAACATTTAGGAATTTTATAAAAAATATTTAAAAATATATAAAATATAGTATAATAAAATTGAGGTGAAAGATATGAAAAAAATAAGTACTGTTATTGTTGGTATTGTGTTTATTATTGTTGGTGTTATAGTTGGTCTTAATTCATTTGGAATAACAAACATTAATATATTCTTTGATGGGTGGTGGACATTACTTATTATAATTCCTGCGATTAATGGACTTGTTACTAATGAAGAGAAAACTGGAAGCATTATTTGGCTTATTATAGGTATTGCATTGTTACTTGGTTGTCAAGATTTAATTAGCTTTGATATTTTATGGAAACTTACATTACCTGTTATACTAGTATTTATTGGACTATCTATTGTGTTTAATAATAATGGTAAAAAAGGATCTAAAGATACTGATGATAACGAATATTGTGCTTGCTTTAACGGACAAACTATAAAGTATGATGGTAAAGATTTTAAAGGTGCTGAAGTAAATGCTATATTTGGTGGTATTACTATAGATCTTACTAATGCCAAAGTTAAGGATGGTGCAGTAATTGATGCTACTGCTGTATTTGGGGGAGTTACAATTTTAATTCCTGAAGACTTAAAAGTAGAAATTAAATCTACTTCAGTATTTGGTGGAGTTAGTGACAAAACTAAAAATAAAGAAAAGAAAGATAAAGTTACACTACATGTTAATGGATGTTCTATATTTGGCGGTGTAGATATTAAATGACAACAGGACAAAAAATAATTAAATATTTAGCAATATTATTTGCTATGATAATTATAATTAATATAATTAGCGGTATAGCAAGTGGTTTAATGGGAATTACTTCTTTGTTTAGCGGCAATAAGAATGCAAATGAAAATGTATATGTTTATACAATTGAAGAGATAAACAAAGTTGATAATTTGAAGATTGATTTTAAAATGAGCAATTTAACTATTAAGAGTGGAGAAACATTTAGTATTCAAACTAATAATAGATATGTTAAACAAAATCTTAGTAATGAAACATTAACAATAAAAGAAAATAAACATTTTAATTTCAGTTCTAATAATGATGTTATTATTACTATACCAGTAGATAAAATATTTAATAAAATAGATATTTCTATGGGTGCTGGAAATATTAACTCTGA
>ERZ857629.2941-NODE-2941-length-15091-cov-3.849029_pt1 | contig 15091 bp, 16 predicted proteins | sample MGYA00519700_ERZ857629 | MGnify/ENA primary metagenome ERZ857629 (study PRJEB31778, sample SAMEA3449351) | human gut metagenome | biome: human gut; feature: human-associated habitat; material: faeces | place: United Kingdom | collected 2010/2012 ... | reverse complement strand
TATCGTCCACAATGCGAGGTTTCGTCCAAAGTATCGCGAAATAGTGCCTGAAGCACGCTCACTTCATAATTTTGCCAGCCATCCGTGGTCGTTTGAAGGCGGAAAGTGGTTCAAATACAGCATACTAGAGAATAGACTACCCAGCCAATGGAGTAGTCTATTTTGGATTGTCTTGTTCGTCTGTTTGTACTTTGGCTACGTACCGAGTCTTCTTACGCCGAATACCATTTGCATCCGATTCAATATTGGTTCTCCGCTTCTTTTCCTCTGCAACGGCTATGAAGGTCTTCTCATCGACAATCGCTTCGTGATGCTCCTGAAACAAATACCTGTCTCGTGGCTTGCTGCGTGGATCGCCGCTCATACGGGCAGTTGAGGCCGTTGAATTGCCACGATACTTCTCGTTGCTGAGCAGCGTATCGATTGCTCTTCGGCTCCATGTGAGTTTACCTGTCGGAGATAAGATGTTTCGCTGCGTCAGCTCGCGCATGATTCCCACGATGCTCTTCCCAGACAGATAGAGTTCGAAGATCAGCCGCACATTTTCTGCTTCTTCCGGAATAATGTCGAGTGAGCCGTCTTCGGCTTTCCTGTAGCCATAACAGGGGCGAGAGTAAATGCTCGAAGTTCCATCTGTAACCTTCTGTTTCATGGCAAGAACAATGCTGTCATGGAAGTCTTCCCGCTCTCACTGAGCGATCGCCGCGCGGATAGAATATTGTAGTTCAAAGTCCGGCTGAAAGGAATGAAGCTCCTCCAGATCAAAATATACCTCAACGCCGTGCACCTTCAGTTCGCGGATAGAGCTAAGGCCGTCGACCGTATCTCGTCCAAAGCGGCTTATGCTTTTAGTCAGAACCGGTTTAATCTTACCGTTAACGCAGTCTTCCATCATGCGCTGAAATTCTGACCGGTTATTCACGCCAGCTTCACTGGCAAAATCCATATAAATATCAGCCAGACTCCAATACGGCAAACGATAAACCTGATGCGTCAGCGCAGAAACCTGCATAGCCATACTGTGGAGCTGGGAAGGCAGGTGCTGACGCGAGCATAGATCTCCACCGCTTTGTACCCCATATTGGCGAACTGTATTTTTTCAATCCGCTGTACTTTCTTTTCAGGCATATGAACCTCCGCTGGTCGGCATATAAAGAATGATTAAGATGCTGCCATTAGTCTAATCGACTTTCCGTCTTGTTCCAATTCTATTATACACTAAAAGCCTTGAAAATACAGTGCTTTTTGAGAATTTGTATCAAAATCTACCATAGTCTAACCAGAACAACTAAGTCCTCATGTTTTGATACAAAGCATAAGGACTTCTTTTTGCATTTATAGACAGACAAACCGTCAGAATGCAGGATATTACTACCAATATAGGCTATAGACGCAAGAAACGAACTGCTCTGCGTCATTTTATCGGAGGGAGACATTCGCATTCCGGCTCTTTTTAGTCTACTCATCCCCGTTTTTCGGGGTCGAAATCAGAGATTTATCATGGAATGCACCCTACTTTGGACGATAGCAGGGTATCGTCCACAATGAGAAGTTTCCGTCCAAAGTGCCGCGAAATAGCGTCTAAAATATCCCCCTAAAAGTGGACACGGTAAAAGTCCAAATTCCTATTCGTAGACAATGAAAAGTCTATCTCCCGAAAATTGGTGCGTACGCCACCGAAATTGCGCAGCCAAACCGGCGAAATTGAGCAACTCGGTGCCATTTGAGTACATCCGGCAGAAAGTAGATGTGCGCGTGACCCGCTCCGCGATTGAGGTGTTCTACAGCGGAAATCGTATTTGCTCCCATCGCAGACTGTACGATAGATTCAACCAGTACAGCACGGTCCAGGAATATATGCCGCCGGAGCACCAGAAGTATATCCAGTGGAACGGTGAGCGTTTTGTGCATTGAGGACCGACTGGGGCTTATTGTTGACGCAGAATGGAATGCACGAAAGAGCAACCATTTGCAGCGCCTGATCCGGCAGGCAACCTTCTCCGACCCTGCAGCTTGTCTGGAGAATGTGGAGTATCTGCCAGACAGGAAGCTGAAGAAGGAAGAACTGCTCCGCCTCGGGACCTGCAACTACATCCATGAGCACCACAATGTGATCCTGCTGGGGGCTACCGGCAGCGGCAAGACCTATTTGGCCTGTGCACTGGGCATGGCAGCTGCAAGACAGTTCCTGGCGGTGAAATACGTCCGTCTGCCGGATCTGCTGGTGGAATTCAGCATTGCCCGTGGCAACGGAACGATCCGCAAACTCATGATCTATTCGATGATCCGCGCGAGAATGATTGTTATTACGGTAAAGCTTCTTCGTTGCAGACAGGGGCAATTGGATCATTCCTTGGATATGCAATGGGGGCGGTGTGAAATCTGAGCAGGCCACCATTTAATGTTAAGTTTTAAATAATACACATAAACCACTTGCGCAATCGATTGCGCTATAGTATAATACGCATAAACAGATAATTTAGGAGAAATGAATTGAACGATTTGACACTTGACGATATAGCAAAGGAATTGGGCTTGTCCGTCTCTACGGTATCCCGAGCGCTGATGGGAAAAGGGCGTGTAAGCGAGAAAACCCGTAGCAGTGTGCTTGATGCTGCCAAACGTATGGGCTACACAGTCAATGCGATGGCACGAGGGCTTCGAGAGAGTGACTCAAAGCTGATAGGCGTAATTGTAACGGAAATGTCCAATGTATTCTTTGCAAACATTCTGTCAGGCATTCAGCGGGTATGCCGCGAAAATGGATATGCTGCAATCGTGTGCAGCACCGAGGAAAACGCGGACATGGAAGCGGAAGCGGTAATGCGTCTGTCAGAAAAGCGGATATCGGCGCTTATAATCGCCTGCGTGGGTATGTCTATTGGGGAAAAACCGTTTCCAATTGTGTACATAGACAACGAACCCAGAGACACGGTCAATTGCGTTTCGGTAACCGGAGACAACTACAAGGCGGCGTTTGACGTCACCCGACGCATGATGGACAAGGGTTACAGGCGCATAGGTATGCTGACGGGACCATTGTGCCAAAGCAGCGCCGAGTACAGATATTTAGGCTTCAGGGATGCGCTTAGGACGGGTGGACTTGTGCTACGGGAGGAATTAGTACGCAGCTGCGAGTTTTCTCAAAGCTCCGGAAATAGGGAAATGCGAGTGTTGCTTGGCGCTGACGAAAGACCGGATGCTATGCTATTTGCCAGCAATTTTATAGCCTACGGAGGGATTCGCGCAATAAGGCAGGCAGGCATAACGATACCCGGAGAGATAGGAGTTGCGGCGTTCGATGCTTATGATAATACTGGGTTGATAGAACCCAGGATCGCTTCTGTAAATCAACCGGCAGTGGAAATTGGCGTTAAGGCGTGCGAAAGAGCGCTTGAGCTGATAAACGGAGGAACGGTTCCTTTACGCACAGTGCTTGAAATGAGCTTTACGGACGGAGATTCAATGCGTAAGCGCGATTAAATACATAAAGGAGAATATGAAAATGAATCACAGTACAAGTTACGGCAAGGTTTTTATTCCGGATAATGAATATCTGGAGCGAGTACAGAGGGCGGCGGCGATACTGCGTCGCGATGGCTTTGATGCGCTCATTGTAAACGGCACTGAGAGCGATTATGCTAATCCCCGTTATTTTTCCGGTTATTGGCCGCTGTTCGAGCGTGCGGGCGTGGCGATTTCCGCCAGAGGAGACGCAGCTCTTATGTGTGGTCCCGAGTCACGTCACTTTGCGGAGGACAGGAGTCGCTTAGATAAAGTGTTCGTGCTCAAGGAATACCGCGAGGGCGCAAACCCCCAGTATCCCGAACTTGTCCCGGACACCTATCACGACGTGTTTAAGGCTATTGGCGTGACCGGCAACAAGCTGCGCATAGGCATTGCCAGCTTCCTTGATACCTCCGTGACAATTTATCAAGGCATTAAGGCTGCATTCCCCGAAGCCGAGCTTGTGCAGGCAGATTATATAATGACTGAACTGCGTCAGATAAAGAGTGCGGCAGAACTCGCCTGTCTCAGAGAGGGCTACCGTATTGCTGAGCTTGCTTCTCAGCAGGTAATAAAAGAAATCAGGCCCGGCATGACGGAGCTTCAGATGGTGGGCGTTGCTCAGCGTGTGGTATATGACGAAGGAGCAGAATATGAGGGTCTGCCTATGTACGTATTCTCCGAGGCGTCTACCCGTCACGCAATCAGCCGCTCTTGCTATCGTAAATTTGAAAAGGGCGATATAGTGCAACTTAACCTCTCCGCCAAGATTGACGGGTATTCCGCCGCAATCGGCTATCCCGTGATTTTGGGCAAACTTGAGGGCCGCAGGCGCGACATCGTACTCTTTGGCAGAAATGCGCACTTCTGGACTCAGCAGAAGGTGAAAGCGGGCGTGCCGGTTGCAAAGGTTGCCAAGGAATTCTATGAGCATTATGAGAAGAACGGTTTTAAGGACAACTACGTATATGGCCCTCTGCACTCCACAGGTCTTATAGAGGTGGAAGCGCCCTGGGTTGAAACCTCGAGCAATTATGACTTTGCTCCGAACATGACATTCCAGATCGATACCTATATTTCCACAGACACCTTCGGTGTACGATGGGAAAAAGGCATTGTGGTCACGAAGGATGGATGTGATGTGCTGTCTCCCGAAATCGGTACGCTTTATGAATTGGAGTTTTAAGCCATGAATCTGGTAGACATGTTTTACCGTGAAATCGAGGATGGCAAAGCGCGTAAGGTGCCACTCATCATCCCGATAGGCACGATGGAGTATCATGGTCAGCACGCAAGCCTGGGCACAGATACTATGGTTATAACTGGCGTTATGGAGCGGTTGGGCAAACGCAAGGAAATCATAGTTGCACCGCCTATTTGGTATGGAGTAGCCAGTTATGCGGTGTGCGGTCCTGAGAAAAACACAATTCAGGTGGATTGCGACCCGTATGAGGGCTATATAACCGAGATTTTGAAGAGTCTTGTTTATGGCGGATGGAAGAACATATACCTCGTTTTCCATCATCAAAGCGAGGGAGACGGGCTTATGCCCATGTCGCTTGCCTGCATGAAAGCTGCCAAAAAGGTTACTCTGCGCTATCTTGAAGAAACGCGCGGCCAAGGTTGGTGGGGTTCAAACGATATGCAAGACTATTATAATAATCTCGACACGAGCGATAATCCAATGACCTTCATTAAGACCATTCAGCTTATGGATGCGGAAACGCAAAAGAAGATCGGTGGCTTTGACCATGCGGGACAGTATGAAACCTCTCTATTGGCGGCAGTCTATCCTCAAAACGTAAACTTTGAGCGTACTGGTTGGAATACGGAGTGGTTTGCGATACCTTCTCAGAAGGCATCAGTGGAACTGGGCGAAATGATGGTAAAGCACACTCTTGACTACTTGGAAAGGACGATTATCTAATGTACGGAAAAAAACACTGGTTTTTCCCTGACGCGGAGCAACCGCCAAAGGGAACAAACGCGGAGCTTCCCGGACATGAATCCATCATAATCCTTAATCCAAATTCCGAGGATGCCAAGGTCGAAATTGTGCTATACTGGACCGACAAAACTCCTTCGGAGCCTTTGAAACTTATCGTTCAGGCGGGCAGAGTCAAGTGCGTGCGCTGCATGCAGCCCGATGGCTTAATGGGTCTGCCTGTGCCCGAGGGAGAGCAGTATGCCATAGCTGTTCACAGTAGTGTGCCAATAGTTGCGCAATACGGTCGCCTTGATATGCGGACGGGTGTCGAGGCATTCTATACTACACCGGGTTATTGCGAATAAGGAGTAACGGATAATGAAGCGTGAGGTCAAATTGGATCCCTTCTTTTCGGATCAACCGCCCATGAAATTTGTGGAGGAGCTCAAAAAGCCCCTGCACAGCGAAAAGATCGAAGGCTTCGGCACTAAAGGTCCGGGCAAAGGAGAGGTTGATGCTTCCGGCGCCTATTTGGAGTGCCATTTTGACGACCCCAAGGGGCTGCTTGAAACCTCGTATGCGGATTTTTATAAGTTTCTGACCGTGAACGGGGCAGAGGGCTCACGCTTCCCGATTGTCACAGAGTATGCCCAAACTCCCGTGTTTGAGGCATGGCGGGTTGTTATAGATTCGAATGCAGTGCATGTGCAGGCGGCAGATACAGAGGGCATACGCAGAGCACTTGTGTGGCTGGAAGGCGAGATGTCTGCACGCGGTGGGGCAATTCTGCCTGTTGGCATCACTCAAAAAGAGCCGCGTATGCATACGCGCATCACCCGCTGCTTCTTCAGCCCTATCAATCGTCCGCCTAAGTATGGAGATGAATTGAGTGACGACATTGATTATTATCCCGACGAATATCTGAACCGCCTTATGCACGATGGTGCAAACGCAGTATGGATATACACGAGATTTTCGGATTTGGTATACTCAAGCTATTTGCCGGATTATGGCAAGGGGAGCGAGGCGCGCATAGCCAAGCTTAACCGTGTGTGCGAAAAATGTGCCCGCTACGGTATAAAGCCATACGTGTTTGCCATAGAGCCAGTAGCGCTTCCGGATGAGCAAATGAAGCTTATAGGAGCAGACGGTGGTACAGGTTGGAATGGCAAAAGGCTGTTCTGCGTGAATCATGAGAATGGCTTTAAATTTGTGGAGGAACTGGGTAAGAAACTGTTTGAAAGCTGCCCGGGACTGGGCGGGTTTATATCCATTACCTACGGTGAAAGACCTACATCCTGTGTGTCAGCATACACAAATGTGCCGGATATCGATTTGTTTACGCCTATTCAGTGCCCACGCTGCAAAAAACTGTCTGCGGGTCAGGCACTTGCTAACGCTGCTCGTGCACTTGCAAGCGGTATACATAAGGCAAATCCCGATGCCAAGGTGGTCAGTTGGTCCTACGGTCATAGGCTTTGGCCCAATGATGACGTGCGTGATTATGTGGACAATGCTCCACAGGACGTGTATCTGTGCCAGAATTTTGAAGAAATGGGTTACGCCGAGCAGCTGGGCAAGACACGGCAGGGTGTGGACTATTGGCTGTCGTATGCCGGCCCTTCTCAGCTGTTTGAGGCTACCGGTGACGAGGCGGTAAAAAAAGGAAAGCACATGTTTATGAAAACGCAGACATGCTGCTCTCACGAAGTGGCTACCGTGCCATATGTACCGGTGCCTGGCATTCTGTTTAAAAAGTATAAAAATGCCTTCAAATACAACGTAGAGGGCGTTATGCAGTGTTGGTATTTTGGAAACTATCCGTCAATGATGAGCCGCGCCGCAGGCGAGCTTGCGTTTATGCACGATTTCGGAAATAAACGCGCGTTCCTCGAAAGGTTGGCAAGCTTTTATTGGGGAAATGAAAATGCAAAGACAATTGCGGACAGCTGGGAGGAATTTGAAAAGGGCTACACCCAATATCCGCTCAACATAATGTTTAGCTATTATGGCCCCATGCATGACGGTCCTGTATGGCAGCTGGCGCTTAAGCCCAAAAACTTCTCGCTGCCTCGCACGTGGCAGACACTTGATCCCATTGACGGTGATCGCATAGGCGAGTGTCTGTTGTCAGGACATACTCTTGACGAAGCGATTATGCTGTGCAGCAGTATGTCGGAACATTGGCACAAGGGGCTTGCGCTTATGGAAACCGTACCCGCGCACACTGAAACGCGACGTGAGCAGTTGAGCGTTGCTAAGGCGCTTGATATACTGTTTGCAAGCGGTACAAGTATACTCAAGTTCTACTCTTTGCGTGAGAAGCTGGGCAGAGGAGAAGGAGAAGCCCTTGCGACGCTCGGAGAAATGCGAACCATAGTACTTGAGGAGATTGCGCGTAGCAGGGCGCTGTTTGCTCTATGCGAAAAGGATAGCAGACTTGGCTATCACTCCGAGGGAGAGGGTTATAAATATTTCCCCAAGAAGTTGGAAATGCGTGTAGAGCAAATGGAAAAGTTGCTTGACACTGAGTTTAGAGAGGTTGAGCAACGTATAAAAGACGGTCTTGCTCCCCTTGAGTATTATGAGGGCGTCGAACCGGGCTCAAAGGCATATTTAATGAAGCGAGGCGATATCTCCCAATGCATGTGGGAAGGCATCGAAGATGCGGCCGCCTTTAGAGCCGCCTATGACGATACGCACGTGAGCTTTGAGTTCAAACTGGGAGATGCGGCTAAACTCACGGTTGATCCAGAGTTCAGACTGTTTTGGCCTCAGCCCACAGTGGAGATTTCAAAGGATGGCCATGTAGCCGTGCCATCAACCTCGTACTTGTATTACTCGATATTCGGTAGCAGGGTAGAAAAGCTCAAGGATGCATGGCACGGCACGCAAACCGCAAGTGGTACGCTGCTTATAACGCTTGATAGGAGCCAGGTTGACTGGCAAAAGACAGCGCCCTTCAAAATGCGTTTTGACGTAGATGGTGCCCTGTGGTGTCGTGAAGAAAACCCTATACGTACCTTGGGCAAAAATAATGTATCTCCCGGAGACTTCGGTTGGATAATCCCGGAAGAATGCATATAAGAAGGAGGAGAATGCATGAATTACATACCCCGAGTTAAGCACAATGGGGTGGGAAGGCTCATTCGTGATGAGCTTACCAAGCGCTGGCAGTTGTATCTGTTGTTGCTCCTACCGATTTCTTTCCTTGTGGTGTTCAACTACGTGCCCATGTATGGCGCACAGATTTCCTTCAGAAATTATACTGCGAAGGATGGCATTCTGGGCAGTGCCTGGGTGGGTGTTAAACACTTCGTAAAATTTTTCACTTCTCCGCAGTTCTGGCGGCTTATCCGAAACACGTTTGTGCTAAGTATTTATGGGCTTCTGGCAGGCTTCCCGATACCTGTAATGTTAGCGTTAGCGCTCAATAACGTGGATAACGATCATTATAGAAAGACTGTACAGATGGTCACATATGCGCCGCACTTTATCTCAACGGTGGTGCTTGTGGGCATGATGAGTCAGCTGTTTTCCTACAACTACGGGCTTATCAACAAGGTAATTGATATGCTGGGGGGAAGCCGCAAGCTATTTCTGACGGAGCCTCAGTACTTCAGACATCTATATGTGTGGTCGGGTGTTTGGCAAGGCATGGGCTATAACTCCATTATATACATTTCAGCACTGTCTTCCATTGACCCGTCGCTATACGAGGCAGCCAAGGTGGACGGAGCGAGCCGAATGCAGCGAATTCTCCACATAGAAATTCCGGGGATATTGCCCACGATTATCACCCTGCTCATACTCAATACTGGCAGGCTCTTATCTGTGGGTCATGAAAAGGTGCTGCTTATGCAATGTACACAAAACTATGAAACCAGCGACATACTTTCTATTTACATTTACAGAATGACATTTAAGGGCAGTCTTCCGGATTATTCTTACACCACGGCAATTGGCTTATTCAACTCGGTTATTAACTTTGTGCTTATAACATTGGTTAACGCCATCTCCAAGAGGGTGACGGAAACCTCGCTGTGGTAAGGAGGCGAGCTTGTGGCAAACAAAAAACGTACACGCATACGCGATGATGTAGGATTCAACATAGTCAACTATACGATTCTTACCGTAATACTGCTGATTGTTGCATATCCCCTGATATATATAGTCAGCGCTTCGTTTTCATCAACGGCTGCGGTTATGGCAAATCGTGTGTGGTTGTGGCCGGTTGAACCTTCACTCAAGGGGTATGAAGCAGTATTCAACAACAAGGACATACTTACTGGCTTTGGGAACTCAATATTCTATACTTTAGCAGGTACGTTTGTGAACCTTGTTGTGACGCTGGCGGCGGCATATCCGCTGTCCCGCAGAGACCTGCGTCCCCGTAACTTTATTATGCTGGTGTTCAGCTTTACCATGTTCTTTGCTGGAGGAATGATTCCGAGTTACCTGCTGGTCAGCAACCTTGGTATGCTCAATACCCGCTGGTCAGTCATACTGCCCGGTGCGCTCAACGTATACAACATGATAATCGCTCGACAGTTCTTCGCATCGAATATTCCTACAGAGCTTCTTGAGGCTTCACAGCTGGACGGCTGTAGCGACTTTCAGTTCATCTTTCGCGTGGTAGTACCGCTTTCCGGCGCAATTGTGGCGGTGCTGGGATTGTTCTTTGCCGTGGGACATTGGAATGCGTACTTCAGTGCTTTGCTCTATATTGGTGATCGCAAAAAGTATCCCCTGCAGGTGTTCCTGCGTGAGATTTTAATTCAGAACACGATTGATGCCAGTATGACCGGCTCAGTCAGCCTTGAGGACGAAGTGGTAAAGCAGGGACTTGAGGATTTGCTTAAATACTCGCTTATCATTGTAGCCAGCGTACCGGTATTGATTATCTATCCGTTTGTACAGAAATACTTTGTTAAAGGTGTAATGATAGGTTCGATCAAGGGATGATGTGTTATTAAGCCGCCGAAGCGGCTAAAATAAAGGAGGGTTCCCTATGCGTAAACTCACAAGTCTTCTGCTTGCAGTCGTCATGCTGCTTGCTGGTGTAGCACTGGCTGATTTTGATGCCGCTGCTAACACCTTCCCCATCGCGGACGAGAAGATTCCCCTCACGGTGACGATCTACGGCGCGAGAACCGAGATCGAAGACTGGGAAACCAACTTCGTGTGCAACTACTGGGAAGAGAAACTGGGTCTGGACATCACTTGGATCCCTGTCCCCTCTGCTACAGCGGACGAAAAGATCATGGCGGACTTCGCAAGCGACAATATATCTGACGTGATCTTCGGCGGCCTCAACAAGGATACCGCTGTTGCGTATGGCGCGCAGGGCAAGCTGCTTCCGCTTAACGACCTCATCAAGGAGTGGGGTGTGAACATTGCAGCCATCCAGGAAGAGCATCCCGAGTACATCCCGTCTATCACCTCTCCTGACGGAAATATCTATTTCCTCGCCGAGATCCGTGAGATGGATGCCAATCACACTGCGGCGCCTGGCAAGCTCCTCATCAATACGAAGTGGCTCGAAAACGTAGGCAAGGAAGTGCCTACGACAGCGGATGAGTTATACGAAGTGCTGGTAGCCTTCAAGGAAGAAGATGCCAATGGCAACGGTGATCCTGATGACGAGATTCCGCTGTATGCTACCGGCTTCAATCGAGTAGGTTCTTACATTATGCAGGCATTTACCTATATGGGGTTCAATGACGTTAACCCCAACTACTTCTTCTTTGACGATGACGGCTCTATCAACGTAAGCTATGCCACCGAAGGATGGAAGGAAGGCCTTGCGTTCTTGAACAAGCTGTACAGCGAGGGACTGTACGATCCCGAGTGCTTCATCGCCGACGCTTCCGCTGCCAAGAAGCTGACTGGCGCTGAAACTGGCAACCGTATCGGCTGTGCCGAGAGTTATTCTTACAGTGGCCTTATGAACCTGACTGACGTTGATCTGTGCAACGAGTTCGAGTTTATTGAGCCTCTGTATAACGCTGACGGCGTGCGTGTAACGGCTGCCAACTCCATCACCATGACTCCCATGTTCTTCGTGTCCGCAAAATGCTCCAATCCTGAAGCGGCAATCCGTCTTGCTGATGCAATGCTGGTTGATCCCTTTGCGAATGATATGGCTGGCCTGAATGGCATCTATGGACCCGAGGGAGAAGGATGGGCCCGTGCGGCTGAAGGCGAAACCAATGCAATCGGCGAGCCTGCGCTCTACAAGTGGCTCTTCACCTGGGGGCAGCCTAACAACATCAATGTCCATGAGAACTTCATGGAGAACTATGTAGCGGAGCTTAAGGGCGGCATGGCTGCGACCGTAACGCCGAACGCCTACAATCAGGAGGCTGCGCTGTTGGGTGCTACTGTAGAACTGTATATTCCCTATGCACAATACAGAACAGTGTCTCCCATGGTTATGTTTACTGAGAGCGAAGTAAATGAGGTCTCTGCGGTTAAGACAGAAATTGAGACCTTCGTAGAGGAAGCCACTACCAAGTTCATCACTGGCGAACTGAATGTTGAGAATGATTGGGATAAGTATCTTGAGAATCTTGAGACTTATCGCCTGTCCTGGTTGCTTGAGATGTACGAAACCGCGTACGATCGTCAGTTCGGCAAATAATTCGCACCATAAAATATGCCGCCGCTTAATACGGCGGCATATTTTAGATCAGAGGGAGGTTACTTCTATGAGCAGTACAGAGTGGTTTTCGAAGGCGCGCTTCGGCATGATGCTGCACTGGGGACTGTATTCGCTCCTGGCAGGAGAGTACAGAGGTGAGCAGATGGGCGGTGCGGACAATGGCAGCGGAGAACTGGGTGAATGGGCGCAGACTTATTTCCGCATTCCCTGCAGAGAATATGAAAAGCTGGCAGAGGCGTTTAATCCTGTAGGTTTTGATGCGGAGGAATATGCACGCCTTGCCAAAGAAGCGGGTATGAACTATATTGTGCTCACCAGCAAACATCATGAAGGATTTGCAATGTTTAAAAGTGCCGCTGACAGATATAATGTTGTTGACGCCACGCCATATGGCAGAGACATCGTGGGGCAATTCGCAGCGGCGTGTAAAAAATATGGGTTGAAGTTCGGCTTATACTATTCCCAAGAGGTAGATTGGCACGATCCGGACGGCGGTGCATACGATTGCGGCTACAAAAATGTCCGCTCCAGCTGGACGAACAATTGGGATTTTCCAGATAACGCGAACAAGGACTATTCCAGGTGCCTTGAAAGAAAGATAAAGCCTCAGGTAAAGGAGATTCTGACTCAGTACGGAGAAATTGCACTCATCTGGTTTGATACGCCTCACGTTATCAGCAAGGCGCAGAGTGATGAACTCTACGCTTTGGTTAAGCATTATCAGCCAAACTGTCTCGTCAATAGCCGCATAGGTAACGGTGTGGGGGACTACACCTCCTTGGGTGACAATCAGGTACCTGGGGACAAAAAGGAGAAGAGCATGCTGTATGAAACCGCTGCTACCCTTAATGATACCTGGGGTTATAAGAGCTATGATCAACACTGGAAGAGTGCAGAGGAGGTTATTTCGCTTCTGACCCGGCTGGCATCGCGTAACGTGAACTACCTGCTGAACATAGGCCCAGACCATATCGGTCGCATACCAGCGGCCGCTCAGAACGTACTTAAGGAGGTAGGTGCGTGGATAAAGATAAATGGCGAAGCGGTGTACGGAACATCCCCTTCACCCTATAATGTAGAGCTTTCAAGCGGTCCTGTCACCGAAAAAGACGGCTCTTTGTATTTCGTGTTGAATAAGCCTGGCAATGAGATAAAAATCCCGGGTGTACTCACGCGGATAGCCAAAGTAGAGTTGCTGGGCACGGGAGAATTGAAGTTTATTCAGAACGAAGACGTTGTCAGCATCCCATTGCCGAACTTGACGGGAAAAATCTATCCCGTACTAAAGCTAAGCGCGGATACGCCAATAGAGGTGGATGAAGGTATAATCGAAATGCCCGAGCGCAGCTTCAAACTGCAGCCCGCAACCGCACAAATTGAGGGCAATATAAAAATCGGCAGAGCATGCGACATAGAGAATTGGAGGGACCAAGGCTCCCTCACGTGGACATTTATCGTGAAGGAAAAAGGTAACTATGTGTGTGAGCTGGCTGTAAATGGCTTGCATGGCGTGGAACCACTGGAAACGGAAATCGTGTTAACTGTGAACGGATACACAAGGTCTCTGTGCACCAAGCACGATAAGGACATAGATTCACTGATTTCGAGACACCATAAGGGTTTAATTTCCGAAGCTGGCGTTATAGAGCTTGTCGAGGGTGTAAACACTGTAAGCATCAGGCTGGCTGCCCCCGTAGACAGGGATATGTTTCGCTTTGCCTATCTTACTCTCAGGAGGAAACAAGCATGAAGGAATACGATTTCAATTGGGGCATTATGCCTATAAACCGTCAAAACTGCTTTGAAGATGACAATTACTGGACGTGGTGTGGCTCAGCGGTAAAGGGTGACGATGGTAAATATTACCTGTTTGCTGCTCGCTGGAGCAAACAGCGCCCGTTTTTCAGCGGCTATGTGTTTTCTTCTGAGGTGGTTTGTGCTGTGGCAGACGAGATGACCGGACCGTTTAAATATCAATATACCGTTCTGCCTGACCGGGGCGAGGAATACTGGGATGGCAGAATGACTCACAATCCAACAATTCATAAGTTTGGAGATACGTATTATTTATTCTATATCGGCGCAACTTATCCCGGAGAACGTCCCTCGCCGGAAGAACTTAAGCTTGCGCATAATCCCAAGCAGGAGCTTGCGTATTCAACCGTGAGAATAGGTTTGGCAACAGCTAAATCTCCGTTGGGACCGTGGAAACGCGCAGACACTCCCATCTTCGATGTAAACCCCAAAGGGTGGGACAGTAATGTGGTTACTAACCCCGCTGCGTGCTTCCTTAGTGACGGGACGGTTATGCTATATTACAGGTCAAATACCCCGCAGGGCTGCAAACTGGGCGTGGCAAAGGGAAATGTGTCCGACATGCACTTTGAACGGGTTGCTGGGCCGCTGTTTGCAGAACATCCAAACTGGTCGATTGAGGATGTGTATGTGTGGTATAACGGCGGAAATTTTGAAATGATAGCAAAGGATATCAGTGGCGACGCCTGCGGTGTAAATGGTGGAGGGGTGCACTTTGTAAGCGCGGATGGTATAAGCTGGAAGCCAGCTGATAACTTTGTGGCGTACACCCGTAGCCATGTGTTTACGGACGGCAGCGTCAGGGAACTGTATCACTTTGAACGCCCATGCGTACTTATCGAAAATGGCATTCCCGCCTGCCTGTATGTCGCAGTGGGAGAAGGAGGCGCGGATGCTCTGCCCCACGAATCGGCAAGCTTTGCCCAGATGGCTTCATCGCGCAATCAGGCAGTAAAACTAAGGTGATCAATATTAGGCGCTTCTTCGCAGGCGGATTGGGGCTGTGAAGGAACATAAAGTTCTTCCGCGACCCCAATTCAACTTTTATGATGCTGAGAATTCAGGCAAGGAAGCCCTGAATGATCTTTCCCTCCGCTTCCTGCTCGGTCAGGCCGAGCGTGCGCAGCTTCAGAATCTGTTCGCCCGCGATTTTGCCGATGGCGGCTTCGTGAATCAGC
>ERZ857629.2933-NODE-2933-length-15126-cov-9.360958_pt1 | contig 15126 bp, 16 predicted proteins | sample MGYA00519700_ERZ857629 | MGnify/ENA primary metagenome ERZ857629 (study PRJEB31778, sample SAMEA3449351) | human gut metagenome | biome: human gut; feature: human-associated habitat; material: faeces | place: United Kingdom | collected 2010/2012 ... | reverse complement strand
CAGCGCCCGCTCGCCCCGCTGGATAGCGTTTTAAAAGAGCATGGCATGACGCTCCACGAGGACGGCGATCTGCTGCTGTGCAGCGGCCGGCTGCAAGCGGGAGATTACGCCATCGCGGGCAACGTGTCCTCGCAGTATATCTCGGGTTTACTCATGGCGTTGCCGCGCGTGGGCGCGGACAGCACCCTGACCGTGACGGGGCCGCTTGAATCTGCGGCCTATGTTGCGATGACAGAGGACGCGCTGCGCCTGTCGGGGGTCGGGTTTTCGAAAACCGGCAGCACGTATGCCATCCCTGGCGGGCAGAAATTCCGTCTGCCGGAGCGCACAGTCGTTGAAGGCGACTGGTCGAACGCGGCATTTTTCCTCTGTATGGGCGCGCTGTCGAAGGAGGGCGTGACCGTCGAAGGGCTGAACCTCCAGTCCTCACAGGGCGACAGGGCGGTTTTGGACATTCTGCGCCGGTTCGGCGCGGCGGTCATGGAGCACGACGGCGCCGTGACGGTCAGGCGCGGCGCGCTTCGCGGCGTGACGATCGACGCTTCGCCCATCCCCGACCTCATCCCCGTGCTGAGCGTTGTTGCGTCAGCAGCAGAAGGGGAGACGCGGGTCGAAAACGCCGGCCGGCTGCGGCTCAAGGAGTCTGACCGGCTGAGGAGCACGGCAAATCTGCTGCGCGCGCTCGGCGGGAGCGTCGAAGAAAAGGCGGACGGCCTTGTCATCGCGGGCGTTCCTGCGCTGCGCAGCGGGCGTGTTGAAACGCAGAACGACCACCGCCTTGCAATGTCCGCCGCCGTCGCGGCCTGCGCCGCGGCAGGCGATATCACGGTCGACAATGACAGCTGCGTGGCAAAGTCCTACCCCCGCTTCTGGGAGGACTTCGGCAGCTTGAGAGGAGAGGGCTTATGAGCAGCACCTACGGCGAGAACCTGCATTTGACCATCTTTGGACAGTCGCATTCTCCGGCCATCGGCGTGACGGTCGAGGGGATCCCCGCGGGCGAGAAGGTCGATCCGGACGAGCTCCAGCGCTTTCTGGACCGCCGCGCGCCGGGCAAAAACGCCTGGTCGACGCCGCGCAAGGAGGCCGATGTGCCGGAGATCCTTTCCGGCCTTGTGAACGGACATACCTGCGGCGCGCCGCTCACAGCCATCATCCGCAACACGAACACGCGCCCGCAGGATTACGCGAACCTTGCCGTCATGCCGCGCCCCGGCCACGCAGACTACACCGCCGAGGTCAAGTACGGCGGCTGGCAGGACCGCACGGGCGGCGGACACTTTTCCGGGCGGCTGACCGCGCCGCTGTGCATCGCGGGCGGTATCTGCTTACAGATTTTGGCGCGAGAGGGCATCACAGTCGTGAGCCGCATCGCCGCCATCGCGGGCATTTCGGATGAAGGCGAGCTGACAGGCTCCACCGCGGACAAGGAGTTCCCCGTCGTCAGCGATGCGTGCGGCGAAAAAATGCGCGAGGCCATTGCGGCGGCGCGCGAGGCGGGAGACAGCGTCGGCGGCATCGTCGAATGCGTCGTCCTCGGCGCGCCCGCAGGCCTTGGCGACCCGATGTTCGGCGGTATGGAGAACCGTATTGCCTCAGCGGTGTTCGGCATTCCCGCGGTCAAGGGCGTCGAGTTCGGCGCGGGCTTTGGCGCATCGGAGCTGCGCGGCAGCGAAAATAACGATGCGTTTGCGGTCAAAGACGGCAGGATCGTCACTGAAACGAACCGCTGCGGCGGCATCCTCGGCGGCATCACGACGGGAATGCCCATTGTGTTCCGCGCGGCGTTCAAGCCGACGCCGTCCATTGCGCGCGCGCAGCGGAGCGTGGATCTACAGACCATGACGCAGGAGACGCTTACGGTCGCGGGCCGGCACGATCCATGCATCGTGCCGCGCGCCGTGCCCTGTGTGGAGGCGGCGGCGGCCGTCGCCGTATACGATGCGCTGCTCGGGCGCAGAAAGGAAACGAGGTAAGAGCTATGGACTTGAACGACTATCGCAAAAGGATCGACGAGATCGACGAACAGCTGCTCGCGCTGTTCGTCCGCCGCATGGAAACGGCGGGGGACATCGCGGCCTACAAGAAGGCCAACGGTCTGCGCGTGCTCGATATGCGCCGCGAGAAGGAAAAGCTGCGCGAGATCGCGGACAAAACGCCGGAGGAACTGCGCGAATACGCGCTCTCGCTCTATTCGCTCATCTTTGAGCTGAGCCGCAGCCGTCAGGGCCGTCTGCTGGGGACGACGGGCGAGCTGCCGGAGCGCATCGCGCGGGCCATAGAGGAAACGCCGCGGCTCTTTCCGGAGGATGCCGCCGTCGCCTGTCAGGGCGTGGAGGGCGCGTATTCCGCACAGGCCTGCGAAAAGCTCTTCAAGCGCCCGAGCACGTTTTATTTCAGCTCCTTTGAGGCGGTGTTCTCCGCCATCGAAAAGGGGCTTTGCCGCTACGGCGTGCTGCCGCTTGAAAACAGCACCGCCGGCAGCGTGAACGCGGTGTACGACCTGATGATGCGGCACAATTTTCATATCGTGCGTTCGGTGCGCATCAAGGTCGATCACAACCTGCTGGTCAACAGCGGCGCAAAGCTTTCAGATATCCGCGAGATCTATTCCCACGAGCAGGCCATCAGCCAGTGCGCCCGCTTTTTGCAGAGTCTTCCCGATGTAAAGGTCATTCGCTGCGAAAATACCGCGGCGGCGGCCAAGCTCGTCGCCGAGTCCGGCAGAACGGATGTGGCGGCGCTCTCGTCCCGCGCGTGCATGGAGCTTTACGGGCTTGACTGTCTCGCCGCCTCCGTGCAGGATCAGGGCAGCAACTTCACGCGCTTCATCTGCATCGCAAGGGAACTTGAGATCTACCCCGGCGCAGACCGCACGAGCCTGATGATGGTGCTGCCGCACCGCCCGGGTTCGCTCTACAAGGTGCTCTCGCGCTTCTATGCGCTCGGCGTCAACCTCAACAAGCTCGAGAGCCGTCCCATGCCCGAGCGCAACTTCGAGTTCATGTTCTACTTTGACCTCGAGACCTCGGTCTACTCTCCGCAGTTCATCCAGCTCATGGGCGAGCTGCCGGAGCTGTGCGAGAAATTTTCGTATCTCGGCTCCTACAGCGAGGTGGTCTGAATGAAGCGCTGCGGTCTGCTCGGCGAACATCTGGGTCACAGCTATTCGCCCGCCATCCACGCCCGCCTTGCCGATTACGAGTACCGGCTCTATGAGGTCGCGCCGGAAAAGCTCGGCGAATTTCTGACGGGCGGCGGCTTCGACGGACTGAACGTCACCATTCCCTATAAAAAAGCGGTCATCCCGTACTGTGCGGCGCTCTCGCCCATCGCGCAGAGGCTGCAAAGCGTGAATGTGCTGGTGCGGCGCGCGGACGGCACGATCTTCGGCGACAACGCCGACGCCTACGGCTTTGCCGGCATGGTAAAGGCGAGCGGCATCGCCATCGAGGGGAAGAAGACGCTCGTGCTCGGCTCCGGCGGCGCGTCGGCGACGGTCTGCGCCGTGCTTGCGGACATGGGCGCCGGCAGCGTGACCGTTATCTCCCGCAGCGGGGAGGACAATTACGGCAGCATTTCCCGCCATGCGGACGCGCAGGTCATCGTGAATACCACGCCTGTCGGCATGTACCCGGGCTGCGGCATGTCGCCCGTCGACCTGACGATGTTCCCGCGGCTCGAGGGCGTGCTGGATATCGTATACAACCCCGCGCGCACGGCGCTCGTCCTACAGGCGGAAAGGCGCGGCATCCCGTATATGAGCGGGCTTTACATGCTCGTGGCGCAGGCCAAGCGCACAGCAGAGCTTTTTGAGCGCAGGGATATCCCGGACAGCGAGACGGAGCGCATCTGGAGGGAGCTCGGCACCGAAATGCAGAACATCGTCCTCATCGGGATGCCGGGCTGCGGCAAGAGCACCGTCGCCGCGCGCCTTGCCGAAGCGCTCGGACGCGTTGTGCTTGACAGCGACGCGGAGATCGAGCAGCGCAATGGCGCGACCTGCGCGCAGCTCATCGAAAGGCGCGGCGAGGCGGCGTTCCGCGCGCGCGAAAGCGAGGTGCTTGCCGACCTCGGCAAGCGCTCGGGCGCGGTCATTGCAACGGGCGGCGGCTGCGTGACGCAGGAGGAGAACTACGACCTTCTGCACCAGAACGGCATCATTTTCTGGCTGGAGCGGGACGTCGGCAGGCTGCCGCGCGAGGGCCGGCCCCTTTCCGCGGGCGACCTTGCGGCACTGTACGAAAGGCGCAGGGCGCAGTACGCGCGCTTTGCCGACCATGTGATAGACAACAACGGCACGGTGGAGGACACCGTGCGTCAGGTGCGCGCCGCCTTCGGCGGCGCGGCGAAATGAGGAGGGAGCGGCGCATGACGGACGAGATCAAACGGCTCAGAGAGCTGGTCGACGGAACGGACAATATCGTCTTTTTCGGCGGTGCAGGCGTTTCGACCGAGAGCGGCATCCCGGACTTCCGCAGCGTGGACGGGCTGTACCATCAGCAGTGGGACGATCCGCCGGAGACCATCCTGAGCCACACCTATTACGAGCGTTATCCGGAGAAGTTTTTCGCGTTTTACCGTGCGAAGCTCCTCTGTGACGGGGCGAAGCCCAACGCCGCGCACCTGAAGCTTGCCGAATGGGAGCGCGCGGGCAAGCTTCGGGCCGTCATCACGCAGAATATCGACGGGCTGCATCAGGCCGCGGGCAGCAAAAATGTGCTCGAGCTGCACGGCAGCACGCTGCGCAACTATTGCGAGCGGTGCGGGAAATTCTACGACGCAGCATTCGTCAAGCACGCCGCCGGCGTGCCGCGCTGCACCTGCGGCGGGCGCATCAAGCCCGACGTGGTGCTCTACGAGGAGGGGCTGGACGAGAAGACGCTCTACCGCGCGGTGGAGTATATCCGCGATGCCGATGTGCTCATCATCGCGGGCACGTCGCTCGCCGTTTACCCCGCGGCGGGACTTGTGCGCTATTACCGGGGAAATAAGCTGGTCGTGATCAACAAAACCCCGCTTGACCGTGGACTTGGAGCGGATCTTGTCATCACCGGCGCGGTGGGGGAGACGCTTGCGCAGCTTTGAGCTGCGGAAAACGCTGGAAAAGTTTACAAAATGCCGTGCTTTTCCGGACTTCTGCATCCTTTTGGAGCCGCGAAAAAAGTTGCGGCGAAAATGCAAAAAAAGGTTGACATTTTGCGTTGAATGGGCTTATAATAGCGGAGCGGTCGTTTGAAAGACTGATGAAAATGCGGGTGTGCTGGAATTGGCAGACAGGCTAGCTTGAGGTGCTAGTGTTCGATTGGACGTGCGGGTTCAAGTCCCGCCATCCGCACCATCTTTTTTCTGACAACTGCAAAACGCGCGAGTGGTGGAATTGGCAGACTCGCTAGATTCAGGTTCTAGTGCTCATTACGGGCGTGCGGGTTCAAGTCCCGCCTCGCGCACCAAGCAGAAAACCCTTGAAAACACTACGTTTTCAAGGGTTTTGTTGCGTCTATGGACAGGTGTTTTCCCCTATGTTTTCCCCTTACAGAGTTTTTTACGCCTTTTTTGCCGCCTGAATACCCTCTATGAAGCTGTCCATGCGGCGGGCGCTTTCCTGTCTCATTTTCTCAGTTACATGAGCGTAAGTGTCCAGCGTGAATGCCGCTGTGTGGTGGCCTAAATTCTTCTGCACTGTCTTGATGTCATCGCCGGAGCGGAGCGCGGCAACTGCGTAGCTGTGTCTCAGATCGTGGAAACGGGCGGCAGGAACGCCAGCAGCCGCAGCCAGCTTTTTGAAATGCAGATAGACAGTCTGAGCGCAGAGGTTCCGTCCGAAAGCATTTGTAAATACAAGGTTGAGAGGGTTGTTCCACGCAGGCCCCGCCTTTAGGCGCTGCTCATACTGCGTTTTCCGCTGATTGGTCAAAATCTGCATGACATAGCTTGCCGGCGCGATGATGCGCGTTTTTCCGTTTTTAGTCGGCGCAAGGATGTACTCGCCGCCGGTGGCGCGAACTTTCTGAAGCTGCTGCTTTATGGTGATTGTGCCGCCTTTGAAGTCGATGCAATCCCAAGTTAGACCCAGCACCTCCCCCTCGCGCATTCCCGTGAACAGCGTGGTGACATATACCGCTTCATACTCACAGCCTTTGACAACGTCGAGGAACGAGATCATTTCATCGTCTGCGAGAGGCTTTATTTTCGCTTTCTGTACTTTGGGGAGATCCGGCTTGTCAGCAGGGTTATGCCGAATGTAACCAAGCGAAACGGCTTTTTCAAGAGCCTTGTGCAAAGTGCCGTGAACATTCTTCTTTGATTTTGCGGACAGCGGCTTGTTGGTGCGCTTATTGGTCAGGTTGTTATAGAGCCGTTGCACGTCAACAGCGGTCAACTCAGAAAGCCGCAGCGCACCGATAGCGGGCTTGATATGCTGCTTGATATTCGCTTTGTAGCTTTCGACCGTGCGGGGCTTTACACTGTTCAGGTACTCCGCCGCCCATGTGTCGAGCCATTGCCCGACGGTTATTTTTGACGGCTCAAAATAGTCTCCGTCATTGACGGCAACAGCGGCGGCCTGCATTTTCTCGCGCACCTCTTTTTGTGTCTTGCCTGAGAAGCTGCGCCGGATTTGCTTGCCTGTACCGGGATCGCGTCCAACAGTGACACGCGCCTCCCAGAAGGTATATTCTTTCCCATTCCGCATGACGGTCTTCTTGCGGATGTTGCCCGCGCCTTGTGCAGCGCGGGTGTTTTTCTTTCGCGGCATTGCATTTTCCTCCTATATCATGTTAAGATATAGGGGCAGTAGGCCGTGCAAGTTTACTGCCCCTTATAACCGTCCTCGGTGTTGGTAGCACCGGGGGCGGTTTTTATTTTGTTTTTGCTTCAAAAATTCTAAGAAAGCTATGGAGAAGATTGAACTCTGTGTAGTCCCCCACCTCCTGAATGTTGATGCCCGAAAAGGTGTCACTATCGTTGACAGTAAATTTAATCCGGAGCTGTTTTCCAGCAAGCCCGTCTTTATTTTTCTCACACGCAGGCGCAATGATCTTCCTCGCGTAAAAGTATGAAATATATGCTTGTGCAAGTTTTTGAAGTTCGAGCAGCGGACTTTCAAGAAATTCGTTAAAAAAAAGAAGGAGGCTTGCGTCTTGTTTTGCTTCCAACAAGCGAGTTACCGAAGCCTCTGAAAGACTTGTTTCCTTTACAATGTCAGTCGCTCTGCGCGTCCTGCACTCGTAGTCCCCGATGAGATAACCATAATCGCAGTCAAAGAACTCGCACAGCCTGATGAGATCCCAAACGGTAGGACCGGTTCCCTCTCCTTTCTCCCATTTTGAAATTGTCTGCCGCGTCACTCCGATTTTTTCGGCGAGAGCGTCGAGCGTTATCTTGTGATCTTCACGGTCACGCTCTGCCTTGATGCGTTCGCCTATAGTTTTGATTTTAATGTTATCCAAATTAACATCTCCTTTTTTGTACAGAAAATATATGTTTGCTTTTGGTTATTTTCACAAACATAATAGCACGATATAATGATGATGTCAACGGCAAAGTTGGCGATGACAGCAAAAGTCTATTCAAATAAACTGAACAAACTGGAGGTGTAAAGAAGTGGTACGAGCAAACAGTGACATTAGAGCCGCAGCGCAGGCGTCAGGCGTTAAACTTTGGATGGTCGCGGCCGAAATCGGCGTGAGCGACGCGACACTTACGCGCCGTATGCGCTTTGAACTGCGAGCCGATGAGAAGCGCCAGCTCATGGGGGCGATTGATAAGATTGCCCGACGGGAGGAGGAATACAGCGATGCAGACAATGCGAACGGTTGATAGAGTAACCCTGTCAGTCACAGAAACAGCCGCCGCGCTCGGTGTTTCCCGCCCAACTGTATATGCGCTTCTCCACAAGCGCGGCTTTCCTGCCTTTAAGGTTGGTGGACGCACACTCGTTTCGGTCGATGGGTTGCGTGAGTGGGTAGCTACGCAGGCAGGGGGTGAAAAAAGTGCAGGAGAACAGTAAAATAGCCCGCTCCGCCGGTGGTACGGCGAAGCAGGCAGCGGTATGTGACCGGGGAGGCCAACAGTCCCACACACAGTATAACACGACTCATGACGAGCGGGCAAGTGTCTATGACCTCTTGCCCACTGGGGCAGAGTACGCCATAAGCCGCCGGCAGCTTATCCAGATCACAGGTTTAGCAGATCGCAAACTCCGCCGCAAAATCGCAGAGGAAAGGAAAGCAGGGTTGCTGATTTTGTCCTCGGCGGCACTAAGTGGCGGTGGGTATTATCGTCCCAGCAATACACAAGATTGCCGCAATCGCCGCCGTCGTCATTGTAGTTGCCCTGTTGGTAGAGGATTTCATCAACTTTATGCAGGGCAACAACTCCCTGCTTGGCAGCCTGCTTGAAAAGGCGGGCGTTGACGTGGATAAGTTCCGCGCCAACATCATCAAGATTTGGGGGAACATCAAGACAATTCTGACTGCCGTGTGGCAGGGCATCAAGAATGTGGCGATCCCGATTTTCCAGACCATTTGGGGCGTCATCAAAACGGTGTTCGAGGCCATCGGCAAGATTATAGATAAAATCGCCCCGCAGTTCGCAAACCTTGCCGACCAGCTTGCGAACGGCAATATCGACACGAATAAGTGGGTAAAGGTCGGCGAGGCCATCGCAAAAATCATCGCCGTCATTGTCGGCGTGGTCGCTGCAGTCAAGACCGTCATCGCTGTGGTGCGGACGGTCACATCGGTCGTGAAAGGCGTCTCGGCGGTCATCTCGTTTGTGACCAGCCCGGTCGGTCTCGTCATCCTGGCAATTATGGCTCTGATTGCCGTAGGCATCCTGCTCTATAAGAACTGGGACAAGATCAAAGCCTTTGCCATTCGCATTTGGACGGCCATCAAGGATTTCTTCGTCAACATCTTCACGTCGATTGGGAACTTCTTCACGAGCATCTGGGAAGGCATCAGCTCGTTCTTCTCCAGCGTGTGGAATGGCATCAAGAGGCCGCTGGTTCGATTCCAGTCACTCGGACCAACGAAAAGTCCCGTAACCGCAACGGTTCATGTTCATAGGTACACAATGTGACCTATGGGGCAAACCGGACGGTACAGGGCAACAAAGAAGCAAGGTAAGAACTTATAGTTTTTACCTTGCTTCTTTGTATTGTTACCATTATAGGCTTTCGGCATCTTATCCGAAAAAACATGCTAACCCTTGGCAATAGCTATACAGTTTAGGAAAATAATCAACGCCCGCACTATTTCCGCTTTCGTCAGATGAATAGACCTCAATTTGTACCTCAATGCGATTTGCGCCCATCGCATTGAATTGTTTCATAACTTAGAGCTTCATACCCTCCATAACAGAAACAATGCACATAACAGCAGCAACTCCAATGAAGATAGACAGAATGGTTAGTGTACTACGGCCCTTTTTTCCTACAATAGAACGCCATGCCATTTTAAACGGCTGCAAAATGCTTATGCCTCGGCAACTCCCTTGATGTTCATGTCCTTTACGAAGTTCTGCGTACCGTACAGCACCAGCGTATCAGTGATACTGTTCTCTTTGGCGTACTCCGCTACATCGCCCTTGAAGAAGCGGAGGTCGAGGACATGAACTTCCGCATAGTCCTCCACGGGGAATTGGGAAAAGGTGTTGCCGTAGGAGTCTTTAATAAGCAGGAGCTTGCCGCTCTTTCCGCTGCCCTCAATGACGGTCTGTGCCTGGTTGGAGTTCAGAAACACGGCGTATTGGTCGCTGCCGGACAGGTATTTCCGCTCGTAGATGCTGTCCGTCTCATACTGACCGTTGTTGTAGGACACACTTCTATTTATGTGCTTATACCATGCGATGATCTCCTCGGCGGGGACAGAGGGCAGCGGGACTTTATTCTAAGTTGTACCGTAGAAATCATCGCAGAGTACTTCCTGCGTCCATTCGTCCGCCGTAGGCTCAATACCGCGCCACGCACAATAGGCATAGTAGGCCCCAAGGCTCGTCCAATGGTGATCGGTACGGTAGTAGATGTTCTCGCTGCTATGAGCGACGAGAGCAGAAAGCACGTCTGTTGTGTTAACGCCCGCATCGGTCAGCACTTGCAGGATAGCGGTGTAGTCTGTCACTGGCGCATGGGCAGGGAGCTTATCCGTCAGCACCTGCGCCGCCATAGGGACAAGGATCGTATTCATAGAAACACCCTTTGCTGCCAGTTTTTCCTGTAAATCAGCAAGGGCGGCTGCGTTGGCGGCAAGCTGCTTTTTGCTATAAGATGTAAACTTGTCCATCAAATACTTGTCTTTGCAGATATAGACACCGCCGCTTTCACGTTTACCAACAGTCAATTCCATATAGGTTTTCATCGTGACCCAGCCATCCCGCAGGGGAACTTGATCGGTAAGATACTTTTCCAGTTCGCCACTAAATTCGCCGGAGATAAAGTTGGCAACGGTAAATTTGGGCTTTTGCGTCAAAGTGCGCTTTTCTCTTTCGGAGTAATAGCGATCCGGCATCAGCAGCCCGATGAGCGCAGACACCGCCAGCAGCAGGCAGAAAAAAGAGGTTATGGTTTTATTTCGCATTTTTCTCACCTCAGAATCGGAAGTACAGGAACGGATTATAGCTGCCGCTGACAAGATAGGCCGCAGCCATCACCAGCACACAGGCAAGGCCGCCGCAGTCAACCACGGTCAGCGCCTGCGGTCCCAAACGGGAGTTCAGCTTTTCATAGCAGCGTTTCCCCAACGGTGTGGCTGCCAAAGCACAGATTGCCAACATCGGCCCATAAGTCAGCAGCAAATACAGACTACTGCTGTCGAACAGCACGCCGGAGAGCATGGCCTTGCACCACGCAGCTCCTTTGCTGATCTCTGTGAACGCAAAGAGTGTCCAGCTGATCGCTACCAGCACCAGCGCGTAAATATGCCGCAATACGGCGGGCAGCCTTTTGAGCCAGCGCAATAGGAACAGCTTTTCCAGCACCAGCAGTATTCCGAAATACACGCCCCATAGGACAAAGTTCCAGCTTGCCCCGTGCCAGAAGCCCGTCAGCAGCCAGACGATAGCAATATTGCTGAGCTGCTTTGCAAGGCCGCCCTTGTTGCCTCCCAGCGGGATATAGACATAATCCCGGAACCATGTCCCCATGGAGATATGCCAGCGCCGCCAGAAATCGGTAATACTGTCGGCAAGAAACGGATAGTTGAAGTTTTCCAAAAATCGGAACCCCAGCATCCGTCCAAGGCCAATAGCCATGTCGGAGTAACCGGAAAAGTCGAAATAGATCTGGAAACCGTAGGCGATGACACCCAGCCATGCCGTCAGCACCGTGGGAGCAGCCTGCGCGGATGCTGCCTCCCACAAAAGGCCGATGTTATTTGCCAGCAGCACCTTTTTCCCGATGCCGCAGGCGAAGCGCTTCGCTCCCTCGGCAAAGAGGTCAGCGGTGCAATCCCGGTGCTCCAGCTCGTCCGCTACCGTCTGATAGCGGACGATGGGGCTCGCAATCAACTGAGGGAATAATGTTACATACGCGCCGAAATTGATGATATTCTTCTGCGCTTTCGCTTCACCACGATAGACATCAATGGTATAGCTCATGGTCTGAAAGGTGTAGAAGCTGATGCCGATGGGCAGCGGCAGATTCGGCTGGGGGAGCGCCGTGCCAAAAATCGAATTGACCGTGCCGATAAGGAAGTCGCTGTACTTGAACACGCCCAGCAGTCCCAAATTGACACAGAGTGATACCAGCAGCGCGATCTTTGCTCCCCGCTGTTCCCTGTGCCGCTCTACCATTTGCCCGCAGGTGTAGTCCAATGCGGTGGAAAACAGCATCAGCACCACATAGACCGGCTCACCCCATGCGTAAAACAACAGGCTGAACAGAAACAGTGTACCGTTGCGCCATTTCTGTGGGACAAGGAAATGCGCCAGCAGACACAGCGGCAGAAAGCATTGTAAAAATGTCAGGCTGGAGAAAACCATAGTTAGCCGCCAAGCACCGGATCGTTGTTACCTTCATCGTCGGTCATATCAAAAAAGCCACCGTTGTTGTTGCTGTCGTCCTCCTCCGGGATCGTAATACCGTTGTCAGCAGAACCAAAAATACCTCTCCATACTTCGTCCACCTTGGCAGCCTCCTCAGCAGCAAATTTAGCCTGCACCTCATCACTGGCCTCCCAGTCGCCCTGTGCGCCGAGGATGAGCAGCGCGACATAGTTGCCGTTCACGAACAAACGAGCCTGCAAGACCTTCTGCAAATCCATGTTGTACATCCGGGAGTAGCTGAGAATTTGCTCATAGCCAGTCTGCAAAAGTGCGGCAGCATCCTGTGCGTAGCCGTCTTTAACTTTAACAATAACAGCGTAACTGGAATTGACTGCGGAATTGGAATTGCTCATAGACGCCCAGCTTTCCACACGGCTCATGTCCAGGCCCCAGTAGCCGCTCATGCGATACTCGCTCTCGGCGGTGTCGCATTCAAAGCTGTCCCCCAGCTTTTCCTTTAAGGTGTCCATGATCTCCTGCGCGGTCATCGTCACCTCCGTGTTGTTCTTCTTGTTGTCGTCGGTCTTGCTGCCGCAGGCGGCGAGGGACAGCGCCATGCTCAACGCCAGTACAAAAGTCAAAATGCGTTTCATTTCTATTTGCTCCTTAAAATTCGAGATATTTGATGTGGACGGCGGAACAGCGTCTCCGGAAACGCCGCTCTCTTGCCCGTCTATCCATCCATACGAGGGAGCGGAGCAAAATGTCGGGAAGCGCACAAAAAAATTTCGGGGCGTTTTCACGCTCCGAAATTTTTCATCTTCAATTGCTTTTCATCAGCGTATCGGCAATCTCGGTGATGGCCGATTCCTCCGCGCCGTCGAAATTCGTCAGGTAATAGCTGACGTCATCTCTATTCCAATGCGCCCGCCAGGTGTCGGGCGATACGCGGTCGAGGGTGGCGCCATACTCCGCGTTCAGGGCCGTGCTGCCCACGGCTTCTCCCTCCGCCCGGGAGAAATTGCCGTCCAGCTTGGCGGCTTCATAGGTGTACCCGTGGCCGTCCAAGGTGAAATCCACCCGGGCGATCTCGCCGTCGTAAATGCAGTAGGTGACATTTTCCGCGCCCTTCGGCGCGTCGATCACGAAGCCGAGCTTTTCTTCAAAGTCCGCCGCGCTCTGCACATCCTCGAACGGTGAGCCGCCCAGAACCGGCGGCTCGTTTCCCTCGCTGTCTCCGGCAAAAAACGGATGCAGAAAGCCGATCGTAAGGGTCGTCACCAGCGCGAGGCACGCGGCCATCGCACTATAGCGCTTCCACCGTGGCGTCAGGCGGCGGGCGGGGAGCGGCACGGTCTTTGAGGTCGCATTGCCTTCTGCCGCGGGCGCATCGGCATTCTCCTCCGGAGCAGCCGCGCGCTGTGCCGCCGCTTTTTTCAGGATGTTCGCGTACATTCGCTCCTGCGCGCCGTCCTCCGGCTCGATCGCGTTAAAGGCTTTTTTCACTTCGTTTTCGCTCATGCGCCCTCACCTCCCAAGGTCAGCTTTAGCTTTGCGCGGGCGTCGCGCAGTTGATTCCGCACGGTCGACGGCGGCCGGTCCAGCATCGCCGCGATCTCGTCGGTCTGATAGCCCTCGTAATAGTGCAGCCAGACGACCTCCTTATACTTCACCGGCAGAGCCATGACCGCATCCGCCACTTCCCTTTTTTCGTCCGGCTCCGCGGCGGTCTGCTCGGTCTCCTCGTCAAGGTCTGTCACCTTCTGCCGCCACCAATGCTTGAGCCTGTCCTTGCAGAGATTCATGGCGGTGGTCGTCAGCCACGAGCGCTCGTGCCGCTCGTTTTCAAAGGTGACGTCACTCGTCATGGCTTTGACGAAGGCATCCTCCGTGCAGTCCTCGGCGTCCTGCGCGTTTTTCATAAAGGCATAGCAGACGCGGTAAATGGCTTTGAAGTGCCGCAGATAGAACGCCTCAAAATCCCCCTGCATGGCTTCGCCTCCCTTTTCCCATAAAGTGATACGATTCAAGCGTACAAATTGTCGGGCGAAATGTCAAGAAAAAGAACACGTTTCATGCTCCGGCCGGTCCCCTGCTGTCCAATTCTTAGGGTTGGTATCGTCCGGTTCAAGCCCCGCCAGAATGGCTTCGTAGTGCGCCGCCTTATCCTCCATATATTTCACAGTGGCCTTGGCTTCCTCCAGCCGCCTGTAGGCTTCCTCCCGCTGCTTGTGGATGATGGCGTACCTTGTCCGCAGATTCTCCTCGGATTCCTCCAGCAGGCACAGGCGGCAGTATTCCTGAATGTCCTCGATGGACGCGCCGCAGCCCTTCAGGCACTGGATGCCCTGCATCCAGTTGACCGACTCCTCGTTGAACACCCGGCGGTTGCCGCCGTCCCGCGTGCAGGGCAGCAGCCCCTTGTCCGTATAGAACCGCAGCGTATGCTCCGTGACGCCGAACAACTCCGCCATCTGCCTGATCGTATAGTACATAATGCTTCCTCCGAAAAAAACACTTGACTTCGTGTTACTCGAACTTGATAGAATGATTTTAACACAGAAAAATTGTCTGTACAATCCAATTACGGAGGACGAAACATGGAATATCTGACCTTGAACAACGGCGTTCCAATGCCGCTCATCGGCTTTGGGACCTTTATGCTGGGCGGCGAGACCTGCACCGAGGCGGTCACCGAGGCAATCGAAAGCGGCTATCGGATGATCGACACAGCGGAAGCCTACGGCAACGAAAAGGAAGTGGGCGAGGGCATCCGTCGGAGCGGCATTGACCGCTGGGAACTGTTTCTCGTCACAAAGGTGAACTTCAAGTCCTATGAGCACGCGGAGCAGACGGTGATGCAATCTCCTGAAAATCTGCAAACCGATTATCCTGACCTGCTGCTCCTGCACTGGCCATTCGCCAACTACTACGCGGCGTGGCGGACGCTGGAAAAGCTGTATGGGGACGGCAGAGTCCGTGCCATCGGCGTTTCCAACTTCGAGCCCGACCGGCTTCTTGACCTGATCGCCTACAACAAGATTGTCCCGGCGGTGGACCAGATCGAAACGAACCTCTACTGCCAGCGCGGCGCCGAGCGCGTCTGGATGGACAAAAAGCAGGTCGCTCACATGGCCTACG
>ERZ857629.2931-NODE-2931-length-15131-cov-2.934930_pt1 | contig 15131 bp, 3 predicted proteins | sample MGYA00519700_ERZ857629 | MGnify/ENA primary metagenome ERZ857629 (study PRJEB31778, sample SAMEA3449351) | human gut metagenome | biome: human gut; feature: human-associated habitat; material: faeces | place: United Kingdom | collected 2010/2012 ... | reverse complement strand
CCGTAAAGACTGTTGCCCCATGCTCCATGCGGTTGATAAGGTTCTCTGCCTGCTGTATGGCAGATAATTCCGTTGATGCACTCACGCCTGTATCTGCATCGTATGCAAAATCAAAAAACTGCGGTGCGTGTTCATTCAGTCCGACACTGGAACTAATCAAAGTCATTTCTGCCCCATGTTCTTTCAGATATGCATTATAATCTCCGTCCCACTCATTCTCATTAAGCAGAGCCATATCATAAAGCAGCTTTTTAACTTCGTCCGGGGACATATTTGTGATTTTGGAAATCTCCCATTCACTTCCCATCGAACCGGAGAATTTTACCACTACATCTCCGGCGGCAATCGGTTCCATAGACTTATCATAGATTTCCTTTCGTTCTTTCATATCCACAAGTTCCTCTGTATCGGTATTGTAGCGGACATCAAGGCGGTATTCTCCATATTCTTTTGTATCTTCATTGGCAATCTCGGTAGTCCATGCCCCTTTGCTCTCTAGATATGCTTGAATACTCAGCTTATCGTCCTCACTCATGGCTGAAAGAACGTCCATAAGCTCCTGTCTGTCCATGCCCACGACACTCACAAGGCTGTATTTTGTCAGATCATCATTTTGTATCAGAAGAATACTCTCCTTATTCTGTTCCTGCTCCACTGCCCTGTCCTTCTGTAACTCTGTTAACCTGTCCTCAATGCCTGTGATCAGCTCCGAAGCGGTCTTTCGTATGGTATCAAGGGAAGATTTCAGTTCTTTTATATCCCGGTCACTGCTCCATCCGGCAATATACCCAAAGGAATAGTCCGAGGTATCAATGCCAAAGTGCTGGCACACCGTATAGGCAACACTCTCTGCTTCCACTTCCTTTGTATTGCGGTCTTTGTCTAAGACCGCATCTATATCCTGATTCCGCTCCCGGTCATGGAGCTTTGCGTGTGCCACCTCATGGATAGCGGTCTTTACAGTCTGGCTCTGGCTCATGCCCTCCTGTATGGCAATCCAGTGGTCGGTGGTATGGAAATATCCCTTTGCCTCCCCTTCTATATCTTCATAGGTAATGGGAACCGGGGAAACCTCCGTAAGTGCCTGCATAAATTCCTCGTAGTCCTCCACGCTTCCCGAAAGCTCATTTACCCCTATATCCGGCAGCTCCTTTCCGTCCGTCTGTGACACGTCAAAGACCGGAACCACACGAAAGGCGGGTATCTTAATCTCTACTTCCTCCGTAATGAGCATTCCGTTCTTATCAAGCATGATCTCTCCCGTTACCGGATCAAGTTTCTCCTGTTCTTCCTTAATCTTGTACGGTGCCGGAGCAAGGATACGAATACCCTTTTCCCCTTTCTTAACGTGCCTGTTAAAATTTTTCTGCCAAGACTTGAATCCGACCACTAACGTAGCGTCAGGCTTTTGCATTGCGATTAACATGGTATTGTTAAAGCTGTAATTGTGGAATTTTGACATGGTATTCAGATAAGTCTTGTACTTCTCGCTTTCAAAAAGCTCCTTGATACCCTGCTCCAGCTTCTCCGTTATTTCCTGTACTTTCTGTTTTTCTGTTTTCGCATCTACCATTGTATGTCCTCCATCTGCGTATTTTTTGCATGACAAAAGGCAGCCATTATTGACTGCCTTTGCATAATTACGATATTCACTTATAAACCTTTATCATTACTGCCCTTATTCGTTTTGATTTCTGCAATGTACTCCTGTCTCCTTTCTGCCCCTGTCGCTGTAAATAACCAAAAAGACAATTAAGATTTATTAACTGCCCTTTCCTCCGCTCCATATTAATTACGCTTATTTACTGACTTATTTTAAATCGTCGTATTTATAATCAATCGCTACTATCTCATCCGTTGATGTAAGCGGAGCTCCTTTTTGTGTTGTACGTCCTTGTTCAGAAAAGAGATATAAATTTTGTTTTGCTCGCGAACAAACAACATATAATAACTTTTTTGTTTCACTTTCCCGATAATGTGGTTTATTTATTATAGTATCCCAATGCGGAATATACCCATTTAATATCCCAAACGCAATAACCGTAGTATATTCCTCTCCTTTCACACCATGAAATGTATTGATAACCACACCCTCTTTTTCTTTGAAACATTGTTTAAATGTATCAATATCTGAAGATAGATGGTTATTTTTTACTCTATCCTTAACCTTTAAAATAAAATCTTCATATGCTTTCTGTAATCGTGATTCTATGTTTAAATCAATACCTATTTCTATCAAAAAATTATTTATTGCTTTCTGTAAATATACCACACCGTTTTCATCTGTTTCAGATATAGAATTAATTATTTTTAAAATCTTATAATTATCTATTTCATCAGACAAATATATCTTATATTCTTCTGTTAGAATCTCAATGATTTCATTTGCAATTTTCTTTCTTAAATGGATTTTTTGTCCTGACTCTGTGAATATCAATTTTGAAATCAAATAAAAGACATTCATTGGATCATATTTTATCGGCGTGATATCTGGTGCATCAAATTTTACATTTGGCAATAATTCTTTAATTTTCTTCGATAGTGGAAAAAGCAACCACCATTGTGGTGCAATTATACATATCTCATTATCTGGAATTCCTCGAGATAGTTCTTCTTTTACAATATAAGCAATTTTCTCAAACAACTCAGATTTACTTATGGTATTATCATAAACCAAACATCCCTTTTCATCCTTTATGTCCGAGACTGCATATATTTTTGCACTCTGTAATTGAAAATTCGAGTAATAATCAACTATACGTTGCGTTGTACGATAACAACCATCTAGTCTTTTCTCTTGGAATTTTACTCCAAACTCTTTCTGTAATTCATCACAGGTCTTTGCAACTCCACCAAGTCCCCCATATATTGCCTGATCCGTATCTCCTACGAATGTTACTTGTATATTCTTATTACATTTTACAATACTGCTCAATATTTTATACTGAAGTTCATTCGTATCTTGATATTCATCCACCAGAATTGTTCTCATTATTCCAGCAATATTCTCCGCAATAAATTTATTCTGATTTACTAAATCATAAGATATGCTTAAAATATCATTAAAATCTATCTCTTTTTCATTTAATAGCTTTGTTTGATATTTCTCAAATATTTCCGGATATTCAAAAGGCTTATCATATCCAATATCAATTCCCAGTTCTTCTATTATTTCATCAGTATATTGTTTTGTGACATAATCATCTATGATATGATACCCTTTCCGCAAACGTTCATTGTACATTGTATAAGGTCTTATAATAAACTCAAGACAAAATTGATGTATAGTCCCTACCCAAACCTTATCCTCCGGAATATCTATTTTTTCTAGTCTTTCCTTAATTTCATCAGCAGCTCTATTGGTATAAGTTATCGCAATATTAAGTTTTTTTGAAGTAATATATTTTTGGACAGAATATGCTAATTTATAAGTCAATGTTCTTGTTTTTCCACTTCCCGGACATGCTTTAAGCAATATATTCCCCTCATTAACACAAACTTGTCTTTGCTGCGGATTTAATTTATCTAAAAAAGTCATGGTATCCATTATTCACACCAACCCCTACAATATTTGTCAACTTCTTCTAAGAATTTTGCAACAACATCATCCTTATATCTTTCTCTAAATTTTTTAATAAACTCCTTTCTTTCCTCCTGTGTTTTAACTTTTTCACTCTCTTTTTTCAAGGCTAATACTCCTTTTTCATCATATCCACTTAATGAATACTCTATCATTTTAAAAACGATATCTATCGAAATTACTTCTTTACTTGCAAATGCAATCGCTCCCAAAATGTATTGTGGAACAGTAACTGCTATATCAATGTAATTTGAAAGGGTGGTGGCATACCAGCCCTTTCCCATATCTCTGGCTAATGTTAAAACTGTATTAGCACATGCCGCATCTGTTCCTTGTTTTAAATTTTCTTTATGTCTCTTAATCGTATTAGTATCAACATAATTTAATTCTACAACTTCACTAATATAGTCACTGTTCGCCCGTGCATCAGCCAATGCAAAATCAACTTCTAATGTATGTGGCGCAAAAAAAGACTCAACCCAAGGATTCGTGCCATATAAATCTGCTAACTTTTTCTTCCTACTTTTTCCTCTTTTCTCTGCCTCAGCTTTATATAATTTACTGTCTATTTCTACAATTTGTATATCTTCATCGGTAACAATAGCACATGTTCTCTTAATTCTTTCTTCACTGAACAAACTTGCAATATATTCAAACGACACACTTCCTACATTGACCAAACCAATCCCCATCTCATCCAAAGATACTCCTAATGCATTTTTAATAAGATTTGGAATTAATATTTCTTCCCCATCACCTTCTACTAAAACAACTCCCTTTGAAAAAAGTAGAACTGACCGTTTAGAATCCAAATATCGTTCAATACAGTCGGATAATTTCAAATTCTTTAACTGTAAATTCTTTTTTCCAAATTCGTCAAGTCCCTGACTCGGTTGCATTGAAATACTATTGCTACCAATTGACTTCAGGATATTAATATTTTTCACCTCTGATACTTCCGCTAAATAAGTAGAATGAGTTGTTGTTATAATCTGAGTATAGTCTTTTGTTACTTTTAATTTATCGAATAGCGTTCTCTGAATATGTGTATGTATATGAGCCTCTGGCTCTTCAATTATCATGATATTTATCAATTCTCGTGTTCTATTTACCTCATATTCCACAATTTTTAAAGCCATATAAATCATGTTTAAATGCCCTAATCCCAACGAATCGATATCATTCTGTTTTGAAGGCTTCATAAATAAATATCGTGACAAAGAATTTATATCATCCTTCAATCCAGATTGTAAAATTATCTCTGGCGAATAGACCATCCCTATCATATCAAGTAGCTTTTCGTTGATTTTTCGTCCTACCAATTCAACTTGTTCCACTTCTGAAATAGACTTATTTAACTGAACAATTTCAGATTTAATTGTATTTAGCTCGGATTCTTTTATTAACGATTCTACTGATTCTATAATTCTTCTAATTGGATTTTTGGGCTTACCTAATTCGCTTGCAACATCACGCAATGCGTCAATAAATACAACCGAAATGTGATCTTGTACATCTGCAATGTTCAATTTGCATCCTAAAATTCTGTCATCATCTTCATCAGGATCTGAACATTGTCCTTTTTCTAAGTCCCCAACAATTTTTGTATAAATATCTTTGTCTGTAAAATCAGTTTGTGCTCTACTTGTATAATAAAACTCATAATCTGATATTTTTATCTTTTTTCTTTCTTCCTCAAACTCGGCAATATCTGTTATTTCACTCAATTTCTTTCTCACCTGCTTTTGTGGACGAATAAAAAGAGAAATAACACCAATATCATCTTCCCCACTCTTTATATAAGACTTTAAAAACTCTTCATTCTCATTTTCTGGTACAATTCCAGCACAAACCTCTGTTTCTTTGTCTTCAGAAGTAATTTTTCCAAATACTGCTGAGAGAATAATCCAATGTCCTTTCCAATTTCCCAACGAATCCGAAAAGTCATTTTCCTTTAATCTTTTAGTATTATAATAATATGTATCATCTAATAAAATTCTTAATGCTGTCATTGCATTAGATTTTCCCGAATCATTTTCACCAATAACTGTATTAACACCTTCAACAAAAGAAAAGCGTGCAGATCTAAGATTTTTATAATTAACTATCTGTAAATATTTTAAAAACATAGTTCAATCCTCCTATGATAATCTTCAATAGAATTTACTAGTATTATAACATACAATACAACATTTTAATAAAATATCTACTTTTTTACCGATAAGGAGGGAGGACCCTCCCTATCACATTATAATCTCTTTTTGCCTCTTTTCTTTTGAAATATCTGGCGTTTCTAGTGATTTCTTCCCATATGCCTTCTCGCGCATCTGGGCAAGTTTCTCCTTGACAGATATTCGTCCTCTAGGGACATCCGCTACCTCCTGTGTACTTTCTGCCCTGTCCAGCTCACCCTCCTGTGCCGGTGTACTCTGCTCTCCGGTTTCTTCCTCCGGCTCATCATCGCCCATATCCAGCGCATTATCGCCTTTTTCGTCCATATTAAGAAGTGCATTTAACTCTGCAAGACGCTCTAACTTCTCCGCCAGTTCTTGCTCCTGTGCAAAAGGTTTTGTGACTTCCACCTTTGCGGTTTCAAGCTGATGTTCCACGTTGGAAAGCTTCTGCTCCACGTCTGCCATTTTCCCGGTCATTCCCTCTAAAGCATTGAAAAGTCTTTGCAGATTTCCAAGCGGATCAGCTCCGATTTCCACCTCATGGCTAAGACTTCCTTTTAAGCTGATCGTAAACTTGGAGAAGAACGAGTCAAAGGACATGCTCATCTTAAAGCCCTGATATTCCCCAATTGTGACCACCATGTTTGGCTGTTTTGCACTCCGGCACATATCAATCAACGCCGCACCCGCTTCCTTTTTGTCCGTATAGGTACGGTTGCCTATCTTCATGGAAAAAGCGTCCTTATCCACAGGCTTATGCGCCGCATAGGTCTGAATGTCCGCCCGGTATCCCTCAAGCCTTTCTTTTAAGGCTGTGATCTGCATCGGGTAATGCTTTGCGATATTGTCCTCCAGACGGTAACGCTGGCTTGTGTGGTTCGCCTTTAAGAGCTTCAGCTTTGACACCTGTATGTCCAAGTCCATCTTCTCCTTGATGTAAGGGTTTCCGGTTGCAAGTGCTTTGACCTCTGCATAAGAGAGCGCCGCTTCGTCAATGTCCTCACAGGAACGCACCGGGGACTTGCTCGTCATGATCTGCCCGATAAACTTCTGCTTGTTCTCAATGAGCTGCCATGAATAGCTGTCGAAGGTGCCTTCCGTCACATACCTGAAAATCTTGACCTTATCATTCATATTGCCCTGTCGTAAAATACGACCTTCCTGCTGTTCAATGTCAGACGGACGCCAGGGCACATCCAGATGATGTAATGCAATCAGTCTGTCCTGTACGTTGGTTCCGGCTCCCATTTTGGCAGTAGAACCCAACAAAAAACGAACCTGTCCGCTTCTTACCTTTGCAAACAGCTCCGCTTTTCTTTTCTCCGTATTTGCATCATGGATAAATGCGATTTCTTCCTTTGGCACACCTTTTGCAATCAGCTTGTCCCTTATATCCTCATAAACATTGAATGTACCATCTCCTTTCGGTGTCGATAAGTCACAGAAGATAAGCTGTGCCGACTTCTGTTCCTTTGTTTCCTCCCATATCTCAAATGCCTTGTCCACACAGGTGGTGGCTTTGGAATTATCCTCATCGGGAAGCATGTCATTGATTAAACGCTGGTCTAATGCCAGTTTTCTTCCGTCATTGGTGATTTTGAGCATATTGTCAACCGTTGCATCTACTCTGCGGTCACGCACTGCTTCCGCACGATCCGCAAGGGACTGTACCATTTCTTTCTGGGACTCGTTCGGCTTTAGCACCACGTTCTCGTACTCTGCTTCCGGTACAGGCAGCTTTAGCATATCCGGTGTCTGAATATCCGCACTTTCCTTGAATAGTGAAATCAGCTCCGGCAGATTGAAAAACTTGGCAAACCTTGTCTTTGCCCGGTAGCCGGTTCCCTCCGGTGCAAGCTCTATGGCTGTCTGCGTTTCTCCGAAAGTAGCCGCCCAACTGTCGAAATTGCCAAGACCGAGTTTCTGGAGCGTATTGTATTGCAGATAGCGCATATTCGTATAAAGCTCCGTCATACTGTTGGAAATCGGCGTACCTGTGGCAAAGGTAATGCCCTTGCCGCCTGTCAGCTCGTCCATATACTGACACTTTGCAAACATATCCGAAGACTTCTGTGCTTCTGTCTGTGCAATACCCGCCACGTTTCGCATCTTGGTGTATAAGAAAAGGTTCTTATAATTGTGGCTCTCATCTACAAACAGCCTGTCAACACCAAGCTGTTCAAATGTTACTACATTGTCCTTGCGGGAAGTATCGTTCAATCGGCTCAGCCTTGCGTCTAATGTTTTTTTTGTTTTTTCCATCTGCTTAATGGTGTAATGCTCTCCCTTTTCCGCCTTGACCGCTTCGATTGCCATTTCTATTTCCGTTATCTGCCGCTCAATCATGGCAGCCTGTCTTTCCATTGAAAGCGGTATCTTTTCAAACTGCGTATGCCCGATAATGACCGCATCATAATCCCCGGTTGCAATACGGGAACAGAATTTCTTACGGTTGGCAGGCTCAAAATCTTTCTTTGTGGCAGCTAAAATATTTGCACCCGGATACAGGCGCAGGAAATCACTCGCCCACTGCTCTGTTAAATGGTTCGGTACGACAAATAAGCTCTTTTGGCAAAGCCCTAACCGCTTGCTCTCCATTGCTGCAGCAATCATTTCAAAGGTCTTACCTGCACCCACACAATGGGCAAGCAGGGTATTATCGCCGTAAAGCTGATGTGCCACCGCATTAAGCTGATGCGGTCTTAATGTAATGTCCGGTGTCATGCCCGGAAACTTTAGGTGGGAACCGTCATACTCTCTCGGTCTGGTGGAATTGAAAAGCTCATTGTACTTGGCACACAAGGTCTGTCTGCGCTCTGGATCACGAAATACCCAGTCCTTAAAGGCTTCCCTTATGGCTTCCTGTTTCTGGCTGGCAAGCATGGTTTCCTTTTTGTTAAGGACTCGCTTTTCCTTTCCATCTTCCTCAATCGTATCAAAAATACGGGTATCACGAAGGTTTAAGGAATCCTCCAGAATACGGTAGGCATTTGCCCGGCTCGTTCCGTAGGTCATGTTGACAAGAGCATTGCCACGATCCGCATTTTTGCCCTTTACATTCCATTGTCCTGTCACATCGGAATACTGCACCCCGACAAGGTTACGGTCAAAAAGGTAATCCGGTGTTTCAAAGGTTTCCCGCATGAAATCCTCGATGTACTTCGGATCTATCCATGTGGCACCGATACGCACCTCAATCTCGCTTGCATCAAGCTCCTTGGGCTGAACGCCCTCAAGGGCTGTGACATTGATTGCAAACTCCGGACGGTTCTCTGCAAATACCCTTGCGGTTGCCAGCTTCTCCCGGACATTGCCGCTTAAATACTCGTCTGCGGTTTCCCACTTTTCTGTAACCGGATTCTGAAAAATGATTCCGGCAAGTTCCTTTGCCACATCTTCCTCGCCTTTTCCCGTAAGCTCCGACATATAGGCTAGGTCTACCCTTGCCTTTTCCCCTAATGACACCGCCAGCGCTTCGCTTGCGGTATCCACGCTTGTGACAACCTCTGCCTTTTTAATGGTTCTCTTAGAAAACATATCCGCCTTGCCTTTGAAGTTGCCCTCATCGTCAAGCTTTTCCAATGAACAAAGCAGACAATAGCTTGAGTCTTGATTAAACGCTCTCTTATTGGTCTGTGAATTGATCAGACCGTATTTCTTGGAAAACGCATCATACAGCTCATTAAGCTCTGCCTGCTTGCTCTTAATCATATCTTCCGGATATTCGTTCAACTGATAATCAATCAGCTCCTGTGTACAGTCACGAATCTGCACCATGCCTTTCATACGCTGCTCCATCGTTTCTGATACGTCCACAGGCTTCATAATGGAATTTTCCCGGTAATACACCCTCTCGTCCACGATAGTGTAACTGTAATTCTTCACGCCTGGATCGGCGGGAATGGCTTCTCTTGCCAACTCATCGTCAAGCTCATCAAACTCTACCTCGTCGATGCTGCCCTCGATATGGGATATAGCCATTTCAAGCTGCTTGGATAATGGAATGGAGGTATCTGGTGTACAGGTGGCTTCCATGCCAAACTGCCCGCTGACCATTTCCATTTTTCCCATGATCATCTCCGGGTGGTCTGCAAAATACTGGTTCATGGCTATACCATCTTCATTTTCACAAAGATGCACCCAATCCGGCAGGGTGTCGATTACTCTGTCACGCTTCTTTAAGAAAAGAATGTCCGAAGTGACCTCCGTCCCCGCATTTTCCTTAAAGGCTGTGTTGGGAAGCCTGATTGCTCCAAGAAGCTCCGCTCTCTGCGCAAGGTACTTTCTGACTTCCGGACTTTTCTTATCCATTGTTCCCTTTGAGGTGACAAATGCCACTACACCGCCCGGTCTGACCTTATCTAAGGCTTTGGCGAAAAAATAATCGTGTATGAGGAAGTTATGCTTATCATAGGCTCTGTCTGCCACCTTGTACTGACCGAAAGGCACGTTTCCGATTGCCACATCAAAGAAATCATTTGGATAGTCAGTCTTTTCAAAGCCTGTGATCTTCACATCGGCATTCGGGTATAGCTGCCTTGCAATTCTTCCGGTAATTCCGTCCAGCTCCACACCATAAAGCCTGCTCTCCTGCATATTCTCCGGCAGCATACCGAAAAAGCTTCCAATACCCATTGCCGGCTCCAAGATGTTGCCTTTTGAAAAGCCCATTCTTTCCATCGCATCATAAATTGCTTTGATGATTACAGGGCTTGTATAGTGGGCATTTAAGGTGCTTTCCCTTGCTGAATCGTATTCCTCGGCTGACAACAGGCTCTTTAATTCCTGATATTCACTTGCCCAATTCGTTTTGGTTTCATCAAAGGCATCAGCAAGACCACCCCAGCCCACATATTTTGCTAAAATCTCCTGTTCTGACCGTGTGGCAATACGGTTTTCGCCCTCAATCTTTTCAAGCGTTCTGATTGCTTCCACGTTCTGACGGAATTTTTCTTTTGCCGCAAAGCCTTTCCCGTCACTTTTCTCTGTTTCCAGAGCAATGTGGAAGTTGACTGCACCCGATTTGTCAATCTGTGGCTGTTCCTTTGGCGCTTCTGCTTCATTCTGCGGCTCTGGTTCGGCAATCACTTCACTCTCTTGCATTGGATTGGACAATTCTTCATTTTTCTGTTCATATTCACCCCATATTCTTTGGGAAACAGCAGAAAAATAAGGAGATTCTTCTTCCATAATGCTGAAGCGAATCTCCTCCATGTCCTCAAGGCTCTTTGCCCCGGCTATTTTATCATGATACTTAAAATATAATGCTTCCCTGACAAGAATGCCCTCCAATCGTGCCAGTTCAGGCTCCGGCATACGTTCCCAAATATCATCCTTCTCCGTATGAATGGTAAAGCCTTCTCCGTCATCATGGTACCCAAGCGTATATTGCAGCTTATCATGTTCCCCACGAATATCACACTCAAAATCATAGACTGTTGTTCGTGTACCTCTGATATATTCCCGGTCTATCAATACAAGGTTTTGAACATCATCCGCAGTCAAAGGCGGTTCTTCTTTCTGCTCTATGGCAGGCTCGCCCTCATAATGTGCCGCATACTGTCCGGCATCCTTTAACAGACCGTCCATCTCCAGAGCTTTTTCTGTTTCGCCGCTGATTGTCTGCATCATTACATAGTCTGTGGCTTCTGCAAAAAGGAAATCATAGACCTCTTTTCCTTCTAAAGTGCGCTCATCGTCAGCAATCGTGACTGCCTGTGTTTTCTCGTTCCAGCCAACCACATCTTTCCGGTCTAATGCTCCGCAGATTTTAACCACAGCCGACATTTCAGACAGCCTTTTATTTAACTGCTCTATGTCTGTTTTTCCGGTTTCCGGTGCTTTTGGTTCTCCTTCAGCAACAGTTCCTGTTTCTCTATCTAATTCCTGATTGGTTACACCACGCTCCAACTTCGCCTGTTCTTTTTGCATGGCTTTCTCTGCCTGTTCCTGTTTATACTGTGCATAGGCTTCCTTTCCCTCCGGCGAAAGGTATTTATCTGCCTGCACAAGCTCTCGAATACGTTTCTCTACTACATTCCAGTTTAAAAGCACCTTTGCGTAAGGATTGCCATAGTTACCTTTCTCCAGACGGATACCTTTGGCATCGTGATCCTCGCGCGCTCTGTCACTTCCTGGAAGTGCGTGGGAGCTGCCGCCCGTACCATATTCATTTTTCAGAAAAGCAATGTTATCTTTCTTGTCATGCCCTTCCATGAAATACTCATAGATACGGAATTTTCCATGTTCAAAGCCGCTTCCTCCTGCCAGCCTGTAATCAATCTCGTCCTGTGTGATGAAGTCCTCATTCCTTACTTCCACCGTATCAGGTGCCGGGAATTCTTTCTTTTCCACACCTAAATCCGCAAGCTGTTCTAATAAATAATCCGGTCTTTTCACATACCGCCATTTAATCTGCTTTTCTCCGCTGTCAAGCTGTGCCTTTGCCTTTTCAAGCTCATCCTTAATCAGCTCTCTGCCCTCAGTTGTGGATAAAAGCTCGCATAACCTTTCCATGCTTGCCGGGTAGTTAGAAAATTTCAGCTCCAGACTCTCCGGCATTTCCGATATACCGTCACGGAAGAAATTGTTAATGTCCGTTGCAACACGCTCACGCTCCACCGCATCCACAAGGAATACTTCGTTGGTGCTCATAAAAGTTCCATTCTCCACCATAGCCCGGATATGGCTCTCTGCTTCCTGCCAGTTCATGACGGCAATCGTATTTTCCTTTGCCGATGTTCCGTAACCGATACGCATACCCATTTCATCAAACCATAAGGACACGGGATTTCCGTCAAACTCAAAACCTTTTCCGGTAGTCTTATACTCGTTCTTTAAAAATTCTGCCATTTCTTCCGGTGTCTTACCCTGCTGATACTTGGCATAGATACGTTTTCTGCTGTTATCCCTACCGCCGCCACTACGCAAGATACTGTCAATCTGCTCCTGTGGCAAAGAAAAAGCAGCGGGCATGGTATATTGAATACTTGCTTCCGCTGCTGCGATTGTGCCAACCTGTTCCTCAAAGCTCGGAAACAGGCTTAACTGCTGATAGGTTCCCTCCGGCTGTTCGATATTTAGCTGTAGATCAGTTCCGTCATCACGATTTCCTCTGCCGAGTGTACGATGCTGTTCATCTTCGCTACCCAGAGCATCTGATTCTCTGCTTTCATCTGCTCCGTTATCCCCTCTCTCTCCTTCATCTGTCCGGTCAGAAACTCCATTCTCTCCTCTGCCTGCTCCTGTATCATTAACAGGTGTTCCTTCAGCTTCCCGCTCAGAAGAAGTCCCGTATATACCCCGTTCTTGTGTTCCTGTAAGAACTTCTTCCTCATCAGTCCGTACTTTGTCAGTACCTCCTTCGGCTGTTCGTCCATTGCTACCATCGGTATCTGATAATCCCCGTTCTTCTCGTATGTCAGATTCATCATATTTGCTCCTTTCCCCGATTTCTCCGGTCTGTTTGATAGATTGTTCGTCTTGGCTTCCGCTTTCACGCTTTAACGCATTATAGTCTGCTTCAGATGCATTTGCAAGTCCTTTTTCGATATTTTTCTCAAGGGTGTCGATATGTTTCCTGCCTACTCTCGTTTCTTCCCGATTTTGGACAATCTGCCTGTCATACGCTCCGATTGCTTTTCCAATTTCCATAAGGATTGGCTTGGATAAATCAGACACATTACTGCCAAGCTGTGACAGCGTTTCCACAGTGTTAAACTCATGGATATAAGGAAAGTTTATCTCCTCGGCAAGCTCACTCTCCGCCATGCCACATCGTTTTAAAACGGTATAAGCAATGCTGTCAGCAAGGGTTTCCCGTATCCTTACTTCCACGTTCAGCTCGTCCAATTCCTCTAAAAAGCTCCCTTCCTTTAAATATTCCATATCCGAAGCAAGCTCTTTATAACAGTCCTCTGCAATCCGTCCGGCAAGCTCCCGGATACGTCCCACAAACCCGGCTTCCCTGTCGGTGTCCCCATAAGTTTTTTCCAAACGGGAAATCACTACTTCCATGTGTTCCTCACGCATCTCCCAAAGGTTAGGGAATTGTCCGATTCTTCTTGCCTTATGCACATCTGAAATATCAAAGACATACTTCAAACCGGAAAAACTATCCTCATCAATCAGCGCAATGCCCTTTGCACCTTTGTTTACCCAACAGTGCATCTTTTCATTCCATATCTCTATGGAAGCACAGGCGGTTGCCTCCGGTCTTTGGGCATAGATTAAAAGCTGTTCCTTGAACAGATATTTGTACAGTCTGGAAGCAGTATTTAAGTACCGCCTCCAGCTTTCTTCATTCCGCACGACTTCTTTTGCTGTTTCCTCTGCCAGTGCGGAAATCAATTTATATTTTCTCATGGTAAACCTCCATTCTTATTTGATTTTCTGCAACAAAAAAGGTGGCTATGGTTCGTTCATGAGCCATTGCCACCAGTGACGGTAAACTTTATTCAATTTTTTCTTTTCCCTCCTGGTCTTATTAAATGAAAATAGCACCTAAGATTTCTCCTAAGTGCTTATCAAAATATCTATTTATCTAATGAATCGCTCAAATACAATTCATGCAGTAGAGTAACAATACAAAAACTATTTAATAGTTCCAATATTAACTGATAACAATAATATGTTATTTCTACCAACGTCTTCTGTCCATTCTTATATTTTACTATTTGAGTAATATTATTTATTTCATAGCTACAGTGACCGATCATATTTCTCAAATGATTATTCATAAATTTTTTTAGATTGAAGGCAAATATTGAATTTTTATCAATTGCATCGATTTTATAAAATGCTCTATCCTCAGCTATGTACTTTTTTAAACTTGTATATTTACAACCAACGTCAAATTTATTAAAGTCCTTACGAATACTTAAATTATCTAATCCTACTAATACATATATCGTCTTAGCATGTGTTTCATACAAATCCTGATACAACTTCTTTATTTCATCAAAATCAAATGAATATATTCCTAATGGTGACTGCTCATCAAATAAAATCTGTTTAGTAGCGTCGTCTAAATATTCTACACTCAAAATTGGTATTAAATTTGGTATAAAATCTAGCGACCGCTTCATTTGTAAATATAATAATTTTTCTAAGTTTTCGAACCTATTTTCCTTACTCATTTCATCCAAAAAATCTTTTAAACGCTTCGGATTATTTCTACAAATTTCCCCAAATTCTTTTTTTATTTTATCAAACTTTTTTTTATAATCATCATTACTATATAAAGCAGAAAAAACTGTAACAGCTAATCTCCTAATCAATGATAATCGTTTTTCCTTACCTATATTATTAACTTCTTGGTATTCCTCAAAAATTGATTTCAACTCTTTATCTAAATAATAGTTCTCCCCATTTATCCA
>ERZ857629.2930-NODE-2930-length-15136-cov-3.016179_pt1 | contig 15136 bp, 9 predicted proteins | sample MGYA00519700_ERZ857629 | MGnify/ENA primary metagenome ERZ857629 (study PRJEB31778, sample SAMEA3449351) | human gut metagenome | biome: human gut; feature: human-associated habitat; material: faeces | place: United Kingdom | collected 2010/2012 ... | reverse complement strand
CAAGGTGGGTCAGGCCATGAAGGCGCTGGAGGACTATTCCAACCGCTGTCCCTGGAACCGGGAGGAGCTGGACGGCGGCGAGATCGGCGTGATCTCCGCCTCCATCGCCTATGAATACGCCAAGCAGCAGAGAGAAAAATATTACAGGCAACAACTCCCCTTTGGCCATTGACTCAACAATGTTAGAGGGCACAATATTAATGAGGGTGTCTATAAAAGAGCCATTCTGTACAGGTACGGAATCTACACTCTCTGTTAAAGGTATGTTTGCTCCAACACCGGGCTTAAAAATATTTACTAAAACAACACCTATTATAATTGCAACCAATGTGGTGCATACATAATAGAGTATGGTTTTTCCTGCTATTCTTCCAAGGTCAGATGATTTCCCCATACTGGATACACCTATTACAAGGGATGAGAATACCAATGGAATGATAATCATCTTTAAAGCTCTAAGGAACATGGTCCCTATCCACGATACATAATCTATGTAGTCATAGAGAAACAGACCAAACAGGACTCCAAAAACTATGGCAATAAGAATCTGCCATGGAAGGGATATTTTAAAGTGTTTCATATTTCAAGTATTTTATTGGCGTTAGCTTTAGCTTTGGCTAATTTATTTTGATAGCCAACGCCAACGCTTTTCTATATACACTATAAACTTTACATGGGGTATATGCCGTAAAGTTCCCGTACACAACCTCTTGCAAGAGAATCTAAACAGGAGATGGATTTTTCCATTGGCAGCCCTGTGTGTGCGTATGCTATTGGAATCTCTGTGCAGGCGCCAACAACAGGCAACTCTTTTATTTTCCATAGCTGTTCAATTATGCCGCGGAACTTTTTTCCTGCAGCATCGTACTCTCCGGCTTTAACCATATCTGTAACATCATGAATATTCACCTGCATATTGGGGTCAGGTATATTGAACTCATATCCAAACTTCTCTGCATGCTGCTGGTACAGACCTGTTTTCATTGTACCTAAGGTTGCTGTTAGCCATGCCCCGTTTGGAGAGACCATTTGTGAGCGGCGAATAGTCTCATCAATTATATGTACAAATGGAAAATCTTTCTCCTCTCTATACTTGTCAATAAAATAGTGGGCTGTGTTACAGGTAGCGCAAAGAATGTCTGCCCCCCAATCCAATAGTTGGTCAATACCGGCTCTTATATACTTTGTAGGGTCCGGTCCTTTACCAAGTAGAAAGGTTGTTCTGTCGGGAGTAATAGTATTTGAATATACAATCATCCTTGGGTGTTCCTGGTCTGTATGCGCGGGAGTTACCTCTGCAAGTACTCTTAAAAAATCTGCTGTTGCTGCAGGTCCCATACCTCCAAGAACGCCAAGAGTCTTATCTGGTCTTTTCATGCCGTTTATAATATGTTGGTTACTTTGAGCAAATATACATATAATGTATGTATATTATAGAAGTTTTGTGAAAAATAAGGAAAAAAATAACTCTGTTGTTATATGAGAGCTGTTTGGTTTGTAAATGTATTGAACAGCGTGCTGTGAGGGGCATTTATCTAAATTTACTGTTTGCTATATTGAAAAATAAAGACAAATGAATTAAAAAATGCTTTTTGATTAACGAAAATTGAGGTTTGTGTGTTTTTTTGTAACATACTTGTTTTTATTTTGGGGGTTTGTGGAAATTTTTTTACAATTTGGAAAAGTTTATTTATTGTAAAAACTAATGTATTTTGGGTTTGATTGGAAAAGATTGTTATTAAAAATGTAATTATTCTTTATGTTTTAAACTTTTTGCTTTTGGGAGTTGTTTAAAAAAATTTTTAATAAAAGGATTCTTGTTTTTTTTTAGTAAATTTGTTACCACTAAGACAATTTAATTTATTATTAACTCATAAAATTAATCTATGAAAAGAATCTTCCTGCTTATGCTGGGAATGATATGTGTAAACATAGCATTTGCTCAGTTGAAGGTTACCGGAAAGGTGACAGCATCGGATGATGGAAGTCCGCTTCCTTATGCTACTATCTCTATTAAAGGTACAACTACCGGAGCTTATACAGATGATGACGGTAATTATACCATTACAGTTGCTCCTAACGGAGTTCTTGTTTTCTCAACAGTAGGATTCGTTACTCAAGAGATTCAAGTTAACAATCGCTCGGTTATCAACGTTGCTCTTGCTCCTGATGCAATTGCATTGGAGGAGACCATAGTTGTTGCTTATGGTACAGCAAAGAAGGGAACATATACAGGTTCTGCTTCTGTTGTAAAGAAAGAAGCTCTTAAAGATGCTCCTTCTGTATCATTTGAAAATGCTCTTAACGGTAAGGTTGCAGGTCTGCAGGTAACATCAAATTCAGGGCAGGCCGGTACTACTTCAAGTATGAGAATTAGAGGTATAGGCTCTATGAATGCCTCAAATGAACCTTTGTATGTAATAGATGGTGTTCCTGTAACATCTGGAGATGCAGGTCAGATGAGTGACTATATCTACTCTACAAACAACGCTATGAGTACACTTAACCCTAACGACATAGAGAGTATTACAGTATTGAAAGATGCTGCTGCTTCATCTCTTTACGGTTCGCGTGCTGCTAATGGTGTTATAGTTATCACTACAAAGAAAGGTAAATTGGGAAGGCCAACTGTAACTTTAAAGGCTTCTGTTGGTATAACCCCTTCATGGGCTTATAATAACCATGAGGTTGCCAATGCGCAGCAACAGGCTGAGATGTATTATTTGATGTTCTGGAATACAAAGGATAATCCTGCTGATGGAAATGCAACTGCAATAGCTCAAATGAACAAGAGGTTCAAGAAACATGGTTATTATTTTGAGACAACAGATAATACCGTTAACACTCTTACCATTAAAGGTATGACAGATGGTATAGAGAACAGAGAGGGTAAATATTTTGATTGGGATAAAGAGTTGTTCCGTACTGCTATATATCAGACATACGATTTATCTGTAAGTGGTGGAACAGATAATACAAATTACTACTCATCAATAGCTTATACATCAGATAAGGGACGTGTTATAACTAATAAATATGACCGTGTTTCGGGTAGAGTTAATTTAAGCCAGAAGGTTGGTAAACATGTTGAGTTATTGACTCAGGTTAATGTTGCAAGAACAAAGAGAGAGGGTTATAACGATACAAGATCGCTTGGTAGCAACTATTTCCTTCAGTCTAGAAACTTGTTGTGGCCTTTCTACTGGCCAACAGATTATAAAACAGGTGAGTGGTGGACTCCAAGATATGGTAGTTATGCTTATAACCCTGTTTACTATAGGACCCAGTGGGAGAACAGCTCAAAGACAACAAAAGTTTCTGCAAGCGAGAATCTCTCTATTAAGATTCTTCCGGAACTTACATTAAGGAGCATCTTCTCATACGATTATTCTAATGTTCATGATTTTATCTACTATAGTGCAGACCACTTTAGCGGTTCTTCGGACAATGGTTCTGTTACAGATATGAATACCAATGTTTCTAAATGGGTTTCATCTACAACCTTAAATTGGAACAGAGACTTTGCAAAACATAATGTTAATGTTCTTGCAGGTTTTGAGGCAGAGGAGAATAAGACAGAGTTCTCAAGAGCATCCGGTACTAACCTGCCTACAAGTGCTCTTCATACTGTTGCAACAGCAGGTAAATTGGATGCAAATGCATACAGCTGGGGTAATACTATTGCCTCTTTCCTTTCTAAGGCAGAGTATAACTATGATGGAAGATATTATGTTTCCGGCAGTTTTAGACGTGATGGTTCGTCAAGATTGGGTTCAGATAACCGTTGGGGTAACTTCTGGTCTGTTGCAGGTTCTTGGAAGATAAATAATGAGAAGTTCATGAAAGATATTCATTGGATATCTAATTTAAGATTAAGAGCTTCTTATGGTGTTAACGGTACACTTCCTTCAAGTGACTACGGCTGGAGAGCTTTAACAAGCTACAGCTCAAAATATATGACAAATCCGGGTGGTGGTTTGAGCAATGTTGCAGACCCTACACTATCTTGGGAGACAAGCTATACTTATAATGTGGCAGCGGAGTTTGGTTTCTGGGATCAGAGATTCTATGGTACAATCGAGTACTTTAACAGGGATTCAAAAGATCTGTTGCAGGATGTTCCAATCTCATATACTACAGGTTTCAGCTCAACTCTTAAGAATGTTGGAGAGATTAACAATAAAGGTCTTGAGGTTGAATTAGGCGGCGATATTATTAGGACAAAAGATCTTACTTGGAGTGCAAGCCTTACCGCTTCGTTCATCAAATCTAAAGTTACAAAACTCTACGGTGGCCAGGATATTATCTGGGATGACCCTACAGGTGGTGACGCAAGAGCAAAATATATCTACAGAGAGGGCGAGTCTACTTTGGCACTTTACGGTCTTGAGTGGGCTGGTACCAACAAAGAAAACGGAAAGAATATGTGGTATATTAATCCGAAAGATGATGAGAATTATACAGCAGACCTTGAGATTAAAGGAAGACCTGTAACATATAGCTATAAAAAGGCAAATAAAGTAATCTTGCACGATATGATGCCTAAGGTATTTGGCGGTATCAATACAGATGTTAGCTGGAAAGGGCTTTCTGTTGGGTTGAACTTTACTTATCGTTTTGGAAGCAAGACATATGACGCTGCAGATAGAGATTGTAATGATGATGGTTACTATTTTGAGAGAACAATGTCTAAGACAGCATATAAGGATTCATGGACTCCTACAAACAAGAATGCAAAATATCCTCAACGTCTGGCTATAGATATGGAGGATGTTAACCAGAAGAGTAGCAGACACCTTCATAATGGTGATTATATCAGATTAAAGACTTTGTCTATAGGTTATAACCTTCCAAAGAATTTTGTTAGTAAGGTTGGCTTGTCAAATGCCAGAGTTTATTTTAACGGTTCAAATCTTCTTACATGGGCTGCTCACAAAGAGTATGATCCAGAGGTTAACGAGTACTACACAAGAGGTTGGGAGACACCTATTGGAAAAACATATACATTTGGTGTTGAACTTAGTTTCTAATTCTTAAATTTTAGATAATTATGAAAATTAAAAATATATTTAATTTATTCGTTGTGGCAGCTCTTGCGTTCGTTACAGTTTCATGTGATGATTTCTTGGACAGAGAGCCTTCAAACCAGAGCGATTCAAAAAGTTCTGTTACCTCATTAAGAGATGCTGAGGTTATGATGAACGGTATTATGCGTAAGATGTCGAGTTACGCATATTATGGAAGAAATTTCGTAATGTACGGAGATGTAAAAGGTGGTGATTTGGGTATTACTACTCAAGGTAGAGGCCTTGATGAAATGTATGTATTCAACCATCAACCAGACAGAGGCAGCTATGCAGGTTTCTGGTCTCAGATGTATCACTGTATGACACAGGTAAACAATCTGCTTTCAAATATTGAGACATTGAATTCAGATTCATATAATCAGATAAAGGGAGAGGCTCTTACAGCACGTGCATGTATTTACTTTGACCTTGTTCGTTTGTATGGACAACCTTATAGCATGAACAAATCAGCTTATGGTGTTCCTAATGTTATTGATGTTTTGGATGCTACAGCACAGCCTGAAAGAGCTACAGTTGCTCAGAACTACGATCAGATTCTTAAAGATTTAAAGGATGGTGCTGCTCTAATGAATAAATCTAAAAAGGATGGTTATTTTAACTATTTTGCCAATAAAGCTCTTGAGGCCAAAGTTAAACTTTATATGGAGGATTATGATGGCGCTCTAACAGCAGCAAAAGAGGTTATTAATTCTGGCAAATATAAACTGTATTCAAACGATAACTGGGAGTCTTCTTGGACTAATCAGTTTGGAAGTGAGTCTATATTAGAGATTGCTATCTATCCGGATGAAGCAGATCTTGGAACCGGTTCTCTTGGTTTCTACCTAATGAGACTTGGTAAGAAGAACGGCGCAATGGGTTGGTTTATGGCAAGTGATTACTTCCTTAACAGATTGGCGGCAGATCCTGATGATGTAAGATGGTCTGTTATGGAGAAAGATGAAATTGCAGAGGATAATGATATTGACAGAAAAGGTAGTTGCGTTAAATATAGTTTAGGCGATAAAGAGGGTACTACAACTGCTGTGAATGTTAAGGTTATCAGATTGTCTGAGGTTTATCTTATAGCTGCTGAGGCTGCTTTGCTTAAGTCTGCTCCAGAAAAGGCTGCTGCTGCTGAATATCTTCAGGCTATTCGTAAACGTTCTCCAAACTTGGAGAAGGCTACAGCTTCTAATATCTCATTAGATATGATTCTTGATGAGAGAAGTAAAGAGTTGTTTGCAGAGGGCCATAGATTTTTTGATATGATGCGTTGCAATAAGACTATCACTTTCTGTGACGAGATGATTAAGCCTGCTGTAGTTTTAACTCATAGAGCTAAATCAATAGATAGATCGTTCTATAAGACTATTCTACCTATTTCGGAGGATGAGATCAATGCAAACCCTGTATTGGAGAAACAGCAGAATCCAGGATATACAAAGTAGTTCTGATTTAAGATAGATCAATTATAATAATCAGGGGCGTCCGTTCATAAAGGGCGCCTCTTTTTTGTAGTATGCTATGTATGAGGCTTCTTTTTGTTAGTATTTGAAGCGGCAGTGCGTTAGCTAGCCTTAACTTAGTTGAAAGTTTATAGTGTAAAGAGAAAAGCGTTGGCTGTCAAAATTTAATTAGCTAAAGCCAAAGCTAAAGCTAAAGCAAAAAAAGTAATAGTTGAAAGTTTATAGTTTATAGAGTATGGAGAGTATGGAGCTTCCCGACAATTTGTTTATAGTTTATGTATAGAGAGTGAATGGTGAGAAAAAAGAGAGCGGCTGTAAAAAGCCGCCCTCTGTACCGATCGTATCTTATTAAAACTTATCTTATAGACTTAGAAAAAATGAGTTTATAGGATCATTACCTACAATGTGCGCATTGATTGCAACAGCTGCAAATGCAAGGAACAAAATTGTTGAAACAATTATACCAATAACTTTCCAGCGCTTCATCCAAATTTTGTTGTTTAATCCAAGAGTCTGGAAAGCAGACCAGAAACCGTGGTTAATATGGAACCAAACGGCAGCAAACCAAATGATATAAACAATTACCATCCAAAGAGGCTGGAATGTTTTGTAAAGAAGCATCGGGCCATTTTCTGCCTCACCGCCAATAAACTCAGGTAACTGCATCTTTGCCCAGAAGTGAGTTAAATGGAAAATAAGGAATCCTAGTACAATTATACCAAGCACCAACATGTTTTTTGCTGCCCAGTCATCTGTTTTAGCCTTGTTTGATACGGCATATCTTTCTGTTCCACGAGCTCTGTAGTTCATTAAATTTAGAACAAAAGCATAAACGATGTGGATGATGAAACCGAATGCCAATACAGGAACCATAACTGTAACAATAGGCAGAGCCATAAAATCACAACCTGCATCAAAAGCCTCCGGACTAATTAGCGAGAGGCAGTTTACAAATGCATGGATAAATAAAAATAGAACCAAAAACAAGCCGCTAATGCTCATTATCAGCTTCTTCCCAATGGAAGATGTAAAGATATTTGCCATATCGAAAATTTTATTTTTTTGTTAAATTCAAGCTTTGAGTTACAAAGATAAACTCTTAGTTGTAATTTTCATAATATTTAGCTACTTTTGTTTGCAGATTGTCCGTGTGTAGGAGGCAATCTCTAACAATGAAATCAATGATGAACACAGATATTAAATACCGTAAGGTGTTATTAAAACTCAGTGGAGAAAGCCTAGGCGGCGAGAGTGGAACAGGTTTGTCTCCCAATATGATGAAACAGTATGCATCTGAAATAGCTCAGGTTGCTGCCTGTGGAGTTAAGGTTGCCATAGTTATAGGAGGAGGCAATATATTTAGAGGTGTCTCCGGTGTTGGAAAGGGCTTTAGTAGGGTGAAAGGTGATCAAATGGGGATGTTGGCAACGGTAATAAACAGCCTTGGACTTCAGATGTTCCTGCAAAGCGAAGGGGTGGAGACGGAGGTTTTCACATCTGTACCAATGGAACCGATGGCAAGATATTACGCTGCAGAGAAAGTTGAGGAGCTTATGGGCAGAGGAGGTGTTGCCATAATTGCAGGCGGAACCGGGAATCCGTACTTTACAACAGATTCGGCTTCTGCTCTGCGTGCATGCGAGATTGGAGCGGATGCTCTGCTTAAGGGAACGAGGGTAGATGGTGTCTATACGGCAGACCCCGAAAAAGATCCGTCTGCAAAACGCTACGAAACCCTTACATTCGAAAAAGCTCTTGCAGATAATTTAAGGGTGATGGATCAGACAGCTTTTGCAATGTGCAGAGAGAACAATATGCCCATCGTGGTATTCGATATGAACAGGCGGGGCAATCTGCTTAAACTTGTAAAAGGTGAAAATATAGGGACGGTATTGTCAAACGAATAAACCAAACAGATAACAATATGGATATTGAAGTTTCAAAAAGTTGCATTGCAAAGGCTAAAGAGAAGATGAATAATGCCATTGCTTTTTTGGAAGAGGATCTAAAGAGCTTTAGAGCAGGAAAGGCAAATCCTGCCATCTTTAATACCGTGATGGTGGACTACTACGGTGCCCTAACTCCAATCCCACAGGTCTCTTCGGTTACTACGCCCGATGCCAAGACAATGCTTATACAGCCATGGGAGAAAAAGCTTATTCAGGCAATAGAAAAAGCTATTTTAGATGCAAATCTTGGATTTACTCCAATTAATAATGGCGAGCAGATAAGAATTAATATACCTCCATTGACAGAGGAGAGAAGAAAAGATCTTTGCAAGCAGGCAAAGGCTGCCGGCGAAACTGCAAAAATGAGCATAAGAACTGCAAGACGAGAGGTTGTGGATGCTCATAAGAAATTCCAAAAAGAGGGATTGCCCGAGGATGTGTGTAAAGATGCAGAGACTGTAATACAAAAAGAGACAGATACCTTTAATAAAAAGGTAGACGAGATAATAGCGGCTAAAGAGAAAGAGATAATGACTGTGTAAAGATTAGTGAATTAATATATTATTAATCGGCAAGGCGCAAGTGACAATAAAAAACGGCATTGCTTGCGTCTTGTCAAATTTTAAACAGTAGTTCTTGACTTTTTTGTAACATTTTTAAAGAAATGTTAAGTTTTATATCGTATGCTTGTGGTATTTGGAATAATTTTTTGTGGAATTAGCATATTTGCATCAACATACTGTTGGAGGCGAAAAGTTTTTTTTGAGGGATAAAGCAAAATTTAATTGGAAATATTGCAAATTGTGTTTACTTTTGTGGAAATAAACATATAGTATGAGGAGGAGTTGGCATTTAGTGGGTTAGCGTATTATGTTTTTATGATGTTTGTGTACTTTTATCAAATAAGGTGAAAGTGTGCTTTTTAGCTTGTTAGGTTGTTTTTTTGGAAAACCTTTAATAATTTTATTATAAACTAATCTTAAAGATTAATGAAAACAAAGTTTCAAATCAAACAAATTTTGATGAGTACTATGGCTATTGTCATGGCGCTCTCAACTGTCTTTTCTTGTCAGAAAGATTACGATGATGACATCAAGAATCTGGAAGATAGCATAAAAAACTTACAGGAGGCAGTAAAGAATCTGACTTATGTTAAGTCGATTACGATGAGTGATAAGGGTGTCCTTACGATCACTCCATCGACCGGTTCTGCTATTTCTTACGATGCAAGAAATTATGTAAAATACAGCATCGAGGTTAAGAATGGCAATGAGATCTATGTAAACGGAGAGAAAGTTGGTACTATCACTGTTGATGTGGCAGACCCTACTCTTTCTGTAGTTAACAACGAGCTTTTGGTTAACGGCAAGAGCCAGAATCCAAAAATTATGTTACCGGAGGCAGCAGCTGCTACTTCATGCGTATCTATTGTTAAAGACAAAGACGGCAATATCGTAAGCGTTACCCTAAAAGATGGCGAGAACGAGTATGCAATCAGCACTTCAAGCGCACTTACAAGTTTGGTATTCATTCCAGAGTACATATATCAATACAATATGTTTGAAAATCAGATAGGTATAGATCTTTTTAGGGCAAAGAAAGCTAAGTATGCCAAGAGATTTGATCATGACTATTACGTATTGGATGAGTCAAGTGCTAACGTTTGGGGTTACATTCTTCCTAAATATAGAGTAAATCCTTCAAATGTTGATATTACCAAGGTAGATTGGAGCATGGCTACAAGACTTGTTGAGTTTAAATCTGCTAATGGCGATCTTAACATTTTTGAGGTAAAGAATGTTGAAAGCTATGGTAGTTGCGCTATAGCTGTAAAGGCTGTTTTGGCAGATGAGAAAGCTTTTTATGATGCCATAGAGAGCACTCCTAATATTTCCGCCGCTACTATCGCCCTTCGTGGTTCTACCAAGAATAATGCTGGTGAACCTGTAGAGGTTTATTCAGATGCATCATCTCTTATACCCGATGATCATAAGGTTGAGTTGGCAAACAAGGTTAAAACAGTTAATGCTGCAGATGGCAAATTGATTAACCCTGCAGTTATCTATACTACAGACGTAGAGTCTCTGAAAAATGATGCTGTAGAGGCTGACCATAAAGTTGCTTACGATGCAAAAGATGTAGATCTAATGACCTATGTTTTGGCAGTTGTACAGGAGCGTTCTGCTACTAAAGCATTGTCTGATTTCAACTATGATGATTTTGATTATAAATTTGAGACTGTAAGCTATATAGGTTCAGATGGTGTAACAGATCAGTCTTATTTTGTTAAGTTGGATGGTAGCAAGTTTACCCCTTGCCAGGGTACTGCCGGCATCAACAGAAAACCTATCTTCTACGCTCAGGTATATGACAAGACTTCAGGCAACATCCTTGCTGAGGGTTATATCAAATTCCAGATAGAGAGAGAGGTAGCTCCGGTTGAGCAGCCTAAGCACGAAATTGATGATATTGATGTTAAGACATTCAACTACAACGAGATGTTTGATGGTACCACAACTTATGAGACAAACTACTCAGAGGTTGCAGGTTACACTTGGAAACAGATGAATGATCTTTACAACAAGCTTGGTTTGGATCATAATACATTCAAGGCTATTTATACAGGTGCTACTGTAGAGACTGTTGTAAACGGTGACAATACCAAGTATGGTAATGCTGCCAAGTTCGTTTATGACTTTGAGAATGTAAACGTTGATACTTATGCAATGAGTTTGAATGTTACCCCTTACTCTAAGTTTGGTGAGAATACAGCTGTAACTACAATTACTCCTGCAGACAATACTAAACCTATTTTGGTTATCAAGTGGAAATGGAATGTTGTTAAACCTGTTCTTACCTTGGATGTAGTTGAGGGTTACCGTTACAACGGAAGTACTACAACAGCTGCTACTAAGGGTATGAATACTACTGCAGGATATCAGATGCAGATGTACTTTGGTGAGGCATATAACTATGCTCCGGCATTGAACAAAGTATTTGGTACTGCCGAAGCTAAGAAAGTTAACGGTTCTACATTCGACTTGGTTCTTGCTAAGGATTATGCAGATAAGAAGATTACTATGGACGGTACTGCTTACGGCGATGCTAAGACAGGTGTAACCGGTAAGGCTTCTTTGGCAGAGCTCTTTGGTGCAACTACAGGTGAGGGTATTCTTCTTGGCCTTGGCGATAAGCTTACAGAGGCTCAGAGAAGCTACGACTTGAATTTCATTGTACACTACATCAATGGTGAGGATGATGAATTGACAAGAACAGTTGTATTCATTAACCCTATTGAGATCAAACAGGTTAAGGGTAATGAGCTTGTAGACCTTGTAAACGGTAATGCAGATGAGAAAGACTTTGCTGTTAACTACGATGTTTACTTCAATGGTAAATTGATGGTTAAAGGTGGTGTTCCTCAGGATGGTACTAATAACACAATCAAGGCTGCTGACTTCGTTGATGTTACAGCTGCTGATTACGGAGCATTCTTTGAGCTTGTAAACGCAGATCCTGTGACTTACAGAGATGTTACAAAGGTTAGCACAGATGCTAAAGACGGTAAGTTCCAGTGGAAGAATGCAGGTACAAAACTTATGTCTCCTGTAGTAGCTGCTTATGTTACTTACACATTCAAGACTTCATTCTCTGAGGCTTCAATCGTTAAGTCTAACATTACAGTTAAACCCGAATAGTAATTAATACTATTAGATATTTGAGAGGACAATCCAGAAGGGTTGCCCTCTCTTTTTTTTATTTCTCTTTCCTTTACCAATAACTGTTAGCTCTCTACCCTCTCTACTCTTTCTACTCTCTATACATTCTTTACCCTAGAAATTGCCAATGCTAAATTAGTTTACAGTGTATAGTTTAGAGTTTAAAGTAAGTTTATCAACTTTAGCCCTGGCTTTGGCTAATTTAATTTTGACAGCCAATGCTAACGCTAAAGCCAAAGCTATTTACTATAAGTTGTCTTTGTCTATTGACATTAAAACCCCTATCTTTGAGTTTTATTATTAAAAAGCTATCATAAACAATGTTATTGGAGAGACCTCAAAATTGGCGAGATTACGAACTTATAGATTCCGGTAATTTTGAAAAATTGGAACGCTTTGGAAATTATATATTGTGGAGGCCTGAGCCTAAGGCTTTGTGGAATAAAAGCCTATCGGATAAAGAGTGGGAGAAACTTGCTCACACCCGTTTTATTACGGGTGCCGGGTTCGGTAAATCCGGAAAGGAGGACAGCGGTACATGGAAGATGCTAAAGAGGATGCCGGAACAGTGGTATATTAGATACAACCAGCCTCAACCTGCTCTTAAAGGATTGGATTTTAAATTACGTCTTGGACTTACCTCATTCAAGCACGTTGGTGTGTTTCCTGAGCAGGCTCCAAACTGGAATTTCATTTATAGCCGCACAAAAGATTTGGTTAGTAAAATGGGGACTGTGCCAAAAGTGATTAACCTTTTTGCCTATACCGGAGCTGCTTCTTTGGCGGCAAAGGCGGCCGGAGCAGACACCACTCATTTGGATTCTGTAAGGCAGGTTGTAACTTGGGCTAAAGGAAATATGGAATGTAGCGGACTTAATAATATAAGATGGGTTGTAGAGGATGCATTGAGGTTTGTCAAACGCGAGGCAAAGAGGGGGAACCTGTATAACGGCATCATTTTAGATCCGCCTGCATACGGGCATGGTCCGGATGGGGAGAAGTGGAAATTAGATGAGCTACTTTACGAGCTTTTATGCAATGTAGGCAAAATCCTAACCCCTAAAGATGCCTTTATGGTTCTTAATCTCTACTCTAACGGATATTCTGCCTTATTGGGTGATACTGCCGTGAGGACTGCTTTGGGGCTTACAGGAAAGGCAGGTACCGCTTCGTTCTTTGCAAACGGCGGTATACAGACAGGAGAGAGGGAATTTTTGTCGGGAAGCGGAGTAAAGACATCGTTGTCATTTGGAGAATTGGTGCTCTGCGACAACTTTGGGAAGGCGATCCCTTTAAGTGTTTATTCAAGACTCAGAAGATAATTGTAAATTAACGGATTGTTTATATGACAGATATTCTTAGTTTTAATTTCGATGTTGATCCTGTGATTCTTAGAATCGGGTCTTACCAGCTGAGGTATTACAGCCTTATGTTTGTGTTTGGATTTATCTTGGGTTACAGGATGTTTGTTTGGTTTTTCAAAAGGGAGGGTAAACCGGTAAAGTTGTTGGATCCTCTTCTGTATCTGCTTATTGGATGTACTATAGTGGGGGCGAGATTGGGGCATTGCCTTTTTTATGAACCAGGCTACTATTTGGCGAATCCTTCTGAGATTCTTAAGGTATGGCATGGCGGATTGGCGAGTCATGGCGGCACAATTGCCATAATAATAGGACTTTATTGGTTTGCGAAGCATTATGGCAAGAAGTATGGTTTTGGTTATCTTTGGTTGTTAGACAGGGTTGCAATAGCGACTGCTTTTGTTGCCTGTCTTATAAGGTTGGGAAACTTTATGAACTCGGAGATTTACGGGCATGCAACCAATCTTCCGTGGGGTGTTGTCTTTTTAAGGAGCGGTGAGACTGTCGCCAAGCATCCTACACAGTTGTATGAGGCTTTGTGCTACCTTGTTACGGGCTTGGTTCTGCTGTTTATATACAAAAAATATCTGACAAAGATAAAGGATGGACTGCTACTTGGAATCTTTTTCATTGGGGTCTTTCTCAGCCGTTTCCTAATAGAGTTTGTTAAGGAGAGCCAGGTGAAGTTTGAGGATGCAATGACTCTTGATATGGGACAGTGGCTGAGTATTCCGTTTATTCTTTTAGGGGTATATCTAATTTGCCGCAGCACAATATATAAACGTTAATAGAGCCGTTTATTGCAGATCGCTAAAAGGGCTGCAAACAGAAAGGGAATAGCAAACTTGTTTGTAAATTATGCATGGGTGTAGTTTGCATTATAACTATAAATAATCTAATTGCAGAGCTTCTGCTTTTAATGTGCTATAAATGAAAAAGGCTGAGGATTTCCCCGGCCTTTAACTTTTTATGTTACTGTTTCACTGATTATTCACCAGCTGTAACCTAAGGTTTAACTGTTATGTTCTACTCGCCGGTTACCTTAGCAAAGTTAGTCTCAAATGTAACTTTAACTTTTGCAGGAACGGTCTCTTGAGTAAGAGCGTTACCAAAATCTGTCCTCTTCCACATAAAGTTACCGTAAGCTCGTTGTTAACTACAGGGATTGTAGGATCTGAAACTTGTTCTCTAACCCTTAAAAACGATTCAATCATGCGAAGTACATTTTCAATTCTATACTATATTAACCGTGGTAAGGTTAAAACGGACGGAACTACTGCTATTATGTGCCGTATCACCATTGACGGCAAGAACAGCGTGTTTGCCACGGGTTGCTACTGCAACCCCAAAGACTGGAAAGCCAAGACCGGAGAGGTTGCAGGAGCTTACCCGTAGGGCGTTCATCTTTTCAGCCTTCACGGGGCTGTCCTATGTCGATGTAAAACGGCTTTACCCCTCGCATATCGGAACAACCGCGGACGGAAGACGCTTCATCCGTATCAACAGGAAGAAAACCGATGTCGAGTCCTTTATACCGTTACACCCCGTAGCCGAACAAATTTTGTCGCTGTA
>ERZ857629.2928-NODE-2928-length-15151-cov-3.251457_pt1 | contig 15151 bp, 10 predicted proteins | sample MGYA00519700_ERZ857629 | MGnify/ENA primary metagenome ERZ857629 (study PRJEB31778, sample SAMEA3449351) | human gut metagenome | biome: human gut; feature: human-associated habitat; material: faeces | place: United Kingdom | collected 2010/2012 ... | reverse complement strand
GATACGGCCGAGACCGGCACAAAGGTCACCTTTAAGCCCGATCCCGACGTTTTTACCGATACCACCGAATACGACTATAACACTCTGCTCACCCGTCTGAGAGAACAGGCATTCCTCAATGCAGGAGTTAAGATAACCCTTACCGATTACCGTCCCGACGAGGAAGGAAACGAGCAGTTCAGACAGGACGTTCTTCACTATGAAGGCGGAATCAAGAGCTATGTCGACTTTATTCTTGAAAAATCCAAGAAGGAGGCGCTGCTTCCCGAGGTCGTTTATTTAAACGGCGTTAAGGGAGATTCATCGGCCGAGATCGCCTTCCAGTACAGCAGCGGATACGATACAAAGATAATCAGCTTTGCAAACAACATCCACACGGTTGACGGCGGTACCCACGAAAGTGCCTTTAAAATGGCCCTTACCCGGGTTGTCAACGCATATGCAAGAAAGTTTGGTCTGCTTAAAGAAAAGGATGCCAACCTTAAGGGAGAGGACATTCAGGAAGGTATAGCGGCGGTTATATCGGTCAAGCTGACCGACGCTCAGTTTGAGGGACAGACCAAGGCTAAGCTTGGCAACACCTCCATGGGCTCTATGGTTACGGCCATGATGGGTGAAAAGCTGGCCGAATACCTTGAGGAAAATCCCAATCCCGCCAAAATCATCGTTTCAAAGGCCATTGCCGCTTCGGCCGCACGAGAGGCCGCACAGAAGGCAAGAGATCTGACCAGAAAACAGGGCGGAAGCAAGTTTAAAAAGCCCGAAAAGCTGGCCGACTGCATTTCCAGAGATCCTTCCGAGACCGAGATATTCATCGTCGAGGGAGACAGTGCCGGCGGCTCGGCGGTTAAGGGAAGAGATTCCCGTACCCAGGCCATACTGCCCCTTTGGGGAAAGATGCTCAACGTTGAAAAGGCAAGAGCAGACAAGGTTTACGGCAACGACAAGCTTACCCCTGTGGTGCTTGCTTTGGGCACCGGAATCGGCGATGAATTTGACATTACAAAGCTACGTTACGGCAAGATTTTCATTATGGCCGATGCCGATGTTGACGGTTCTCATATACGCACGCTGCTGCTGACCTTCTTCTTCAAATATATGCCCCGGCTTATTGAAAACGGCAATATTTACATTGCTCAGCCTCCCCTTTTCAAAATTTCGAAGGGAAAGAAATTTTTCTATGCTTTTTCGGATGAGGAGCGGGATATGTACAACGAGACGCTGGGCGGAAATGCCGATATTCAGCGGTATAAAGGTCTTGGTGAGATGGACGGAAAGCAGCTTAACGAAACCACTATGGACCCGAGATTCCGCACCACCCTTAAGGTCACAATGGCCGACGCACAAAAGGCGGCCGAGACCATTACCCTGCTTATGGGAGACGAGGTTGAGCCCCGCCGCCGGTTTATCGAAGAAAATGCCACATATGTTCAGAACCTTGACGTGTGATAATATTTTTTGCGATGCTTTTTATTTGCAAAGGTTTGCCGACAGGTTTTAAAGAGAGGATGATTTGATTTGGCCATTAAAACGGTTAAGTGTCCGAAATGCGACAGCGAAACGGCCGTTATTAAAAACGACGAGGGAAAGGTGCTTTGTCCCTTTTGCGGCGAGGAAATAACCGACGTTCCCGAAGTTGGCGAGGGCGAGCAGTTTGAATATTCCGATACACCTAATGATGAGCAGAAAAACAAAAAAATTGTGCCTTTCGGGGAAGAAATAGACGTAAGCTTTGTGCTTTCGGAAATTGAGGTGGGCAACGCCCTTGAAACCTCGGGAAAGCTTAAAAAACGCAAGATTATTCCCTATATCGAGGCTGTGCTTTTCGGATTGCTGGGACTTTTTAGCCTGCTATCGATAATATTCAGCTATGCAGGTCTTTTCGGAATGGGCAAAAACAAGCCTCAGCTTTCCCACTATCTTGTGACGGTGGTTTGCTTTTGTATGGTGCCGGCGGTATTTACTCTTCCCGATCGGCAAAAGAAAAAATACATCCGCGCCGCCACAACCGGCAACGAGGTCAACCTTAAAATATTCGACAATGTGCTTGAGGTGTGCGTGCTCGGCAATGAGGACGAGGGCTGGCAGCTTGAGCTTAACGGCGATTACGGCATAAACTACGAAAACAGACAGATCGTTTTAAGCCTTAAAACCGGTCAGATACTTGTCATTCCCGATCGTGCGGTCAGAGAGGATCAGCTTGAAAAGCTCCACGGCCGTTTCGGCGTTACAAAGGATCAGCAAGAGCTGCAAAAGGCATAGGCGGCTGATTTCGTATAGTTTTAATTAAGCATTGATCCTTTAAAACAATCTGTTTAAAAAGTCGCCCATGAAAAAGCCCCTTTAAAAAAAATAAATGAAATTACATCCGAAAGGATAGGATAATATGAGTGAAAACGAATTTCAGCCCCACGCCAAGCAAATGGACGTGGAACTGGTTGATGAAATGCGCAAGGCCTACCTTGACTATTCAATGTCGGTCATCGTGGGACGCGCCCTTCCCGATGTGCGGGACGGCCTCAAGCCGGTTCACCGCCGTATTCTTTACACAATGTATGAAAACGGGCTGACTCCCGATAAGGCTTACCGTAAATGCGCCGACACCGTCGGTTCGGTGCTCGGTCGCTATCATCCCCACGGCGACGCCAGCGTTTACGACGCACTTGTTAGAATGGCCCAGGATTTCTCCCTTAGATATATGATGATCGACGGCCACGGAAACTTCGGTTCGGTGGACGGTTATCCCGCCGCCGCATACCGATACACCGAGGCAAAGCTGGCCAAAATATCCATGGAAATGCTCAGGGACATCGACAAGGAAACGGTTGATTTCCAGTCCAACTACGACGACCGTTTAAAGGAGCCTACTGTTCTTCCTTCGAGAATTCCCAGCCTTCTTGTTAACGGATCGTCGGGTATTGCGGTGGGTATGGCCACCGAGATTCCTCCCCACAATTTAGGTGAAGTGGTCGACGGAATGTGCTACCTTATCGACAATCCCGAGGCTGATGTTTCCGATCTTATGGAGCACATCAAGGGACCCGATTTTCCCACCGGCGGAATTATTATGGGATATTCGGGAATACGGGCGGCATATGCTACCGGCCGCGGAAAGATCGTGCTTCGCGGAAAGGCCGAAATCGAGGAAACAAGAACGGGATATTACCGCATTGTTATAACCGAGATTCCATATAAGGTCAACAAGCAGGAGCTTGTTAAGTCATTTATCAACCTTATGAAGGACAAAAAGGTTGAAGGAATCGACGATGTGGTCGACTATTCCGGCCAGGACGGAATGAAGATAGTGGTCGACCTTAAAAGGGACGCCAATCCCCAGGTGGTGCTCAATCAGCTTTATTCCTATACACAGCTTCAGGTCACCTTCGGCGCAATACTTCTCGCCCTGGACAAGGGCCGCCCGAGGATTATGACCCTTAAGGAAATGCTCCAGTGCTACATCGATTTCCAGTGCGAAGTGGTTACCCGCCGCACCATTTACGATCTGAAAAAGGCCAAGGACCGCGCCCACATTTTAGAGGCTCTTATAAAGGCCATCGATTTTATCGACGAGGTCATACGCATAATCCGCGGATCCAAGACCATTCCCGATTCTAAAATTGCTCTTGCCGAGCGCTTCGGTTTTGACGATGTTCAGACCACCGCTATTGTGCAGATGCCTTTAGGCCGTCTTGCAGGTCTGGAAAAAATGAAGCTTGAGGACGAGCTGGCCGGCCTTCTTGAGAAGATTGCCGAGCTTGAGGGAATACTCGGAGACGAGCGTAAGATCAAGGAAATTGTTAAGGATGAGGCATATGCCATCCGCGATCGTTATGTTGACGACCGCCGCACCGAGATCACCATGGTTTCGGGCGAGGTGGATATTGAGGATCTTATTCCCGATGAGGAAAGCATACTGACCCTTACCCACAACGGCTATATAAAGAGGCTTCCGGCCGACACCTATCGCCTGCAAAACCGCGGCGGCAGAGGTGTTACCGGTCTTGCCAAGAAGGACGACGATTTTGCCGAGTATATGTTTACCTGCACATCCCACGAACATGTGCTCTTCTTCTCTAATCTCGGCAGGGTCTATCGGCTTAAGGCATATCAGGTTCCCGAGGGCAGCCGTACCTCCAAGGGACTTAACATTATCAACCTCCTGCCCCTTGTGGAAAACGAAAAGATTACCGCCATGCTGCACATCCGCTCTATGGAGGAACCCCTTAACCTTTGTATGCTCACAAAGAAGGGTATAATCAAGCGCACCCCCATTTCTGCATACAATACGGCCAGAAAGGGCGGAATCATCGCCATCGATCTTGACGAGGACGACGAGCTTTGCTTTACGGCGCTGACCACCGGCGAGGACGAGATTGTCGTCGCCACAAAGAAGGGTATGGCCATCCGCTTTAAGGAAACCGATGCAAGGCTTCTCGGCCGCACGGCCCGAGGCGTCAGAGCCATCAACCTTTCGGACGAAAAGGACGACAGCGTTATCGGATGCGCCGTTGCAGAGGACGGAAAGAGCATTCTGACCGTTACCGAGACCGGTTTCGGACGGGTGAGCGATTTCGATAACTACCGTCTCCAGTCGAGAGGCGGAAAGGGTCTTATCAACTACCACACCGAGAAATTCGGCGATGTGGCCGCCGTGGCTGCCGTTTCGGGCGAAGAGGATGCCATTCTTATCTCTTCCGACGGCATTGTCATACGCATTCCTACCATCAGCATCAGCAGGTTTGCCCGTCCCTCCAAGGGCGTTAGGGTTATGAGAACGGCCGAGCAGGATAAGGTTATTACCCTTGCTCTGACCCCCCACGAGGAAGAAGAGCAAGCCGACGAGACCGCCGAAGCTGCCGAAATCGCAGAAAACGGTGAAAACGGCGCAGAGGGTGCAGAAGAGACCGTCAATGTGACCGATACAGTCGACGCACAGGAAGCCAGTGACGAGGATTCCGATAACTGAAATGTTGTCGGTACTGAATAAACCGCCAATTGTATAATTTTCTTATATAAAAAAGAGAAATCTCCCGGACAAAAGTGCCCGGGAGATTTAATTATGCAAAAAACAAATTTTATGTAGGTTGGTATGGCCGATCGGTCAATACTCCTTTTTTGCTTTGACGATACCTTTTAGGTAGGCAAAGGTTTTTTGCTCGCCTTTTTGCGCAAGCATTTTTAAAAGAAACTCGAGAAATGCCGCTGTTTCGGGGTGCATGGTGCGGGAATCGATGCCCCTCATATAGTATTCGAGAGGATAGTCGTCGGTATAATTTTCTCCACGGTATATCTTGCTGGCCGCCACCCTGTCGCAGAACATCTCGGCCGCATACCGAAGGGGCATTTTTACCGGACAGACCTGCTGTTTTTTAATGTCGAAATCGGTCCAGTATTCAAAATGATGCTTGTTTCTGCCCTTGTGGTGCATCCAGGCCGAGGAATAGCCGAAAAGCTCTCGCTCGGTGACGTTGGGACTGCGCTTGCCGTTATAGTACCTTGCGCCGGGAATAAATTCGACGGGAGAATATTTTGAAAGGTCGTGCAAAAGACCGCGAAAGCCAAGCCCTGCTTTAAAGCAGTGGGAAATGACCTTGTGACGGTGTTTTGTTATTGTGCGAAAGTGCTTTATGGGGTGCAAAAAAGGTCCTCTCCTTGCTTAAGCTTTTGTGGTTACATTTTTTGCTTTTGCCAAAATCCCGGCAAAGCATTCGGTCAAAGGGGATTTCCGGCCTTAAAGGAGTTTCTTTTGGGAAAAATTTATTCCTTTCCTTTTCTGACCAGCTTTTGAAAGAGAAAGCGGGAGGTATCCTCCACACGCTGCATGGCAATGTTGATTTCGCTGAAGGCGCGGCACATTTCGTCAAAACGTACCCTTTCCCTTTTGTGCTCGTCGCTTTTGAACCGTTCGGCCACCTGCTCATACCGTTTTACCGCCTTTTCAACGGCATCATCCCAGGAGATATATATTTCGTCCATGGCGGTTTGGCCTAAAACCTTCAGTTTTTCCCGATTGTTGCAGGCATAGGAAAGACATTTTGCCATAGATTCGCCGTTTTCATCGATCAAAAGGCCGGTCTTTCCGTCCTCAATGCCTTCCGAAGCGCAGCTGTCCTTAAGCAGGACGCTGGCCTTGCCGCAGGCCGCCGCTTCCCGCACAACTATGCCGTTTGTGTCGAAAGAGGAAGGAAAAAGGAAAAGATCCGAAAGGGTGAAGTATCCGCGGATGGTCTCACGGTTATGTATGGCGCCGGTGAAAATGCATCGGTCGGAAATGCCCAGGGTTTTGGCGTAGGCCTCTATTTCCGGCCGCTCGACGCTGTCTCCCACAAAGATCATACGGAAGTCTTTCCCCTCTGCCGCAATTTCCTTTAATCCGTCGAGAATAATCCTTGCGCCTTTATACCACATCAGACGTCCCACAAAGAGAAATACCGGGACATCAGGCGGAAGATTATGCTTTGCCCGCAGCTTCTCCACAAGCTCCTTTGAGGCAAGACCCTTTGAAAGGTCAACGCCGTTTTCCATAACCACGTAGTCTCCTTCATATCCGAGACCGCGCAAATTTTCTCCGGCGCCCTTGCTCACTACCCACACCTCATCGCAGGCAGAAATGTTGCCTACAAGGAACTTTTTGGCGGTTTTGCGGAGAAAATTCAGCTCCACAGCCTTGTTTATTTCAATGTCGAATTTTGTGTGGTAGGTGAAAACAATGGGAGCATCGACCTCCTGCTGAACCATACGGGCCAGAAAGGTTGAGGAAAAGGGACAGTGGGTATGCAGCAGCACGGGATGAGACGATTTTATGGCGTTTATGGCCTTTTTTCCGAAGGGATAGCCAAGGCGGTAGCCAAACCGCTTTGTTGTGTTTAAGCTTGAATACCGGATGACCGGAAAGTCAAAATTGCTGTCGTCGGCTCCGGGGTATGAAGGTGTGGCTACCGTCACGTCGATGTCTTTGCCGGTCATATATTTTGCATAATTAACTACGGCGTTTTCCACCCCGTCGATAAGGGGCGGAAAAGAATCGTTTAAAAGACAAACCGAGCCGTTTTCAAACATCAAATCACCTTCTCTTAAATGATCAAACGATTATATGCGGAAATTATCCGATAATGTCGGTGTTCATATATTTTCTAAGCACCTCGGGAACGGTAACGGTACCGTCGGCGTTCTGATAGTTTTCAAGAATTGCGGCCACCGTTCTGCCGACGGCAAGTCCCGATCCGTTGAGGGTGTGTACAAACTTGGCTTTATCGCCGGCTCCGTCCTTATAACGGATGGCGGCACGGCGGGCCTGATAATCCTCGAAATTGGAGCAGCTGGAGATTTCGCAATAACGGTTGTAGCTGGGCAGCCATACCTCAATGTCGTAGGTCATTGCCGAGGAAAATCCAAGGTCTCCGGCAGACAGACAGACAACGCGATAGGGCAGTCCAAGCATCTGAAGCAGCTTTTCGGCGTCGTTTGTAAGGGTTTCAAGCTCGTCGTAAGAATGCTCGGGCTTTACGAATTTAACAAGCTCGACCTTGTGGAACTGGTGCTGGCGGATAAGGCCTCTTGTATCCCTTCCGGCAGAGCCTGCCTCGGCGCGGAAACAGGCCGAAAATGCGCAATATTTAAGGGGAAGCTTACTGCCGTCGAGAATGTCGTCACGATACATATTCGTTACCGGAACCTCGGCGGTGGGAATGAGAAACTCGTCCGAGCCGTGGATACGATAGGCATCCTCCTCAAACTTGGGAAGCTGGCCGGTGCCGGTCATGGATGCGCGGTTGACGAGATAGGGCGGAATGATCTCCTCATATCCGTTGTCGGCGTGGGTGTCCATAAAGAAGCAGAAAACGGCGCGTTCAAGACGTGCACCCAGTCCTCTGTAAAAATGGAATCGCGCACCCGATACCTTGGCTGCGGTTTCGGGATCGAGAATGCCCAGATCCTTGCCTAAATCCCAGTGGGCCTTGGCTTCAAAATCAAACTTTCTCGGCTCGCCCCAACGGCGCAGCTCGCGGTTTTCCTTGTCATCTTCACCGTCGGGAATGGTGGGGTTGGGCATATTGGGAATGGAAAGAAGGATGTTTCTCTGCTTTTCGGTCAGCTCGGAAATTTCCTTGTCGCATTCCTTAACATCGTCGGAAAGGGTTTTCATGCGGGCCATAATCTCCGAAAGATCGCCCCCATCCTTTTTGATGAGGGGAATTTCCTTTGATGCGGCGTTTTGCTCGGCCTTGAATTTATCGGCCTTGCTGCTGATGACACGGCGCTGTTCGTCGATTTTAAGCAGCTCGTCAATGGCAGCGGAATAATCCCCGTTGCGGCGGTTGACGGCCGCTTTGACCGCCTCGGGATTTTGTCTTATAAGTTTAATATCTAACATAAATTACCAACCTTTCTATTCTCCCAGCTTGTTTGCCAGATCCTTTAATTCGTTGACATTGTAGAATTCTATTTGAAGTGTGCCTTTACCCTTGTTGGCCAGCACCTTTACCCTACGGCCGAGGTTTTCCGAAAGCGAAAGCTCAACCTCGTCGTAAATGCTGGGGCGGGAAAGCAGTCTCGCCATTTTTTTACGCTTATCGGCTTCATTCGCGTTTTTGGCCATATCCTCGATGGTGCGGACGTTTGCGCCGGTGGATGCAGCCTTTGCCGCCTTGCGAAGGGCGCGTTTATCGGTAAAGGCAAGCAGCGCGCGGCCGTGGCTGGCCGAAATGATGCCGGTTTTCATCAGCTCGAGAATGTCGTCGGGAAGCTCGAGCAGACGGATGGAATTGGCCACCGCCGAACGGGATTTGCCCATTCGCTCGGAAACCTCCTCCTGGGTCAGGCCGAAGTCGTCCATAAGGCTTTTATATCCGGCCGCCTCTTCAACCGGGTTAAGATCCTCTCTCTGGAGGTTTTCCACAAGGGCTATTTCGGCCGTTTGGGAATTACTCAGCTCCTTTATGACCACCGGAACGGTGGAAAGACCGGCAATGCGGGAGGCGCGCCAACGACGCTCACCTGCCACAAGCTGATAGCGGTCGCCCTTAACCGGACGAACCACAAGGGGTTGAAGCAGGCCGTATCTTTTTATGCTGTCGGCCAGCTCCTCAAGAGCCTCCTGGTCGAAGTCTTTACGGGGCTGATCCCGGTTAGGTTCGATATCCATAATGGAAATTTCGGCGGGAGAATTGGGCTCTGTGGTGTTTTCGGCAAAAAGCGAGCCGAGACCTTTATTGAGTCCGCCTTTCTTGGCCATTTAAATCATCCTTTCTTTTTGAACATAAATATGTATGAAGATTGCTGCCGATAATGGAGGGGTATTTAGAGTGTTACAAAAAATGTTTCACGTGAAACATTTTTTAAACACATCCCACGATTCCTTTATTGCAGGGGTTGCGGCGTTTTGAAAGGGGCGGTTTAAGCCTGTCCGGCGTCCGATTTAATCGAGCGGATGGGCAGCAAAATCAAATGAATCCTTCTTAGGAATAAAATGTTTCACGTGAAACATTTCTAAGATAAAAGGGGATAGCGCGGAATTTAACAACAAAATGTTTCACGTGAAACATTTTGTCGCTATTTTTTGTTGCGCTTTAAAAGCTCCTTTGAAAGCTCGCTGTATGCTCTGGCGCCCTTGGAGGATTTATCGTAGTACATTATTGGCAGGCCGTAGCTGGGGGCCTCGGAAATTCTGACCGCACGTGGAATGGCGGTTTTAAAGAGCTTTTTGGGGAAGAACTTTTTGACCTCAGAAACCACCTGACGGGTAAGATTGAGGCGGTTGTCGTACATGGTCAGTACAATTCCCTCAATTTCAAGTGAAGGATTGTAAAGCCGCTTTATCTGCTTTGTTGACGACACAAGCTGAGAAAGTCCTTCGAGAGCGTAATATTCGCACTGAATGGGAACAATCATGGTGTCGGCTGCGCAAAGGCAGTTTATTGTGATAAGGCCGAGGGAGGGCGGGCAATCGATGAAGATGTAGCTGTATTTATCGACGATGGGTGCAAGCGAACGGCGAAGGCGTGAATCACGCTGTTCCATAGCGCAAAGCTCGATTTCGGCGCCTGCAAGGTCGATACTGGATGGAATGATGTCCACTCCCTGAAATTTTGTGTGAACTATGGCCTTATTAACCGGCTCGGAGCCCACCAAAAGGTCATAACTGCTTACTTTAACATCTCTTTTGTCGATTCCGTAGCCGCTGGTGGCGTTTCCCTGAGGATCAAGGTCCACAAGAAGCACCTTTTTGCCCAGCTTTCCCACTCCCGCCGCAAGGTTGACCGCCGTTGTGGTTTTTCCGACGCCTCCCTTTTGGTTGGCAATGGCAATGGTTTTAGACAAGCATAACACCTCTTATTTGTCTGAAAATGCAGATTTGTGTGCATCCTGCGCCGCAGTAAGCGGGTTTTGGAACGCATCTTTTTAAATCATATTATATATTGTAAGTATATCACAATGTCGGACAAAATAAAAGGGGTTTTTAGCCATTAGGGCATATTTTTTGCGGCAAATTGTTTCACGTGAAACAATTTTAAACCACAAAAAGAAGACCGCCCCGGAATTTTTCGCAAAATAATGTTTCACGTGAAACAATTATGGCTGTCAAAAGGTTCGCAGTTTAAAATGCCCGAAAAAATGTTTCACGTGAAACATTTTATAGCTGCAAATCATATAGGCTTTTAAAAAGGCTGATTATTATCCTGATGAAAGTAACGAGTATCCCATAGCATATAGGCAATTGCGCCTTGTAAAGAGCATCAATATATGATACAATAATAAAGATAAAAACACGTGGTACTTTCGGAATGTTTGGTTAGGCTATGAAGCACGGCACCGGCTTCCCGAATGTGCAAAACCGATTAAAAATTGTTTCACGTGAAACAATTTTGACCGAAAAAATAATTCAGGCAAAAAAATAAAGAAAAAATGTTTCACGTGAAACATTGGCGGTGAGAAAATGAGGGACAGATACGATTTAATCATAGTGGGCGGCGGTGCGGCAGGTCTGTTTGCGGCTGCATATATCAGTGACAAGGCTCCTGAGCTGTCGGTTTTGGTACTTGAAGGTAACGACAGGGTGGGCAAAAAGCTGCTGACCACCGGCAACGGACGGTGCAACATTTCAAACGCCTCCGGTTTGGAAGGGAAATATCACGGCGGTGTTGATTTTGCACGGGATGTCTTTAAAGGCTTTACTCGGGAAGAAACGCTGGAATTTTTCAAAAAAATCGGCATACCGACAGTCGAAGAGGATCAGGGAAAGCTTTTCCCCATGTCCCTCCAGGCGGGATCGGTGGTGGATGCCCTGCGATTTAAGGCCGAGGAGAGCGCTGACATAATCTGCGGAGGGCGTGTTTCAGCCATATCCTATGATAAAGACGTCATTGTAACAAGCGACAAAGGTGTTTTTTGTGGCGGTAATGCGCTTGTGGCCTGCGGAGGCAGGGCGGCTGCCAATACCGGCTCCGACGGCAGCGGTTATGAGCTTTTAGAGGCCTTCGGACACCGTTGCAATCGATCCTTTCCGGCCATAGTTCAACTTATAACCGACACCAAAAAGACCAAGGCCCTTGCCGGAATCAAATGGATTTGTAAGGTCACCGCAAGAGCAGGCAATCAAAAGCGGGTCGAAAAGGGTGAGGTGCTTTTTACCGATTACGGTCTTTCGGGACCTCCCATTCTTCAAATATCCCGCCTGATATCCCTGCGGGGCAAGGGAGAAATATCCCTCGACCTCTTTGATGGGACCGGTAAACAGGACATTTTCGGCGAAATCTCCCGAAGAAGGGCGGAATTTGCCGACAGAGAGTGTATGGAGCTGCTGACAGGCCTTATAAACAAGCGGCTTGGCCAAACGGCCGTTAAATCGGCGGGAATATCACTTTCGAGAAAATGCGGCTCGCTGACCGATGCCGAAATTGATCGAATTGCCGAAACCCTTAAGAATTTTACCCTTACGGCTACCGGTACAAAGGGTTGGAACATGGCACAGGTTACGGCAGGAGGTATTGATCCCTTTGATTTTTATTCCGACAGTATGGAATCCCGCCTTTACGAGGGAATTTATGCCGCCGGAGAAATACTGGACATCGACGGAGACTGCGGCGGATATAATCTTCAATGGGCGTGGTCGACGGCGGGACTTGCCGCACGGGCGGTCATTAAAAAGGTGAGAGAAAACAATGCTTAAAATAACCGGAGTAAAAATTCCCATAACCGCCGATTTTTCGCTGCCGAGGAAACTGGTGGCCGACACTTTCGGTATCAAGGAAAATGCTGTAAGCAGTGCAAGCCTTGTCCGACGTTCTCTTGATGCTCGCAAAAAAAACGACATACATTATGTCTGTTGCTTTGATTTTGAAATTGAGGGAGACGAGAGTGCATTTATAAAAAAATACGGCTCAAAAAAATTGGTCATTACAGCCAATAGCAAGAATGAAAACGATGCGTTGCACGACAAAAATATTTCTATCGGCTGCAAAGGCAAGGTTTACATAATCGGAAGCGGACCGGCAGGCCTCTTTGCCGCATTAACACTGGGAAAAGTGGGATTTTACCCCATTATTTTAGAACGCGGCGAAAATGTTGAAAATCGTGTTGAAACTGTTAACAATTTATGGAACAATGGCGTTTTTTGTCCTGAATCCAACATTCAGTTCGGTGAAGGGGGCGCCGGCACCTTTTCGGACGGAAAATTAAATTCCGGCATAAAGGACAGACGCTGCCGCGAGGTTTTAAAAATATTTTCGGAAAACGGCGGCGGTGATGATATTCTTTATGAGGCCAAGCCTCACATCGGAAGCGACCGTCTTTTCCATACCGTCAGAAGCATAAGAAAGCAGATTGAGAATTTTGGTGAGGTCAGGTTCCGCCACAAGCTGACCGACATCATTGTCGAGCAGGGCGCCCTGCGTGCCATAAAGGTCGAGACCGAAAAGGGCGAGAGAACCATAGATTGCGACCGCCTTGTGCTTGCGGTGGGACATAGTGCCCGTGATACCTTTGAAATGTTAAAATCCCGCGGCCTTTCAATCGAGCCGAAGCCCTTTGCCATGGGAGTGCGGATCGAGCATCCTCAGGAGCTGATAAATAAGGGACAATATGGAGAGCATTACAATAAAAAACACCTTCCCCCCGCCGATTATAAGCTTTCGACCCACCTGAAAAACGGGAGGGGAGTTTTCAGCTTTTGTATGTGTCCCGGTGGGCAGGTGGTGGCGGCAGGATCGGAGATCGGCGGCGTTTGCACCAACGGAATGAGCCTTTCGGCCAGGGATGGCGAAAACGCCAACAGCGCACTGCTTGTGGGTATTTCTCCTGCCGATTTCGGCAAAAGCGACGATGTGCTTGCGGGAATGTATCTTCAGCGAAAGATCGAGCAGGCCGCCTTTAAAGCGGCGGGAAGCAACTATTTTGCACCGGTGCAGCGGGTGGGCGATGCCCTTAAAAACCGCCCGTCTGAGGCGCTTGGCAGCGTTAAACCCACCTATCTTCCGGGGGTCAGTCTTGTGCCGATGTGGGACTATCTTCCGAAATTTATGGCCGATTCGATAATCGAGGCACTGCCTGTTTTTGCAAAAAAAATCAAGGGGTTTGATATGCCGGACGCTCTGCTTACAGGGCCGGAGGCTCGTTCCTCCAGTCCGGTGAGGCTTTTGAGAAACGACCGAGGCATTGCAAATATCGGCGGAATATACCCTTGCGGAGAGGGCGCAGGATATGCCGGCGGAATAATGTCGGCGGCGGTGGACGGAATTAAAACGGCCGAAAAAATAATCGAAAACACCTGACAGCGATAAAATCAGTGGATTGGATGCTTTAAAGGCCGGATGTGATACGCAGCGGGATTGACAGCGGCCGATAATCGCAATTCGCGTTGTGCCGTTCCGGCTGAGTTATTGCATATTATTGCTGTGCATACATATTGCCGCTGCGGTTTGCTATCATATATTTATGGCCACTATGCCGGCGGCCGTTCCAATTGGCTGAAAGGAGCCTTTAAAATGAGCCGACAAAACAGTTTGAAGCCTCTGTCCGAGCAGGATGTAATATCCATTTGCAAAGAGCTTTTCGGCGGACAGGCTGTAATCGACAACCCCTTTTCCACCACTGATGCCACGGTTTTACGCCATCGGCAGAGCCGCAAATGGTTTGGGCTGCTGATGGATGTGCCTCTAAAAAAGCTTGAAGGGGGCGATAATGGCCGCAAAGGGCAAGAATCGGGAGAAAAAGCGCAAAACAGCCCTACGGTCTCGATTCTTAATTTAAAGGCCGATCCTCTGCTCGAAAGGGACGGCAGGGTTATTCATCCCGCCTACCATATGAGCAAAAAGCATTGGATTTCGGTGGTGCTCAAAAGGGCCGAAAGAGACCAGCTTGAGTATCTGCTTTGCCAAAGCTTTGAGCTGACAATGGCGAAATCAAAAAGGCAGATGTGATGAAAAAATCGGCGTTGTCTGTTATTCCGACCTGCATTTTGACGATCCGACAAGCATAATTGTCCTGAATTACGATGCTGACACTTTAAAACCGACGGGTTATCCGTCGGTTATTTTTGTGAGGAAATTGTTTTTTCTTTATGGCCTAAGTCCCTTGTTTTATGCGGGTTTCAGCGATTCTTAAATCAAAAATGTTTCACGTGAAACATTTTTTAAAGCATTTTTGGAGAAGCAATTGACGCTGTCGAAAGTGTAAAAAACATAATAATTGTTTCACGTGAAACATTTTTCTTCTAAATTTAAGGGCGGCGATGTTTTTGCGGTCGGAATTGTTTCACGTGAAACATTTTATAAAGAAATTGGCGCAATGCGTTATTTAGTTGATATGGTACCTTATCTTTTTTGCTGTCCAAAACCCTGATGTAAATGAGATTCTATTAAGGCTGTTTTTCCGTTCGGCCGCTGAGGCTGTCTCGGCGGGGCCGAGACCGGAGGGAGCAGTGATTTGCAGCCTTACCGATAAAGAAAGGGCCGCTATTTAAATAACGCCTGCGGTTTTATCATAGCCTTCCTCCGATCAGCTTGCGCTGATAGCCTCAGCTTTCCGGCAGCCCGCCGCTCTTTGTTCCTTTTTGATTGGCGGATAAAGCAGGGTTCATTGCTATTGCAAAAAAATACCAAAACCATACAATGTCCCTGATCTTAAGCAACAGACGGTCGAACCCCGCACGCCT
>ERZ857629.2926-NODE-2926-length-15157-cov-3.902066_pt1 | contig 15157 bp, 8 predicted proteins | sample MGYA00519700_ERZ857629 | MGnify/ENA primary metagenome ERZ857629 (study PRJEB31778, sample SAMEA3449351) | human gut metagenome | biome: human gut; feature: human-associated habitat; material: faeces | place: United Kingdom | collected 2010/2012 ... | reverse complement strand
ATATTTAAGCATTTTTTCTGTTACGGTGTAATTAGATATTACTCCATCTCTTAATGGTCTTGTTGCAACTATGTTTCCAGGTGTCCTTCCAAGCATTCTTCTTGCTTCTTTTCCAACTGCTAAGACCTCTCCTGTATTATTATCTACTGCAACTACTGATGGTTCTCTTAGTACTATCCCTTTACCTTTAGCATAGGCAATAACTGTTGCTGTTCCTAAATCTATTCCTATATCTTGTCCATACTTAAACATTTAAAATCTTTCCTTTCGATAAAGTACATTTCTGTTTTGTTACAATTCTGTTACAATTATTGCATTAATATTAAAAAAATATGCGGAAAAGATTTGTATATAAAAATTTATTCGTAATTTTGCAACCTTGTAAAGATTATATACCGAAACCAAATCGCTGAAAGAATCCTTACGATATGTCGTTGTGACATTTACGCTTTTATGTGGAGGCAGACTCGCTGTCTGCTCCTGCTGAAACTGTCATGTCTTCGCCGACTTTTTTTGATGGACAAACATCGAATAAATACAAAAATAATACTATAAATAATGAAAAAGAATCATTTATTCGCAAAATTGCACATGGGGGGGGGGTAAAGCCTCTTCGCGTTGTTGCAATTCTTTTGTTCCTTTGTGCCGCTTTTGGCACATCCGTGGCGCAGACCGGCTCTGCGCAACTTGATGTAAGCAGACTGGTGGGCGCCGACCCTGCCGACATTATCAATGTTGATAATAAAAATCGTCTCAACTCCCTTACTGATGCGACTACGCGACCAATGACATTTATGCTACTCAATGTCGCTACTGAGAAGTTTTTAAATATCGGCGGTGCATACGGCAGACATGCCAGTCTGAACGATTATGGTATGTACCTCTGGATATTTAATAACTCCACAACTGAAGGTACCTACAATATCCGTACGCGTCAGAATCTTGTGCAGGGGCATAGTAGTGTTCTCCCCAATACGGACAATGATGACAGCTATGTGCAGTACATAGACAATGACCCTCGCAAAAACGGAGTCTATCTCGATTGCCAACCGGAAGACAAACCACGCGAATTCGGTTGGAAGTTTGAACGGGCAAAAGGTTATTCCGCTACCAACAAGATATATCGACTTTCCACTTACGGCAACAGATACCTCACAGCAACTCCAGATGATGCTGATGGCAATCTGTGTGAAGCAACTGCCGGAATTTCTGACAGCGACTATCAGTTGTGGAAATTGGTAACCGTAGAGGAATATTATAATTTGTTTGATAACTCACCATCGAGCGTTTCTTCTCCTATTGACATCTCGTTCTTAGGACATGGCCTGCATTTCGGTTACAATTGTACGGATGATACAGGATGGCTCGCTGCCGGTCCTGAAGGCACGAGCCATTTCCTTGTTTCTGGCGTGGATGGATATTATAAAAAATTTACAGATGCGGCATACAACGGTAAAAATTACAATGACGATTATCTTTACAAGAATAGTAAATTCTTCTGTGGAAGTATCACAAATGATGCAAATAATATTCATCAATATATTATCGTTAGCAAGCCGGGATGGTATATTTTCAGATGTAAGGGTTTTAGCAATACTGATAAGGCAAAACTTTATGTCATTAATTCTATGAATTATGATAATTCAGAAACATTGCTGAACCCTCTTGAAGCGAATGGACCTAAGAATATGCTTGAGGCCGGCGAGGCTTTCTATGCAGACAAATATGAAAATGAAGTAATGATTTATGTCTCTTCTGATAATATATCTGAATATGGTGCATATCTTTTCTTTGGTATCAAAGTGGACGGTGATGGCAGTAACACAACCACTGCGTGGACTGCTTTCGATGATTTCCGCATCCTTTATGCCGGCGACGATCTCGAAGCACCACAGCTTGTGCTTGACGAGAACAACCCCGATATGCGTTATCTGACGGAAACATATTACGATTACAAGAACACCGTGCTCCATCTGAACCGCTCGTTCTCGCTCAACAAATGGAACACGCTCATCCTGCCCGTCAGCTTGACCTACGGACAGATGAAGAACGCCTTCGGCTCTGATGTGCTCTTGGCTAAACTCTACGAGCTTAACGAAAACAGCGTTCGATTCAAGACTGTCGATTGCAATAGCGATGCCGATGTCATGCTCAAGGCATACACTCCCTACATCATCAAGCCGACTAAGGCTGCCGGCACCAACGCCGCATACACCACGCCGCGACTCAGAAAAGATGCCAACCAGTATTGGCTCGGCGAAAGCGAGAGCATTACATACGATGGGGAAGGTAAAGCCTACTACACCGGAGGACAGGTGACCATCGCTGCCAACCACTACACCATACCGGAGGTGACTCTCGACCGCTCCCTCTTCGGAACGGCATTCGACAAGCATTGGGTGTCGACGACCGTGACCAACGCCTCTACAAGCGGTATGGGCATGGCGTGCAAGGGAACTTTGGCAAAGACATATTATGTGAATGGCAATAAGGGTGTGTTCTACACCGACGGCGGCGAAACTCGCGACAACCTCGCCGGCGACTACTTTATGAACAAGGGCGAAATGTGGAAGGTGCCGGCAGAAAAGCAGTATGGCCTCAAGGCGTTCCGCTGCTGGTTTGAACTCACCAATGGCACCGACGCCGCGCTCAACTCCACTGCTCCTGCCAAGGATGTGCTCTTGTACATAGACGGAATCGCCGACAACGCCACTGCCATCGAGGATGTCGAAGCCGACCCGATATTCTCCAACGCCAAGGCTGCTTATGCCGACGGCGTGTACAATCTCTACGGTCAGCGCGTGCGCAACGGCTCGTCGCTTGAAGGTCTGCCGGAGGGAATATATATTGTGAACGGAAAAAAAGTAAAGAAGTAAAGAGGAAATATGAAGAAAGAATATATAACACCAGCGATATATGTTATCCAGATGGATGATGTCTGCGTGAGCGGTGCAAGTGTAATGAACAAAGACAATAGGACTTTTGATAATTTTAGAGTAAATGAAGTTACTCCCGGCGAGACGCTTGATGATGTCGATAGCTGGGGAGGAGAATGATTTAAAAGTAAAAAGGTAAAAGAGTAAAAAAGTAAAAAGACTTTTAAGAGTAAAAAAATAAAAAAGACAGGAGGTCGGGCGTTTTGTTCGGTCTCCTGTTTTTTTGCCATTCGTATAGGAGGTCGAGCGTCCCGCTCGACAACACTGCCCAAGCAATTCATAATTTATAATGGCAGGTTGGCTTAGAGTTGTCGAGCGGGGACGCTCGACCTCCTATTTTTTTTGTTTTGGTGTGGTAACTAATTGAAAGTCTGTGGCGTTATCTGTGTAGTGAAAACAAGGCTTGTTTTGGGTGCAGACAAGGCTTGTTTGTGAGTGAAAGGAGGCTTGTTTGTGGGTGAAAGAAGACTTGTTTTAAAAGTAAAAGGTAAAAAAGTAAAAAGTTAGGAGGTCGAGCGTCCCGCTCGACAACACCGCCCAAACAATTCATAATTCTGAATTCATAATTCATAATTTTGGCAGAGCAAGCGGCGGAGGCAAGCGGATGAATTGCAGACTTGCTTAGTGTTGAATTGCAGACTTGCTTAGTGTTGTCGAGCGGGGACGCTCGACCTCCTATTTTTGCTTTGCCGGTCTTTTTTTACTTTTTTACTTTTTTACTCTTTTACTTTTAAACTGCTCTTTTACTTTTAAACCGCTTTTTTACTTTTAAATTTATTTGTATAATTTCGTTAAAAATGAATACTCATTAGTAGGTATTCCAGATAAAAAATGTATCTTTGCAGCGTTCAAAAGTAGGTAACACTCTTTTGTCGAACAAAAACATTAATAACAATTTAAAATATTTTTAACATGGCTTATGTAATTAGCAACGACTGCATCGCTTGCGGTACTTGTATCGACGAATGCCCCGCAGGAGCTATCTCTGAGGGCGAGAAGTATTCTATCAATCCTGACGCATGCGTAGAGTGCGGCACTTGCGCTGATGTTTGCCCCCAGGGTGCTATCAGCCTTCCAGAATAAGGAACGGATTAATATCGCATAGGAGGCGGTTGTCGAGAAGTCGGCAACCGCTTTTTTTAGTTCCAGGAAAAACTCAAGGTTCTTCCGACACAATATTGCGCGTAAAAAGGCGTTATATGATTAAGATGAGACACGTTGCAACATTCATACTCCTCCTCGCCGCACTCTGCGCCACCGCCCAGGAGCGCACGGTGCAGAACCGTCCGTACACCGACCTCCGCCAGTTCCATTTCGGAGTGGTGGTGGGTACGCACATGCAGGACATAGAACTCCTCAACGCCGGTCCGCAGCTGATAACTGCCGAGGACGGCACTACCACCGAGACTCTCGTCACTGCCGACCAGAACCGCTGGGACCCCGGCATCAATGTGGGTGTGCTCGGCGAGCTGCGTCTGAACACGCACTTCCAGTTCCGTGTCGCGCCGATGATGTATTTCGGTGCGCGACACATCACATTCCACAACATGAAGCAGCTCGACGGCGACGGGCGGCCCACCGAGACACGGCAGGACCTGAAGACGGCATACATCGCCACTGCCTTCGATGTCATCTTCGCCGCACCGCGCTTCAACAACCACCGACCGTATCTCATGGCGGGACTGTCGCCCATGGTGAACCTCAGCGGCAAGACCAACGACTACCTCAAGCTGAAACGCTACGGGCTCTTTGCCGAGGTGGGCGTGGGCTGCGACTTCTACCTGCCTTTCTTCAAGTTGCGCCCCGAACTCAAGTTTGTCTTCGGACTGGGCAACAGCCTCGACACCAACCACTCCGCCGACCTCACGGACAAGAGCATGCTGCCCTACACCATGTCGGTGAACGAGGCGAAAAGCAAATTGATTGTGCTCAGCTTCTATTTTGAGTGATAGAAAAAGGTGGTTAAAAGTAAAAAAGCTGTTTAAAAGTAAAAAAGCTGTTTAAAAGTAAAAAAGTAAAAGAGTAAAGAAGTAAAAAGGAGGTGTGTCAAAGCGGAAGTTATCGGAAGTTAGGCTTCGCCGGAAGTTAAAGGAAGATAACGGACAATAGCAGAACCCATTGAAAACTAATGGTAATGTCCGTTACCTTCCATCCGCCATAGGCGGATTAACTTCCGATAACTTCGACTAACTCCCGTTTTGACACACCTCCTTTTTACTTTTTTACCTTTTTACTTTTTTACCTTTTTACTTTTAAAAAATTGTGTATTGCCTGCAAAATTTGTATTTTTGCATAATGTAAAGCCAAATGTCGGTTTTGCGTATAATCGTAATATGAAAATACTAACAGGAAATCAGATACACGAACTCGACACTTACACCATCGACAATGAGCCGATAGCCTCCATCGACCTTATGGAACGTGCGGCGACAGCCATCACTGACGCCATCGTGGAGGAGTGGGATGCAGATGCGCGTATCGTAGTCTTTGCAGGGTCGGGCAACAACGGCGGCGACGCCCTCGCCGTGTCGCGGATGCTGACGGAGCGGGGCTACAGTGTGGAGACATTTCTCTTCAATGTCCATCACCGCCTCTCCGACGGTTGCACTGCGAACAGGGAACGGCTGGAGGCGACGGCGCCCGACGGCTTGTTCCACGAGATTACCGACGACTTCGACCCGCCACGCCTCACTGCCGACACGGTGGTGATAGACGGACTCTTCGGGTCGGGACTCAACCGCCCGCTCAGCGGCGGCTTCGCCTCGCTCGTGCGCTACATCAACCAGTCGGGAGCACGCATCGTGAGCATCGACATGCCGTCGGGACTGCTCGCCGAAGACAACACCGCCAACGACAGCAACAACATAATACGGGCCACGCTCACACTCACGTTGCAGCACAGGAAGCTCTGTATGCTCTTCGCCGACACGCAGCCTTTCCTCGGAAGGGTGAAGGTGCTCGACATAGGACTGTCGGCGGAGTATGTGGAGCGTGCCGAGTGCCGCTACGAGATAGTGGAAGCCGACTATGTCAGACGACAGATGATGCAGCGCGGCGACTTCGCCCATAAAGGCACTATGGGGCATGCCCTGCTCGTGGCAGGAGCCTACGGAATGTCTGGGGCTGCCACGCTTGCGGCAAGAGCCTGTCTGCGTTCGGGCGTGGGCAAGCTGACCGCCGTCACGCCACGCTGCAACTATAACATAATGCAGATTTCCGTACCCGAAGCCATCGTGGCACTCGACCGTGAGGACTACTTCTCCGAGGCCGTGCCCACCGACGGCATTACGGCAGTGGGCATAGGTCCGGGACTCGGCACGGAGGAGGGTTCCGCTCTTGCCATGATGAGTGAGATACAGCAGACACAATGCCCTCTGGTGCTCGACGCCGATGCCATTAACATGCTCGGCACCCACGGCGCATGGATAGACCAACTGCCCGGCGGCGTGATACTGACGCCGCACCCGCGGGAGTTCGACCGCCTCTACGGCAACACCTGTTACAGCGACTTCGACCGTCTGCGTGCAGCGAGTCAGATGGCAGAGGATCTGCGGGGTTACATCGTGCTCAAAGGCCACTACACCGCCATCTGTCTGCCCGACGGAAAGGTGCTCTTCAACGACACCGGCAATGCCGGCATGGCGACGGCAGGAAGCGGCGACGTGCTCACCGGCATACTGACGGGACTGCTGGCACGGGGCTACAGCCAGAAGCACGCCTGCATAACGGCAGTATGGCTGCACGGACTCGCCGGCGACCTCGCTGCCGAACGCCTCGGAAGAGAGAGTCTCACCGCCTCGGACATCATCAGTTTCCTGCCCGAAGCATTCAAGAGTCTTGGGTGCGTGTAAGAGATGGAGAGAGTTGGGGGAGACTTTGACACCCCGCCGTAAGCGTAAGAAAAGAAATAAAAACATAAACAAACGAGCCGCACTGCGGCTATAAGCATCATTCGACTATGAAACTTAGAATCACAGCTTTGACCCTTGCCGTCATGTCTTCTGCCGTGACATTCGCCCAGAAACAGACGGACGGACTGTCGTATTTCCTTCCGAAGACAGCCGTGAGAATGTCGGTTCTCGTGGAGAAGACTACATTCCAGCCCGGCGAACTCGCCGACTATTCCGACCTTTACTTCAAGAAGCCCGCTTCGAAGAAGCCCGGCACCGACTACCGCATCGTGGGCGTGAGCTTCTCGGCAGAGGGGCGGCCCGATGCCGACCGCAAATACACCGTCGCCATCGACCGTAAGCACAGCGTGCTGAACATCGACTGCGACCGCAACGGCGTGCTCAAGGCCATCAACGACAAGGCTCCTGACGCCGTGGCTCCCAAGCCGTTTGTGCCGGCACGCAAGGCTGCACCGCTCAATCCGCGCGACTTCATGAGTCAGGACATCCTCTCGGCAGGCAACCTGCCCAAGATGGCGCAGCTCGTGGCGCAGGAGGTGTATGACATCCGCGACAGCCGGAACCAACTCTCACGCGGCGAGGCGGACAACATGCCAAAGGACGGCGAGCAGCTGAGAATAATGTTCGGCAACCTCGACACTATGGAACGCGCCCTCATGCAGATGTTCACCGGCGTCACCAGCCGTGACACCGTGGAGCACATAGTGACCTTCGTCCCCGAAAAGGAGAAAATGGAGTTCACGGCATTCCGCTTCTCGCGCAAGTTCGGATTCACCACCGCCGACGACTATTCGGGCGCACCCTACAAGGTGACTGTCACCGACGAGGGTGTGATGCCCGACCTTCCTGCCGAAGCCAATGCCGCAAAGAAGGAGAAGGACGACTTCCAACTCGGTGTCTGTCTGCCCGGCAAGATAAGCCTCACACTCAGCAACGACGGCAACGAAGTGGCGACATTCGACACCTACGCCGCACAGTTCGGTAGGGTGGAGATGCTCAACGGCGCACTCTTCGGCAAGAAGATCACCTCCCACATCTTGCTCGACCCCGTCACGGGATGCGTGGTGAACCTGAGAACGGAACCGCTGGAATGATTTTTAAAAGTAAAAAAGTAAAAGAGTAAAAAGGTAAAAAGGTTAGGAGGTTGAGCGTCTCGCTCGCCAACACCGCCAAGCAATTCATAATCACAGTTTTGCTTAGTGTTGTCGAGCGAGACGCTCGACCTCCTATCCTTTTTTACTTTTTTACTTTTAATCTACATCCAATCTACATCCAATCTACATCCCTCGTATGTTGCTGTTACTCTGCAAGTTGGTGTAAGAAATCATGGGAAAAATGTAGATATGTACTTTTTTTTGAAAAAAAACTTTTAAGAGTAAAAGAACGATTTAAGAGTAAAAAAGTAAAAAGCCTTAATTCCGCAACACTATAAATTTTCCTCTCCCGGTTTTCCGAACACGGGGAAGCCTTTTTTGTCGTAGGTGATGCGTTTGATGCGGATGTTCTTGGCGTATTCGGAACCGTTTTTGCTTTTCGATTCGTAGAGGAGCCATGTGCTTTTACCGTCTTTTGCAGGGACGATGGAGATGTCGCACGGCGCATAGATGCCTTTCTCCTCGTTCGACATGAACACGGGTTCGGGATGCTTGTGCCACGACTTGGGGTTGAGCAGGTCGCTATCGACGCTCGCATAGAGCATGCCTATTGCGTTGAAGAATGTCCAGTTGCCCGATGCCGTGTAGTAGATGATGATGTTTTTGCCGTCTTTCGAGAGGAATGCCTCCGGGTTTTCGTTCACATAGATGGGGTAGGCCGAGCGTGTGCCGTCGGGGTTCACCCATTGGCGTTCCCACTCGTATATTGGTGCAGAGATCATGACGCGTTCCGACTCTACCGTCCAGGGGTTCTTCATCGATGCTATGTAGATGCACTGCGTCTCCTCTTCCGACCTGCGTTTTGGCCACCCCGACCAGATGAGGTACTGCTTTCCCTTGGCGAAGAACACGGAGGGATGCAGACCGTAGTTCCATTCTGGATTGGTCATGAGTGTGCTTTTGTGTGTGAACTCGCCTTTCATGGGGTCGGGTGATGGATTGACGAGCACGTTGATGTGGTGGTTGTCGCTGTTGCCGTCGTCCGCTTCGTAGTAGATGTACCAGCAGTTGTCTATGTGATGTATCTCCGGCGACCAGATGTTCTTCAGTGCCGCCGAATCCTTTGGCACCCATACCGTCTTCTTCACGCCCTGCGCTATGTCTCTTATGTCGTCGGCGCACCACAGTGTTATGCGTGCGCTCAACTCGTCCTGCTTTATGAAGTAGTACTTGCCGTTGTGCAGAATGGCTTGCGGCTGGCAACTGTTGTCGAAGAGTAGGTCGTTGTCGGCAGTGTCGCTCTTGCTGCATGAGCACAGCAGAAGGGCGGCAACGGCGAGAAGGAAGAATGCTTTTATATTCATTGTATGATGATTGTTTGACACTATTGCTTATCGTTTGCAAACTTACGCATTTTTTGCCTTTTCTGCAAATAAAGTGGAGAAGGTGTTTAAAAGTAAAAAGGTAAAAGAGTAAAAAAGTAAAAAGACTTTTAAGAGTAAAAGAGTAAAAAGGTAAAAAAGTAAAAAGGACTTTTAATAAAAACTGTTCAAATGTCGGTATATGCTTGTCTTTGGTCAGTTTTTTCTATTCCTTGAACAGAATTTGTTTCTCTGTTTTTTCAAATCTTAGTTTCTTTGCAACCGAAAAGCAACGGAGGAGAAAGTCGTGAGACTTGCTTTTGTCTCTGTTTTATTAAATACATTCTTTTTAAAAGATACTTTTTTATAGGATTTGGTAATAGTCAGTAGCATTCAATAGGCGTATTTTCTTTTTTAAGGTAAAAGGATTGCAAAGGGATTACTTAATAAATTTGGATGAGCAAAAATCTTAAACGAAATAAATAAAAACGAAGAAAATGAAGAAAATATTATTGTCTGCATTAATGTTTGCTACGGCACTCATCGCAGATGCACAGACCCCAGAAACATTCCGACCATACAAGGCTACACAGCTCCGTCTGCCGTCAGTCCCGCTCGTGGTTTCCGACCCTTATCTCTCTGTCTGGTCGCCCTACGACCGTCTTACCGATGGTGCAACAGTCCACTGGACCGGCGACGAGAAACCGCTGGAAGGACTTCTGCGTGTCGATGGCAAGACCTACCGCTTCATGGGCGCTGCCGAAAGCCATGTGCTGGAGAGCATTGTACCCATGGCAGACGAGGGCGCATGGACAGCGACATACACACGCAAGACCCCGAACGGCAACTGGACAGCCCCCGACTACGACACCAACGGATGGAGTGAAGGCAGCGCCGCCTTCGGTTCCGAGGGTCTCGCTTATGTCAATACCGTATGGGGCGAACTCAATTCCGACATCTATGTGCGCCGCACTGTGAACCTTTCGGAGGCAGACTTGAAAGGTGAGCTTTGGGTGATGTACTCCCACGACGATAATTTCGAACTCTACATCAACGGTACCAAGGTGGTGAGCACCGGCGACGGATTTCGTGAGGGTGTGAAAGAACGTCTCAGCGACGAGGCAGTGCGATTGCTTCGCCCCGGAAAGAACGTCATTGCCGGACACTGCCACAACAATCTCGGCGGTGCATACATCGACTTCGGACTCTACCGCAACATAGCAAAGAAGAACACCGGAGTGGAGACGGCACAGCAGAAGCAGGTGAGCGTGCTCGCCACATCGTCGTATTACACGTTCGGATGCGGTCCTGTGGAGCTTGACGTGGTGTTCACCGCCCCGATGCTCATCGACGATTACGACCTCCTTTCCACTCCCATCAATTACATTTCCTATCAGGTGCGCCCCACCGACGGCAAGAGCCACAACGTGCAGTTCTACCTCGGCACCTCTCCGCTTATGGCTGTCAATAAGGCGGCGCAGCCCACAGTGTCGTCCACTGTTGAGCACGACGGTGTGAAATATGTGCGCACCGGCACCATTGAGCAGCCCATACTCGCCAAGAAAGGCGACGCCATCTGCATAGACTGGGGTTACCTCTATCTCCCGGCAATCAACGGCGATGTGACACTCGGCACGGAAAACGATGTGAAAGCAGCGTTCATCGGCACTGGAAAACTCCCTGCAAGTGCGAAGAGCATAGTATGCCGCAAGGCGTCGCAGATGCCCACACTCGCATACGCACACGACTTCGGTACCCTTTCGTCAGCGAAATCAAGCTTCGCCCTCATCGGTTACGACGAGATTGAAGACATAGAATATATGTACAACCGCTACAAAGGCTACTGGGCACACGGCGGAAGCGTGACCATATTCGATGCTTTCAGGAAACTGCAGGGCAGCTACTCCACGATAATGAGCCGCTGCCGCGACCTCGACCGCCGCATATACGACGACGGACTCGCTGCCGGCAACACCAAGTATGCCGAAATACTCTCCGGTTCCTACCGTCATGTCATTGCAGCCCACAAGCTCTTTGAGGACAAGGACGGCAACCTCCTCTTCTTCTCAAAGGAGAACAACTCCAACGGTTGCGTGAACACCGTGGACCTTACATACCCCGAAGCACCGCTGTTCCTCGTGTATAACCCCGAATTGCAGAAGGCGATGATGACAAGTATCTTCGACTACAGTCTGTCGGGACGCTGGACAAAGCCTTTCGCCGCACACGATCTGGGTAAATACCCCATTGCCAACGGTCAGGTGTATGGCGGCGACATGCCCCTTGAGGAGGCCGGCAACATGCTCACACTTGCTGCCACGATAGCAAAGATAGAGGGCAACACCTCTTATGTGGACAAGTATTGGGATGTGCTGCGCACCTGGACCGACTACCTTGTGGAGAACGGTCAGGACCCGAGCAACCAGCTCTGCACCGACGACTTCGCCGGACACTGGGCGCACAATGCCAACCTCTCCATCAAAGCCATCATGGGTGTGGCGGGATTTGCAGAAATGGCAAAGCTCCGCGGCGACAATGCCGAAGCAGAGAAATACATGGCGACAGCTCGCAAAATGGCTGTGAAATGGGAGCAGACAGCGCGTGAGGGCGACCACTACCGCCTCGCTTTCGACCGCCCCGACACATGGAGCCAGAAGTATAACATGGTGTGGGACAAGCTCTGGAACACCAATATCTTCCCCAACAACGCCATGCAGCGCGAGATGAAGTACTACCTCGGCAAGCAGAACCGTTACGGACTGCCGCTCGACTGCCGCAAGGACTACACCAAGAGCGACTGGATAATGTGGACAGCGGCAATGTCGGCAGACACGAAGACATTCCTCAAATTCGTCAATCCGCTGTATGACTACATCAACGAGACCGAATCCCGTGTGCCAATCAGCGACTGGAGCGACACCAAGACAGGCCGTTTCGTGGCATTCAAGGCACGCTCGGTGATTGGCGGCTACTGGATGAAAGTGCTCGCCGACAAGCTTGCGGAAAGCGCAAAGTGAAACGAAATACCGTCAAAGCAAAATAAAGTTGTTTTTAAAATGATGGATAGTTGATTTTTGTTCCGCTGCGGATACGGCGTGATGCCGGGTCCGCAGCGATAAAAATCAAAGCTTTTCAAATAAACAGAACTTACAAATTGCCACACACAGGACAATTCTCAAAATTTCAATCCTTAAAAAAACATTCTACCTACGACATCATTTGACAGCTCCATACGACATAACCATGAATCTGACACATATATTAATGACAGCACTTTTGCAAGTGTTGGAGTTAAAGGGGTAAAGAAGTTGAAGGAGGTGAAGACGTTGAAGGCGTCAAAGACATTAGAGATGTTAAAGCCAAATGTCTTACAGCTGAATATTCAGACAAAGAACTATTGATTGTCGCTCTGTTATGCCGCTTGCCTTGGCAAGAATTTTTACGGCCAACGGGAACGGAGTTTCCTTGAATTTTGCGAAAAACTTCTTCAGCTCCTTCAATTTCCAAACTCTCGAAAGTTGAATTAAAAAACTACAGATGATATGGAAAAACTCTTGAAACGCACGCTCCTTTCGTGCACGATGGCAGCCTCGCTGCTTACGGCAATGGCGCAGGGCGACGCCATAGTGACGGTGGTGAACCGTCCCGACAACACCGCCCAAAGCCGCAACTATGTGAACAGCCGCGCCCCGCTGGTGCAGCAATGCCTTATAAAACTGCCTGTTGGCAGCATAGCCCCGGCAGGATGGGTGAAGAAATGGCTCGAACTACAGCGCGACGGACTCACCGGTCGGCTCGGAGAAATATCGGCATGGCTTGAGAAGAAGGACAACGCCTGGCTCACAACGGGCGGCGACCACGGTTGGGAGGAGGTGCCCTACTGGCTCAAAGGCTACAGCGACCTCGCCTATATCCTCAACGACAAGACCATGAAAGCCGAGGCGTTCACATGGATAGAAGCCGCACTGAAGAGTCAGCGGCCCGACGGATTCTTCGGGCCGGAGAACATAAAGGACGGCAAACCCGAACTGTGGGCGCAGATGATAATGCTCTCCACATTGCAGACCTACTATGAATACACTGCCGACAGGCGTGTGCTCGACCTCATGACACGCTATTTCCGCTGGCAGCTCGCCCTGCCCGACGACCGTTTCCTCGAAGACTATTGGGAAAACAGCCGTGGCGGCGACAACCTCTACACCGTGCTGTGGCTCTACAACCGCACCGGTGACAGTTTCCTCATCGACCTTGCACACAAGATTCACCGCAACACCGCCGACTGGTGTCAGCCGTCGTCGCTGCCCAACTGGCACAATGTGAACATCGCCGAGTGTTTCCGCGAACCCGCCACATACTATATGCTCACCGCCGACAAGCAGATGCTCCACGCTTCGTACAACGTGCAGCAACTCATCCGACGCACCTTCGGACAGGTGCCGGGCGGAATGTTCGGTGCCGACGAGAATGCCCGTATGGGCTACATCGACCCGCGTCAGGGAGTGGAGACCTGCGGAATGGTGGAGCAGATGGCTTCCGACGAGATAATGTTGCGCTTCACCGGCGACCCGATATGGGCTGAAAACTGCGAGGATGTGGCATTCAATTCATATCCGGCAGCCGTCATGCCCGACTTCAAGGCGTTGCGCTACATCACCGCTCCGAACATGGTTCAGAGCGATTCCGAGAACCACCGTCCGGGCATCGACAACGGAGGTCCGTTCCTGGCGATGAATCCTTTCAGCAGCCGCTGCTGCCAGCACAACCACACACAGGGCTGGCCTTACTACTCGGAGAACCTCGTCTATGCCACACCCGACGACGGAATGGCATTCGTCCTCTATGCCGCCTGTTCGGCAACAGTGAAGGTTGGCGACGGAAAGCAGTTTGTGGTGAAGGAAACCACCAACTACCCCTTCGACGACACAGTGCAGCTCTCGTTCACAAAAGGCACTGCCTGCCGCTTCCCTCTCTACCTGCGCATACCCTCATGGAGCGACGGTGCCGAGGTGACGGTGAACGGAGTGCCGGCTGAAGTGGCACCCGTCAGCGGCCGGTACTACCGCATTGAACGCCAGTGGCGCAAGGGTGACAGCGTGACACTACACCTGCATCCGCGCCTCACAATGCGCCGTTGGCAGGTGAACCAGAACAGTGTCAGCGTGAACTACGGACCGCTCACCCTCTCGCTCGACATCAAGGAGCGTTATGTCATGCGCGACAGCAAGGCCACAGCCATAGGCGACAGCAAGTGGCAGAAGGGTGCCGACGCATCGAAATGGCCCACAACGGAGATTTACGCCGACAGCCCGTGGAACTATTCGCTCTATATTGATGAGGCAGCCCCGCTGAAAGACATAGAACTTGTGGCACGCCCCTGGCCCGCCGACGATTTCCCCTGGACACAGAAGTCGGTGCCTTACACGTTCAAGGCCAAAGGCCGCCGTGTGCCGTCGTGGACTCTCGACAGGACAAAACTCTGCGGTGTGCTGCCCTGCGAGGATGCCCCCAAGGCCGAAACACTCGACGACATCACCCTCGTGCCGATGGGCTCGGCACGCTTGCGCATCTCGGCTTTCCCCGTGACAGGCAAGTAACGGGAAACGGAGAATAAACAGTCAGAAAAGGACGGCGAATCAGTCGTTTTGAAAAGAAGGCTTCTTTACATTGCAAACAAGGCTTGTTTGTGTTGTAAAGAAGCCTTCTTTGCTTTGTAAACAAGCCTTGTTTGAAAAGCAGGTGTTTTCTTTAAAAAAAGTAAAAAGGTGAAAAAGTAAAAAAGTAAAAAGGTGAAAAGATAGGAGGTCGGGCGTCCCGCCCGACAACACAAAGCAAGTCTGCTAATTAGGAGTTGGGAA
>ERZ857629.2925-NODE-2925-length-15171-cov-7.195554_pt1 | contig 15171 bp, 18 predicted proteins | sample MGYA00519700_ERZ857629 | MGnify/ENA primary metagenome ERZ857629 (study PRJEB31778, sample SAMEA3449351) | human gut metagenome | biome: human gut; feature: human-associated habitat; material: faeces | place: United Kingdom | collected 2010/2012 ... | reverse complement strand
CTGATTGCTATGGCGACGTACAGGTTGGCGAGAAGAAGATTCCTGTGAAATTTTCTACTGGTCATATGTATAGCGATTTCCGCTTTGAGCATCTGATGTATCTGAATGACAATCTGCCGGAGAAGATTGATATCTATTACTCTGGCGTGAGCGAGTGCCTGAGCTGTGGTAAGACTTCTAGCGGCTATGATGAGAGCTTTATGAGTTCCAATGATTTGGTCTGTCATAGCTGTAATGGCGAGGGCGAGTGCGAAGAGTGCGGTCATTATTGTAATTCCGAAGACCTGTATGAGGTCGAGGGTCGTTTGATTTGTGAGGATTGTTATAATAATGAGACTGCTGAGTGCCCGGCTTGCCAGCGCGAGGTTGACCGCTTTAATGAAAAGCGTACTGATTGGCGTGAATGTGTGCCTGACCCTGAGCGGCATTTTATCCATAGCGACGATACATTTGGGATTGCGTTTGATGGTTATATCACTCATCTCAATCTGGATACTCTGTGTAAGTGCTGTGCTGAGAAGGTTCGTTCCGGTGAAATCAAGGACTATGGCCCCGTTGAGCAGCTTGTTGATAAGTATAACATTTCTCACACCTATCTGGATTTGGAGAAGATGACCGAAGAGGCCCAGAAAGATGTTATCGCGTGGAACGCCAAGGGCTGGATGGAGAACCGCAGAAATCATCCCAATCGCAGTTGGATAAGTATCGAGAAGGGTTATTGCGATTTTGATAAGCATTTCTTCGTTGATGAAGATGGGAATGAAATCAAGAATCCTCACCCGTTCTCCTTTCCCAATTAACTGGTTTAATATAAAGTGTTTTGATTTTTTTAAAAAAAAATTATATAATATATATGTAAGGTAAAGGAAGACCTTACAACAAAAATAAATTTTTGAAAGAGGTACATACTATGAAGACTACCGACCGCACTACTAAGCGTGATTTCTATGAGGCTATTATCAAGGCTATGGAGACCGGCGAGACTGATATCGAGCCTACCAAGATTATCGAGTTCTGTGAGAACGAGATTGCCCTGCTGGACAAGAAGGCCGATAAGGCTAAGGAGCGTGCCGCTGCCAAGAAGGCCGAGGCTGACGAGCTGATGGATAAGGTCTATGCCGTCCTGAGCGACACCGAGTTTATGACTCGTAATGCTGTGATGGACGCTCTGGGCGATGTGCCCGAGGATGTGAGCATCGCCAAGGTCGGCGCTCGCCTGACCAAGCTGGTTGGCGCAGAGAAGGTCGAGAAGGCTGAGCAGACCGTGGCCAATGCCGAGGGTAAGAAGTCCAAGGTTATGGGCTACCGCAAGATTTAATCGGAATACACCGATTCTTGAATGAGGCTAGGATTTAATTCCTAGCCTCATTTTTCTATGGGTTTGCTCCGGGCGAGGTCGAGAGCAAAGACCGAAAACCCAAATCAAAATATGGCTTACTAATTTTTTGACCAATTTATTGACATATATTAAAAAATATGCTATAATAAAAACAAAAAAGGACTTATATAATGAGATATTGTTTGAAATATATAAAAAACAAATATATCCAAGAGGCTGATGAAATTCTATTCGGAGATAATCACGGCGATTCGATGATTGACGCAATAGAACTATATCCTCACGCGGATTTTATTTATGAAGTCGTTGATGAGCCTGATTGGGATTATTTAAAAATGATTAATAGCAGACTAAATAAAACTAATCGGCGTTTAATCATTTCTACTATGTATACTACAATCGCCCAAAGCGCAAAGGAAAATGGATTGGCATTTTATTTTTCCTTCGCAATTAATAATTTCGCAGACTTACAAACAGTAAACGAACTGGGTGCTTGCTATGCGCTAATTACTGCGCCAATTTTTTTCGAGCAAGACAAATTGGAAAAATTTTCCATTCCGATTCGTTATCGTGCTAATGTGGCATATAGTGGATATTTAACTACCAAGCGCGTGAATGCGAATGCCGCGTTCATTCGACCTGATGATGTAGAGTTTTATGATAATGATACAACAACTATTGAGTTTGGTGCGTCCAGTAGTGAACAAGAAGAAGTTTTATATCGTCTATATAAATATGATAAAACCTGGCCGGGCGATTTGAATATGGTAATTACAACTCTTAACGTCGAGCCCGCGCCGATGAATCGAATGATTGGGCCAGACTTCGCTAAACATAGATTGAATTGCGGTCAACGATGCGTAGAAGGCGACACTCTTCAATGCCATTTGTGTCATAATCAAATGTCATTAGCAATTCCATCTAAAATTAAGAATTATATAGACAATGTAATCTTGCCTGTTAGAACAAATGACCAAAATTGACAATTTTATTTAAATATTATATAATATTTATATAAAATAAGAAAGGAAGATTGATAGATGCGAGTGATGAAAGACTCTGAGTATCTGGCATTTAAGCAGTTAGCCAAGCTCACCCAAGACCAGATGATTAAGGCTATGCGCGCTGTGTTAGAAGCTCGTTATACAGATATTATCGCAACAAAGGAATATATTGTAGCCAAGGGAGATATTCCTATCGGATTGGTTGCCCATATGGATACAGTATTCCCGCTTCCTCCTACTGAAATTTATTATGATACTACACAGAATGTTGTGTGGAGTCCGCAGGGTCTTGGAGCTGATGACCGCGCTGGTATATTCGCGATTCTTCAAATTTTGAAGACCACAAAACTGCGCCCGCACATTATTTTGACTACTGATGAAGAGAAGGGCGGATGGGGCGCATATGCGCTTGTTGAACAGCATCCAGAGTTTCCATTTGGTGATTTGAAATATCTGATTCAGCTGGACCGCCAGGGTGCGAATGATTGTGTGTTTTACGATGGCATCAATGAAGATTTCATTCGTTATGTATCTTCTTTTGGTTTCGTAGAGCATATTGGTTCATTTAGCGACATTAGTATTCTGTGTCCATTTTGGGATGTATGCGGTGTCAATCTTTCTGTCGGTTATAAAAATGAGCATAGTCTCATTGAAACATTAAATATTAGCCATTTGTTCGATACCATCCAGAAGGTGAAGAGAATGTTAATGGTAAAGACTATTCCTGACTTTGAGTGGAAGGAAAAATACTATCCTTATTTCACCAATGGGTATCCTCTGGATGATGACATCGACGAGTATAGCGCGGCTTATGGTTATAATTGGGTAAATGATAGACGTTCTGTTGATGCTTATACTGTGATTTGCCATAATTGTAAGAAGCCATTTTATAATTACGAAACGTTCCCCACTAAGAAAATTGATGGCGGAACTATGTTCTTATGCCCTGATTGTGTGGGCGACCACGCTAATTGGTGTGATTGTTGCGGTGAAGCATTTGAAAAGACACCGGAAAACGCCGGGGCCACTATTTGCCCTGACTGTGCGAAAATTGAGAATATTAAGGTTAAAGGTTAATGAAGAGTTATAATTTAGATGAACTGAAACAGCAAGTTAAACACGTATTAGAGTATAGTCAGGATATTTGTGATGTGAGCGACGCCGCCATTGATAATATGATGAATGAATGGGAGCGCAATAAAGCCCGATTCATTGATGATTATATGGGCGGCGAACTCATTGTCGAGTTGCCCGGTAAACGTTCTTTCCATTTAGGAGAGAAGGCAAAGCGCAAGAAATATAATGATTTCTTGGATTATGTTGCTCTGCGAATGAATAATTATGAACTGTGTCGATTTATTGAAACACAGGGTGAAGAAGCATTCTATGAGAATACGGTGAAAACTGGTTGGGACCATACTAAGAGTGATACATTTATTTCACCGGGTTCTAAACTGATACGAGCATTTAAATATTTCATTGAGGATAAAGATTTGCTGGAAACTGTCCAGAATGAGGCCAGCCGCATTATTCAGGGAGACTGTATCGAGGGCATCCTCTGTATTTCAGTGCATCCTCTTGATTATCTCAGTTTGAGCGAAACCACATATAATTGGCGTTCTTGCCACGCTCTCGATGGTGAATATCGTGCTGGTGATTTGAGTTATCTGATGGATAGTAGCACATTTATTTGCTATTTAAGAGGCGATGATAAGCAAAAACTCCCTTCATTCCCTGATGATTTGCTCTGGGATAGTAAAAAGTGGCGCTGTTTAGGTTTCTTAGCCGATGATAAAAATGGTATCATTATGGGGCGTCCGTATCCTTATGAAGCCGCAGACATTATTGACGAACTTCGTTGGGAAGTATTTAATAGAAAATGGGGTTTGGGCCTTGGTAGTTGGCGCGCAGACGCCATTCGTTCAGTTCAAGACCGCTTAACTAACTGGGACGAAGATTTAAGTCGTACTTATATTCCTTGGAATGGCCGTCTTGTAGAACTTGATGAGACAGTTCATGATTGTCCAAGTCCTACACATTATAACGATATTCTTCTATCCAGTTGTTATTTGCCTATTTATGCTCGTGGTAAAGGATATTTTGGTAAAAATGATTGGAAGAAGGTTCAGTATCATATTGGACATGAAGTAATGTGTGTCCATTGTAATTCTGAGTATGTATCTCCTGGTGAGGGCACTATGATGTGTCATTCTTGTGAGATTCGATATGGCAAGTCTGACAGCGATGATATTGTTTATTGCGAGAATTGCGGTTGCCGTTTGTGGTATGAAGATGCGGTTATTGTTGGGGATAATGGAGATTATCTCTGTAATGAGTGCGCGAGTAAAATCACCAGAACTTGTAAGGATTGTGGTAATCCCTATTATATTGATGATTTAACATATCATGAAGATGATGAAGATGAAAATGGCGGATATTATTTGTGCGGTTGGTGTGAGCAAGATAGACAAGAGACGACAGAAAACGTTGAGGATGGATCTTGTACTATCAGTTTTGATGATTTTGATTTGTAGTCATTAACTGCGGACCTCGCCAATCCACAATATTATATTCATAATGAAAATGGTGAGTGGGTACCTCTTGGACGAATCCCTGAGATAACTACATCAACCAGCGTATATGAAACAGAAGCTAGAAATATTTTAATTTAGGAGTGATTATTATAGCACGCGGAAGTATTGCAAAGGAAAATGTTGCCAAGGTGCTTGCCGAATCATTCGGCAAGGACTGGATTGGCGAATCTGATAAGAAGTATTATGTTTGGGCTAATGATGGCGGTGAGCGCGTTCAAATCGCTATTGCTTTAACCTGTCCAAAGAATCCAGTAGGAGCAGCAGTATCTCCTACCAGTAATGAAATCAACTTTGAGGCCGAGCCTGAAAGACCTGTAATGGAGATTACTCCTGATGAACAGGAAATGATTGACAGACTTAAGGCTGAATTGAATCTTTAATTGGTCCAACTTAATGAATTAATTTGTTAGACTTTTTAAATTTAATATACATATAAAAGAGATAAGTTCTTGACTTATCTCTTTTTTTTTGATACAATTATTATGAAAAATATAAAGGAGTTGGCGATTAATGGCATTAACTCAAGGACAAAAAGCTTTAGCATCTGATATGGTCGCTTTAAAAAAACGAGTTAAAGATGAAATGAATAGACGTAAATACAGAAATAGTTTAGTATCTTATGGTGGCACAGATTATGATTATTCAACTTCTCCTGCTTCAGGAGGAAAAATAATGGCTGAACATATAAATAAAATTGTTATTCCTCTAAACAAAATTAAAAGTACTGGATTAACAGATAATAATTAGGGAACTATTATTAAAGCTTTAAATATTATAGATGCTAATCTTACAACTTATGAAAGTGAAACTTAGACAGGATCTAGTAGTTGTACTGATGGAGTATGTAGTGGATTATGCTCTGGATGTATAGGAACTTGTTCTGGTAGTTGTGGCGGATGCGGCGGATGCGGCGGATGTTCAGGATGCTCAGGATGTGGAGGAGCTTGCTCTTCAAATTGTGATGGATGTTCAGGCTCTTGTACTGGTAGTTGTGATGGATGCCGTGGATGTGGCCCATGTACTGGATGTCTTGGTAGTTGTACTGGATGTGGTGGGCATTGTGGTGGATGTGGCCAAAGTTGTGTAGGTACTTGTGCAACCTCTTGTTATAGTACTTGCCGAGGTGGCAGTAAATAATAAATAGAATAGAAGGAGAAGTTTTTATGGATTTATTAGATTATGCTGAAATTAGTTCTCGAGTATATAAATTAGAGCCTATAAGTGATAATTTATTAAAATTATATATTGTAGATAATGATAAATATTTTAATTTATTTAATTTAATATATAATTTAAATAATAAAATATTAAGTACTGAACCATTTGAAAAAATTATAAATTATTTTAATAAATTAATTTAGCAATTTATATCTTTATTAAATGTGGAATTTACAGAACAAGAAATAAATCTTTTTTAGAATTATTGTATTTCTGATTTAATTTTTGTTACAAATGAAAATACTTATTAGCAAGAAATGATTAATTTATTTGAAACAAATATTAATCAAGAAAATTTTTTAGACAATGATATTTTAAAATATATATCATTGTCCATAAAATATAAATTATTAAGATTGTATTGTCAACAAATTGATATATATTATGATAAAATACAAGATTTAATAATTGAATTAAAAAATGAGCAAAACTGGTATAAAATGCAGGGTAATAAATTAGATTCATTAGCTACTATTTTTTAGGATAATAATAATAAGGAGTAAAAAAATGTCTAATTTAACAATTGTTAATATTCCAACTGAATTATCGGATTGGATTGAAAAATTATTTTTTGAATATAACGCTCGATTAAATGTGTTTAAATTTTTGATAAAAGATAATGATATTGAACAAAACATATTAGATAAATATCAAAAAGAAATTGAAAATAAATATACAGAATTAGAATTAGCAAAAAGACAAGTGAGTGAATAGTTTAAACCACATGATTTTAATGATAGCTATATTTATAATTTTAATTTTGATGAAAACACAATTATTTATGAGGAGCTAAAAAATTAAAATATGATTCATTTTGAGCAATATAATGATTTTATTACAAGATTATATAAATATGAAAATTTAGATATTCATAAAACAAGAACTATTACTTTTTAGGTTACTGATGATTGTTGTTTTAATTGTTCTTATTGCTATCAAGGACATAAAGGGCATCGATTAATGACAAAAGAAATTGCTAAAAAAGGTGTCGATTTATTATTTGCTTTATATGAAAAAAATGATCCTGATGCATATATTAATCATAATACAATAGGTTTAATTTTAGAATTTATTGGTGGAGAACCATTTATGAATATTGAAATAATTGATTATATTTGTACTTATTTTATGGAAGAATGTTTCAGAAGAAATCATCCTTGGTTATATACATTTAAAATTTCAATAACATCTAATGGAGCTTTATATTTTAATTCTAAAGTATAGGATTTTATAAAAAAATTTAATAATTTTTTAGGTTTTAGTGTTACAATTGATGGACCAAAAGAAATTCATGATGCTTGTCGAAAAGATTTAAAAGGACAAGGAACGTTTGAACAAGCGTATGCCGCTTTAAAACATTTTAAAAATAACTATAATACAGACATTGGGACAAAAGTGACTATAGCTCCTGAAAATTTATATAATTTAAATACAATAGTATAGTTTTTTATTAATGAGAACATTAAAGTTATTCATGCTAATCCTGTTTTTGAACATGAATGGACTTTATTGGAAGGAAAATAGTATTATTGTGAATTAAAACAAATGGCTAATTATTTATTAGAAAATAATATAGATGCTTATATTAGTTTATTTAAAGAAACTGATTTTCATCTAATGCCTGAAATAGATAATTAGAATTGGTGTGGAGGTACAGGATTAATGTTAGCTTTTGATCCTGATGGTATTGCTTATCCTTGTTTGCGATATATGCCTTCATCATTAGGGGATAAAGTGAAACCACTAATAATTGGAGATGTTGATGGTATTTATTAGACAAATGAATAGCTAAAATTAGAATAGGATCTAAAACAAATAACTAGATAGTCACAGTCTGCTCAAGAATGTCTAAATTGTCCTATTAGTTCTGGTTGTGGTTGGTGTAGCGCTTGGAATTATTAGCTTTATGGCACTCCAAATAAACGTTGTACTTATATTTGTCCTATGCATAAAGCTCGCTCTTTAGCAAATGTATATTATTGGAATAAATATTATAAAAAAAATAATATAGATAAACATTTTAAAATGCATCTCCCAAAAGATGAAGCATTAAAATTTATTAATATAGATGAATATAATATGTTATTATAGTTATCAACATCTTAATTTGATTTTTTTTAAAAAATATAATATAATATATATAGAAAGTTAAGGGAGAGAGAAAAATTTCTTCCTTAACATATATAGGTCATTGGTGTAGCGGCTAGCATAGCGGTCTCCAAAACCGCGGACCTAGGTTCGAGTCCTAGATGGCCTGCCATAGATTTTATACATAGGAGTGATTTGTATAAAATTTTATATTTCGTATTTTTACGCAGTTCGTTTTATGAAGCCAAATACTGTGGCTTTATCAACAGCCAAGAGCGACCCCCAATGGTTTCATCACGGTTGGGATAGAAGTGTAGTATATGAAGATAAAAATGGCGTTTTAAATGGATTGCGCGCTGACCCATTTGTTCCTCAAACATTTGAAAATGCTGAGGGATATTGCGGTTATTGTGATAAAGACCCTGTTCATTGTAAATTTATTAAAGCATATCGTCAACAATTAAGCAATCTTGATTTTGATGATATGATGCGTCGATTCAAAAGCATTGCTGAACGGGTAGTTAAAAATGGTGAAGAGCCTGAAATCGTTTTACTTGTTCATGAAGCTCCAAACAATCCTTGTTCTGAACGCTGGCCATTATTTGAGTGGTTTAAAAAACATGGAATTGATGTTGAAGAGTATCCAATTAAAAAGGCGCAAAAACCTGAACAAAAATTTAATTTTTGATTTTTTTAAAAAAATATATTATAATATATATAGAAAGTTAAAGAAAAGGAAATTTAAAAAATCTTTAATTTTCTGGGACAAAAAATCTTAATTGATTTTTTATAAAAAATATATTATAATATATTTAGAAAGTTAAAAGTTAAATGCTTGGATAGCTCAACTGGTAGAGCGTTGGCCTGAAGAGCCAAGCGTAGATGGTTCGACCCCATCTCCAAGCACCATAAAGACGTTGAACGGCAAACTGATTTTATACAAACATTTAATTTGGGATTAAAAAAGTTATATAAGACGTCTTGTTATTTGGGACATTAGCTCAGTTGGTTAGAGCATCTGACTGTTAATCAGAGGGTCGAAGGTTCGAGTCCTTCATGTCCCGCCAGAGTGACAACTACTCAAAGAAAATGTTGCGGGTGGTTTTGGAGTGCTTTCCATCAGTACATAAATAAAAGTGCTCTTGTATGCGGATATGGTGGAATTGGTAGACATGTGAGATTTAGGTTCTCATGCTTCCATAGCGTATGGGTTCGAGTCCCTTTATCCGCACCATTGTTGGTTTTATTATTTTACCAATGTTAGAGTGGAAGGGCTCCATTCAAATCACTCGAATCGGGTTGGCCAAGAGGAGAGACAGATAAAAATAGCTTGAGGTAGTGAGTTAGAAAACCTAATGGTTTTATTAAGCATGCGTGATAAAACCATCTCATTAAGTGGATATATAGTTGTGGCTAGCGTATCCGATTACCAATAGGTAAGCACAGATGATAAACTGCGGTTCTATCATCTTATTTGGGTCTGTATTTCAATGGGAGAAAGCGTCCCTTGCAAGGACGAGGTTGCGTGTTCGAATCACGTCAGATCCACCATACCAAATTAGCTCAGAGGGAGAGCGCCTGCTTACGCAGGAGGTCAGTGGTTCGAGCCCACTATTTGGGAAATTATTGTTAATGCTAGGCGAGGCCGCCCACAGCAACAATTTAATACTAATTAACTCTTGGTATAATATTAGACTTGAATAATAATATTACTAATGATTAGAGGAAAAAGTAATAATATATATTATACATTATACCAACAAAAAGAAATGAAAATAAATTAAAAGACATAAATTAAATTGTTGCGATAAGTGCCGTTATTAATGGTTAGATTAGATTAGAGATGGGTAGAGTTTCTTGTGGATTCTTCTCGTAAGCACCCGGAAGAATAAAAAGAATCCTTAGTTATGCTCGAATGGCGGAATTGGCAGACGCGCTTGGCTCAAACCCAAGTATTGGAAGATGTGTGGGTTCAAATCCCACTTTGAGCACCATTAAGTAAATACTGAAACGGCTCAGGTCCTATCGGCCGATTGGGCAGGCGAGGAAGAGTGAGGTAGGTTGCGGTGGAAATCCCTTGAATTAGCGTAAAAAAACCTTCGCCTGAGAAACTGGAAGTGGTTTCTTACGAATTGGAGTAGTGTAAGCGTGTGGCTGAAACATGACCACCCGCCCAATCTTTAGTATTTATTTAAAAAAACATAGGAACTATCTGATGTGAAAGGCATCTAGTGCAACTAAGGCACAATAAACCAACTTAGCCCGTGGTGAGTGGCGCTAAAGCGCATGGGTGCAGATAGAGGTATTTTCATCGCATACCTGCCCTATTCCTATATTTGATTTTTTATAAAAAATATATTATAATATATATAGAAAGTTAAGAAAGGAATGAGAATAATGTTCGACCGCTACAGCGATTATGATACTGAAATTCAAGTTGATGAATTTGTTGAGCATGAATATCTGACCGGTTGGGAGGAAGAATATTATGAATAGGAAAGCTGACTTGAAAAAGACTGGTGATGAACTTCAAGCATATCTCCAGTTCCGACATCGTGGTTCTAAAGTTGAAAACCGCAAAGGCAAAGGTGCCTATACACGAAAACAGAAGCACAAGAATCAAGAGAAATATTGTGCTTAATATGGCGTACTCGTCTAATGGTTTAGGATATGAGACTCTCAATCTCATGATCGCGAGTTCGAATCTCCGGTACGTCACCAATGAATTCGGGGTGGTGGCCGAATTCATGAGTTATGACTAAAAAGTCAAGCACAGTTGCACAAAACAAAATGGTGGGTTTGATCTCCCACCGTCTGGTCCTGTGGACGAATTGGTAGAGTTACCACCCTTTCAAGGTGGGGTTTGCGGGTTCAATCCCCGCCAGGATCACCATTAGATAGAATTTACTATCTAATAAAGAATATAGACAGAACTTACTGTCTCTAATAAAAAAGTCTGGGAAACCTAATACGCCGCAAGTAGGAAGGATTAGGGGTTGATTGTAAGCCGTTAAACAATCCGTATTTCACTGAGACTGGTGATGACGATAACAAAGGAGTGTGGCCAACTCAAATGTCGCATATGGCTCCGTAGTTCAGCTGGCTAGAACGCATGCCTGTCACGCATGAGGTCGCGGGTTCAAGCCCCGCCGGAGTCGCCAAATAATAATTGAAACTGTCAAAATATCGAAGCATTGGTTCTAAGCAGCCCTTTTCGAGGCACAACCGCAATTATTATGAGTATACATATAGCTCAATTCGGCTTGCGAGCTAGTAATTATGACACCATTACTTATAGTAGTAGTGTTATCAAGGTTTTGGGTAATTGAACCGGATAATCAATGCCCATATTCTCGCTACATAGTTCAATTTGGTAGAACGCCAATCTCATAAGTTGGGTGATATTAGTTCAAGTCTAGTTGTAGCGACCATTGCGGTGTGGAGAAGAGGCCTATCTCGCCGTCCTCATAAGTCGGAGATCGTCCGTTCGAATCGGACCACCGCAACCATTAAGACGCATCCAGCAATTCTTTATTGGTTAAGAATTTAGTCTTCAAAACTGAAAACGAATGGGTTCAAATCCCTATTGCGTCTTGAAATAATAAATAATAAAATTAACATATAAGGCATTAACAGCAATTATCTTTTCCAGAATAGCTTAGTTGGTTAGAGCACTTTCCAAAAGAAAGAGGTCTACGGTTCGAGTCCGTATTCCGGAGCGTAAGAGATAGTGTCTAGTAGAAAAACATCCAAAAGGAGAAATTTAAGTATGAAATTTGTTCCCGGCGATAAAGTGTTTTGTAAGAAATACGGTAAGGGTTTTGTCCATAAGATTGACGAGACTGAGAAGGATTGGTTCTACGATTTTCATTTCGCTGATGGAACGCGAATTTGGATGTCGCAGGCTGATGGTGAGCGATATGTGAAACATCGCAAGAAAGTTGCTCCTGCAGCAGAGTAATAAAAAAATCATTTTCCCTCTTTTTAATAAGTCCTTTCTTTTTGTTTAAGACCCACAATGAGAGATCCATACATATGAGATAAATGTGCCTCCTGAAGTAATATTTGGTTGCAAGTCCATGTAAATCTGAATATTTGCACAAATAGACCGTATGGCTGTGGGATTGGTTATCTCTTTCTATATATTTTGAAGTATATAGAAACAAAAGACTATTATATGGAACGAGTCTTTTACATCTAGCCTGTAGATTGCGTTCATTATGTGTATCTCCTTTGTTTTTAAGTTTGGCATAGATTGGTTTTTCCTTTATTTCTAACTTCACAATACAGGTCGTTTTTCTACGTTCCATTTTTGCTTTATTAAGAATAGGAGGGAATTTAAATGTTTCATGATATTGATGATATGATTTTCGGATCAGAGGATTATCCATGTGTTAGCGAGAGATAATCCGCGTTTAATGCTACCAATGGCGGTTCCAAGTCCGTAAAAATGCAGAGGAAACGCGGTTAGCGAATTTTCGCTAATATTTTTATTTTTATACGAAATTTCGTAAACGCGGAGGTAAAAAAATAAATGAAAGTATGGCTTAAAAATTTTTAGTGCTTAGATTAGGATAATTATGGCGAAGCTAATGATTGTTCATTAACATCTATTACGGCTTGTATTTATTATCTTAATAAAAATAAATATTCTGTTAAAGAAATTTATTCAACAGTAGAAAAAATTGCTCGTAAGTATGGATATACTGGAATTAAAGGTACTTCTCCATTTAAAATTTCTAAGATTTTTGAAGAATCATATTTTACATTATTTAATGATAAAATACAAAATCGAGGCATTTATTTAAAAGGTTTAGGATATAATTTCAATACTATTAAAAATCAAATTGATGCTAAAAAACCTGTAATTTTATCTTTATGGAGTAGTCCGAAATACAAAGATCACACTATCACAGTAATTGGTTATACAAGTGATAATAATTTAATTATTAATGATAATTGGTCTATTAGACAAACTGAAATTGCATATAAAGACATTAGTTTGATTAGTTCAATTAATATTATTATATAATTTGTAGATATGGCAGAGTGGTTGAATGCGGTGCCCTGCTAAGGCATTAGTCGCGTGAGCGGCTCGAAGGTTCGAATCCTTCTATCTACGCCATGTGGCTATAGTTCAGATGATAAGAACGTCTGGTTGTGGCCCAGAAGATCGGCGGTTTGAGTCCGCCTAGCCACCCCAAATCCAACAGGAGGATAATAATGGAAATTGAGCGTAAATGGCTTCTGAATAGTTTGCCTAAAAATTTAACATTTTGGGATTATTGCGCTACTATTGAGCAGGCTTATTTAACAATCGAAAAATTCAGTGATGTTATTACCAAAGAAGTGCGGGTTCGCAAGAAGACAACCGCAAATGGCGAGATAGATTATAAACTGGCCTATAAGATTGGTAGTGGCCTCGTCCGTGAAGAAATTGAAACTCCTATCACTGAGGACTTCTGGAAGGAATGTACTAAGCATGTTATTCCTATCCATAAGAAGTATTATACTGAAACTTGTAAATGTCCACATTATAAGGATGATGACCTTATTCAAACATTTACCGTAGAGTTCAGTGAAGTTGATGGTGGAGAGTTTTATTATGCGGAAGTAGAATTTGATTCTATTGAAGACGCAAATCATTTCAATTTCCCTTATCCTAGTTTGGTGATTAGAGAGGCCACTGATGATGATAGTGTTCGTATGGCCAACTATTGGATAAAAACAGCATATCGTCGCATGGGCTAAAAATGATGCCCTGGTAGTTTAATGGTGCGAACGGGGGACTTATAATCTCTTGATGGAAGTTCGATTCTTCCCCGGGGCACCATTAAAAGACTCATACAGCAATTTCTGCTTGTTAAGCACTCACCTTTTAAGTGAACTATAAAATGAGTCTTGTATATGTCCCGTTAGTCTAATTGGATAAAACGTTGGGTTTCTACCCCATATTTGAGAGTTCGAATCTTTCACGGGATGCCATTTAATACAATGAATGTTAGTGAAAACATTCCAGTTAATTTATTAATCAATAAAATAAAGGCGAAAACAGCAATTTATTTTTTTACAAGGGACTATTTGTTGAAGGTTCGAGTCCTTCTTCCCGCAACATATGCGGGGATAGCTCAACTGGTAGAGCGATAGTATAAAAAAAATTTCGCCTTGTATATAGTTCGGTAGCTCAGTTGGTAGAGTACGCGACTGATAATCGCGAGGTCGTGGGATCATACCCCACCCGGACTACCAGACAGGAGGTTTCCTATGTTAAAAGCTATAATGGCCGGTGTCTTAATCGGTATTGCTGGTCTAGTTAATTTAAGTATTAGTGTTCCTTATTTAGGAGCATTTCTTTTTTCTATTGGACTGTTAATTATTTGTTATTAGCAATATAATTTATATACTGGTAAAATTGGATATATTAAATCATTAAATGATTTTAAAAATTGTTTAATTTATTTAATTGGCAATTTAATTGGTGTATTTTGTATAGGTATTATTCCGCAAACAACGACTATTATTACAAAAATCAATCAACCTTGGTATTTAACATTGTGGTTATCTATTGGTTGTGGCATTCTCATTTATTACGCAGTTGATATATTTAAGAAACATAATAGTGTAATTGGAATTTTATTATGCGTTCCTACATTTATTATATGTGGCTTTAATCACTGTATTGCTAATATGTATTATATAATTGCAAGCCATGAATTTACTATTGATGCTTTAATTTTTATTATTATTTGTATTATTGGAAATTCAATGGGCAGTTTAATTTGTAATTATATTGACAATTTTAAAAAAATATAATATAATATTTATATAAGATGAAGGAAGGAAAAAATCTTCCTTCAATATCCGGGTGTAGTTCAGTTGATAGAACGCGGCATTTGGGATGCTGAGGTCGTGAGTTTGAGTCTCGCCA
>ERZ857629.2918-NODE-2918-length-15201-cov-11.215568_pt1 | contig 15201 bp, 16 predicted proteins | sample MGYA00519700_ERZ857629 | MGnify/ENA primary metagenome ERZ857629 (study PRJEB31778, sample SAMEA3449351) | human gut metagenome | biome: human gut; feature: human-associated habitat; material: faeces | place: United Kingdom | collected 2010/2012 ... | reverse complement strand
AAGATGTTCTACTTCCCCATGTTCTTCATGCTGATCGTGACCCTGACCTCTCTGGCCTTCACCATCAAGGCTCAGATCGTCGGCATCATGGCCGGTGGTCAGGGCGTGGTGTGGTTCTACATCCGCGGTATCATCGGCGTGCTGCTGGTGGTGCTGGCCATCGATCTGGTCGTGGAAGGCATCCGCGCTCTCGGCCGCAACAAGAAGGCTGCCGAGTCTGCCAAGTAATCTTACTTGCTCAAGCTTGCATTCTAAAAGAGAAGGCCTCCGCTTTGCGGAGGCCTTCTCTTTTTGCGTAACCCCCTCCCCCGCTTGCGTGGAACCGGTATTTCCGGTATAATCGGGGCATCGCAAAAGAGGATAAGGAGGAGTTTCCTATGAACCTGAAAAAGCTGACCGCACTGGTGCTGGCGCTGGTCATGGCGCTGACGCTGTTCGGCTGCGGCAAGCAGCAAGACGACGTGCAGCAGAATGACCCCCAGCAGCCGGAGACCGTCACCGTTACTGACATGATCGGCCGCGAGGTCAGCGTTACCCCCGGCAGCTACCAGCGTGTGGTGTGCATCGGCGCAGGCGCCCTGCGGATGTACAGCTACATTGCCGACACCGCGCTGCTGTGCGGTGTGGAGGATATCGACAACACCACGCTGGCGGAGCGTCCCAAGATGTTTGACGCCGTGGCGCGGCCCTATGTGCTGGCCTACGGTGACGTGTTCGCTGCCCTGCCCTCCTGCGGCGTAGGCGGCCCCACCGCACAGGCGGCCGAGGCGGAGAAGATCCTCTCCTGCCAGCCGGATATCATCGTCTCTGAGTATGAGGACGTAGAGAAGGCTGACGCCCTCCAGCAGCAGGTGGGCGTGCCTGTCATCACCCTGCGCGCCGGCGCCGACGGCGTGTTCGCCGAGGCGTTCCCCGGCTCCCTGCGCCTGCTGGGGCAGGTGTTCGACCGCGCAGACCGTGCCGAGGAGCTGATCACCTTCATCGAGACCGAGACGGCGGAGATCACCCGCCGCACCGCCGATGTGGCGGAGGCTGACCAGCCCGGCGTCTATATCTGCGGTCTGGGCAACTGGGGTACCACCAACCACCTGATGACCACCCAGAGCTATGCCGCCTTCCGTGTGGCCAACATCCGCAACGTGGTCACCGACCTTGCCGCCGACGGCATCCAGCCCATCGAGGCGGAGAAGTTCGCCGCGCTGGGCGGCAGCATGGACCTCATGCTCATCGACGCCGCGGCGGTGAAGAACATCGCCCCTCTCTACGCGGAGGATCCCACCATGCTGGATACCTGCAAGGCGTGGCAGAACGGCAGCGTCTATCTGGAGATGGCCTACAACGCCTACTACACCAACTATGAGATCGCACTGGCCAACACGTGGTTCGCCGCCAAGTGCGTGTATCCCGATCTGTTCGCCGATGTGGACATGACCGCCAAGACCAACGAGATCACCAAGGCCTTTTTGGGTCAGGAGCTGGCCGCGCAGATCTTCGCCTGCCCCTCCAGCTTCGGCGGCTACCAGCAGATCGACACGGCTTCCTTCTTCCGCTGATATTTGCATCTATCGGATAAAAAGCAAGGCTCCCGGCACATGGCCGGGAGCCTTGTTTTACTATTTGTGTTTTTCCTGCTTCGTCAGCATCCTGACCGCATATTTCAGGAACCGCCGCACCGCCGGGGACAGGTCGGCCCGGGAGTGCAGGGCGATACCCAGCGTAATGGACGCCGGAGGATCCACCGGCAGCATGGCAATGTCGCAGATGCGCTTCTCCGTGATGAGCTTGTTCATCACGCTCATGCCCAGCCCCTGCTCCACCATGGACATGACAGAAAAGCTCTCCAGCGTGGTGAAGCGCACGTTGGGCGTCACGCCCGTCCGCTGGAACAGCGCCATCACGTCGTCGTCGCAGCCTCTGGCGGGCATGATGAACCGGTCTGTGGCGCAGTTGGCCAGCGGATAGACCTCCGCGTCGGCCAATGGGTGGTTTCTGGGCAGCAGCGCCAGCATGGGGTCCTCCGCCAGCGGGATCCAGTCGTAGGGCATATTCTCCTGATAGCTGAGGAAGCCGATATCTGCCACACGGTCGTCCAGCCACTGGGACACCTCCTGCCAGATGCCCTCCAGCAGGTTGATGTGGATCTGGGGATAGTCCCGCTGGAACGCGCTGATCACCGCCGGCAGCCAGTGGGTGGCAATGCTGGAGTAGGCGGCGATGTTGACGCTGCCGATGAGCAGGCCGTTCATCTCCGCCGACAGCTCGAAGATGCGGTCCTCCTGCCGCAGGAACTTGCGGATCACCGGCAGCAGCAGCTCGCCGTTCTCCGTCAGCGACACGCCCTTGGTGTTCCGTCGGAACAGTGGAAAGCCAAATTCCTTCTCCAGCGCCGAGACCAGCTGGTTCACGCCGGAGGGCGTGTAGCTCAGCGCCTCCGCCGCCTTGGAAAAGCTGCCCGTCTCCGCTGCCGCCAAAAATGCTCTGCACCGTGCCGTTTCCATGGCTGTCCCTCCTGTTCTCCGCCGGGATGCGCCCCGCGTTTCTCCTACGATTCTACTATATCCCCGCCGCGACCGCAAGACCCCACCTGTCACGACAGACAAAAAGCCGCCGGCTGTGCCGGCTTTTTTGTGCGCCCCTGCCTATTGCGCGGCGACAGGGCGGCGGGGTACAATGGGGAAAAATCGGAAAGGATCTGCCGCCATGAATACCCGCACGCTGACCCGTACCGCGCTGTTTGCGGCCCTCACCGCCGCCGGTGCGTTTATCCGTATCCCGCTGGGATACTCCTCTATCACGCTGCAATTCTTCTTCACCGCCATGGCCGGGTGTCTCCTCGGCCCCGTCTGGGGGCCGGTCAGTCAGACCGTATATGTGGCGCTGGGACTTATCGGACTGCCCATCTTTACCCAGGGCGGCGGCCTCACCTACCTGCTCCAGCCCACCTGCGGCTTTCTCATCGGACTGATCCCCGCCGCGTGGGTCATCGGCCTGCTCACCGCCCGCCGTCCGCCCCACCCCGTCCGGACGGCGCTGGCGTGCCTTGCGGGACTGGCGGTGCTGTACGCCGTGGGACTGCCCTACATGGCGGTGATATTGAATCAGTACATGGGCAAGGCCATGGATTTCTCCGCCATTCTCTGGGCCGGTATGCTGCCCTTCCTGCCGGGGGATATGCTGAAGATCGCCGTCACGGCGGCGCTGGCGCCGCTGCTGCAAAAGCGGCTGTCCGCCGCCCGGTAAGCCCATTTGGATACGACAAGCCCTCCGGCTGAGCCGGAGGGCTTGCGCATTATTTCGTATGCGTGCTGTGGCACTGTCCGTGCATGGCACAGTTGGCACAGCCGCAGCCACAGGAGCTTTTCCCCGCCTTCTTCTGTCGCAGCAGATACCGGATTATGAGGAATACGATGAGGATAAGGATGGCACAGATCAATATAGTGGCAAGGTTCTCCGCGATCCAATTCAGCATGAAAATCACTCCTTTGTTAGCGTTTTATTGTTCCCGCACCGGTCAGACCGCGGCGCGGAGCTTGGTGGCCTCCTTGTAGGGGCGGAACAGCATATAGAGGATGCCCGCCAGCAGGAGGACCGCCGCGATGACGCCCGGTACATTGACGTTACCGGTGAACAGGCCGCCGAACTGGTTGATCATCAGGGCGACCACATAGGCCAAGCCACACTGGTAGCCGATGGCGAACCACGTCCACTTGGCGTTGTTCATCTCCCGCTTGATGGCGCCGATGGCGGCGAAGCAGGGGGCGCACAGCAGGTTGAACACCAGGAAGCTGTACGCGGTGATACCGGTGAACGCCGCCGCCATAGCGTCGTAAACGCTGCCGTCGCCGCCGCCGTACAGCACGCCCAGTGTGCCCACGATGTTCTCCTTCGCCACCAGACCGGTGATGGACGCCACCACTGCCTGCCAGTTGCCCCAGCCCAGAGGCGCGAAGATCCAGTCGATGGCGCCGCCGATGGCGGCCAGGATGGAGCAGTCGATCTGCTCGTCGGACAGCATCTGGAACTGCCCGTCCACCCAGCCGAAGTAGCTGGTGAACCACACGAAGATGGTGGACAGCAGGATGATGGTGCCCGCCTTTTTAATGAAGCTCCAGCCCCGCTCCCACATGGAGCGCAGGACGTTGCCCACGGTGGGCCAGTGGTAGGCGGGCAGCTCCATCACGAAGGGCGCAGGGTCGCCGGCGAACATCTTCGTCTTTTTCAGCATAATGCCGGAGAGGACGATGGCGGCCATGCCGATGAAGTAGGCGGAGGTGGACACCCACGCGCTGCCGCCGAAGATGGCTCCGGCGATCATGGCGATAAAGGGCACCTTGGCGCCGCAGGGGATAAACGTGGTGGTCATAATGGTCATGCGCCGGTCGCGCTCATTCTCGATAGTGCGGGACGCCATGACGCCGGGGATACCGCAGCCGGTGCCGATGAGCATGGGGATGAAACTCTTGCCGGACAGGCCGAACTTGCGGAAAATACGATCCAGCACGAAGGCGATACGCGCCATATAGCCGCACGCCTCCAGAAATGCCAGCAGCAAGAACAGCACCAGCATCTGGGGCACGAAGCCCAGCACCGCGCCGACGCCCGCCACAATGCCGTCCAGAATCAGACCGCTGAGCCAGTCGGCGGCACCGGCGGATTCCAGCGCGTTGCCGATGAGCACCGGCACACCGGGCACCCACACGCCGTAGTCGGCGGGATCCGGCTCCTCGCCGATCTCCTCCAGCGTGGCCTTCGCCTTCTCATAGTCCGCCACCGTCGCCGTCTCGGTGGTGACCGCCAGCGTCTCCTCGTCCTCCACGTCGTAGGTGAATACGCCGTTGGCGGGCACGCCGTGCTCCGCCGTGTAGAGGTCGTAGCCCACCACCAGCTGCTCCGCGTCGCTGTACCGCTCGGACAGCTCGCTGTACCCGCCGTCGATACCCAGCAGGTGCCAGCCGTCGCCGAACAGCCCGTCGTTTGCCCAGTCGGTGGCGGCGGCACCCACCGTCACCATGGAGATGTAGTACACAAGGAACATCACCGCGGCGAAGATCGGCAGACCCAGCCACCGGTTGGTCACGACCCGGTCGATCTTGTCGCTGACGGACAGCTGACCGGCGTTTTTCTTCTTATAGCACGCCTTGATGATCTCCGCGATGTACACGTACCGCTCGTTGGTGATGATGCTCTCCGCATCGTCGTCCAACTCCTTCTCGGCAGCCTGGATGTCAGCCTCGATGTGGTGCATAGTCTCGGCGGGGATGTCCAGCTTCGCCAGCACCTTGTCGTCCCGCTCGAAGATCTTGATGGCGTACCACCGCTGCTGCTCCTCCGGCAGACCGTGGACGGCTGCCTCCTCGATGTGGGCGATGGCGTGCTCCACGGGGCCGGAGAACGTGTGCATGGGCACGGTTCTTGTCTTTTTGGCGGCGGCGATGGCGGCCTCGGCGGCCTCCATAATGCCCTCGCCCTTCAGCGCGGAGATCTCCACGATCCTGCACCCCAGCTCCCGGCTCAGCTCCTCCACGTTGATCTTGTCGCCGTTCTTCCGCACCACGTCCATCATGTTGATGGCGATGACCACGGGGATACCCAGCTCCGTCAGCTGTGTGGTCAGATACAGATTCCGCTCCAGATTGGTGCCGTCGATGATGTTCAAAATGGCGTCGGGACGCTGCTCGATCAGATAGTTCCGCGCCACCACCTCCTCCAGCGTGTAGGGGGACAGGGAGTAGATACCCGGCAAGTCCATAATGCTTACGTCGTCGTGCTTTTTCAGCTTGCCCTCTTTCTTCTCCACCGTCACGCCCGGCCAGTTGCCCACGAACTGGTTGGAGCCCGTCAGCGCGTTGAACAGGGTGGTTTTCCCGGAGTTGGGATTGCCCGCCAACGCGATTTTGATCTGTTTTTCCATATTGTCTCTCCTTTCGGTTAGTCTTGTTAAACTTCTGGGTAAAAAATCACTCGACCTCGATCATCTCAGTGTCCGCCTTCCGCAGACTCAGCTCATAGCCCCGCACCGTGACCTCCATGGGGTCGCCCAGGGGAGCCACCTTCCGGACATAGACCTCCACCCCGCGGGTAATGCCCATGTCCATAATGCGCCGCTTCACGGGGCCCTCCCCGTGGAGCTTCACCACCTTGACCGTCTCGCCGATCTTCACACCTCGCAGCGTTTTCATGTTTTCTCGCTCCTTTATATCGTTATTGTCAAACCATGATCTTCCGCGCCATCTCCTGACTGATGGCGACGCGGGATTCCTTCACCTTCACGATGACGTTTCCGCCCATGGCGGACACCAGCGTGACGGTGCTCCCCGGCGTAAAGCCCAGATCCTCCAGATGCTTTTTCATCTCCGGCGAGCCGCCCACCCTGCGGATGAGCTGCTCCGTTCCCGTATCCGCCAACATCAACGGCATCATGTCTGTCCCTCCGTTCTGCGGTTAGCCTTAGCTAACCGCTTATCTGAAAAAATCGGTTTCATAAGGCTTTTATCCGCGCAGCGCAGCCACGGCGGTTAGCCACCCTTAACCTACGGCACAGTTTAATACCTCAAACCCTCTTTGTCAATAGGGAGAACGAAATTTTTTTGCTGCACTTGTAAGTTTGTGAAATGTGTGTTATCCTGTTATCAATGTAATCGGGAAAGTTGGTGAAACCTCTATGCAAATACTGCGTGCCTCCGAGGATTATTTAGAGACCATGCTGATGATGCAGCAGCAGCACGGCTACATCCGCTCCATCGACGTGGCGGAGCATCTGGGCGTTACGAAGCCCAGCGTCACCTACGCCACCAAGCGTCTGCGGGAGAATGGCTACATCACCATGGACAAGGACGGGCTTATTACGCTGACGCCCACCGGCCTGTCCATCGCCGAGAGTATGCTGGACCGGCACCACACCCTCACCCGCTTTCTCATGGCGTTGGGCGTGGACGCCGCCACCGCCGAGGCGGACGCCTGCAAGATCGAGCACGACATCAGCCAAAAGACCTTCGACGCCATCTGCGACCACGCCAAGCGCAGCCTGTGACCCCCATATAATGAGCGATGGAAAAACGACCCCCGGAGGGGTCGTTTTTTTACGTTGATTTTACATGGGCGTGCTTTCCGCCTTTACATTCCGCTCCTACAATGAGGGCGTACTCAGGGAAATCCAAAACGAAAAAAGAAACGAGGTAATACACATTATGAAGAAAATCATTACGTTCGCACTTGCCGCGCTGCTGGCACTGTCTCTGGCGGCGTGCGGCAGCGAGCCCAAGACCGACGACACTGCCAAGACGGACGACCAGACCCAGACCCAGACCCAGACCCAGACCCAGCTGACCGGCACCGTCTCCACCGACGGCTCCACCTCCATGGAGAAGGTCATCGGCGCACTGAGCGAGTCCTACATGGCCGCCAACGGCGGCGTCACCGTCAACTACAACCCCACCGGCTCCGGCTCCGGCATCACCGCCGTGCAGGAGGGCACCTGCGACATCGGGCTTTCCTCCCGTGCGCTGAAGGACGAGGAGAAGTCCGCCGGTCTGAAGGAGACCGTGCTGGCGTATGACGGCATCGCCATCATCGTCCATCCCGACAACCCCGTCAGCGACCTGAGCATCGACCAGATCGCCAAGCTGTACACCGGCGAGATCACCAACTGGAAGGACGTGGGCGGCAAGGACGCTGAGGTCGTTCTCATCGGACGTGAGGCGGCCAGCGGCACCCGCGACGGCTTTGAGTCCATCACCGGCACCAAGGACAAGTGCCAGTACCGGCAGGAGCTGACCTCCACCGGCGATGTCATCACCGCCGTGAGCCAGAACCCCGACGCCATCGGCTACGCGTCTCTGGCGTCCATCAAGGACACCGTGAAGGCTCTGCACGTGGACGGCGTGACCCCCAGCGAGGCCACCGTCAAGGACGGCAGCTACAAGGTGCAGCGTCCCTTCGTGCTGGTAACGGTGGAGGGCAAAACACTCTCCCCCGCGGCACAGTCCTTCTTTGACTACGCTACTTCCTCCGAGGCCGCATCCATCATCGCCAAGGCAGGCGCGGTGGCAGCCAACTGAACGTAAGGCGCGGCAGGCGGCATCCCTTGCGGGTGCCGCCTTACCCGCTGCTATGAGGTACTGACATGAAAGCAAAACGACTGGTGGAGAACTTCGTACACGGCTGGTTCCTGCTGATGGGGCTGGTCACGGTGGGCTGTGTGCTGCTGATCTCGGTCTATCTCATCGTCTCCGGCATCCCCGCCATCCGGGAGATCGGGCTTGTCAAATTCCTGTTCGGGTCCGTGTGGGATTCCAACGGCTCCCAGCCCCAGTTCGGTATCCTCCCCTTCATTCTGACCAGCGTATACGGCACGGCGGGTGCCATCCTGCTGGGCGTGCCGGTGGGCTTTATGACCGCCGTATTTCTGGCAAAAATGGCACCGCCCAAGCTGAAGGCGGCGGTGTCTGCGGCGGTGAGCCTGCTGGCGGGCATCCCCTCCGTGGTCTACGGTCTGGTGGGTATGCTGGTGCTGGTGCCGGGCATCCGGCGGATCTTCCATATCCCGGACGGCTCCGGGCTGCTGGCAGCCATCATCGTGCTGGCAATTATGATCCTGCCGTCCATCATCAACGTGGCGATGACCGCGCTGGAAGCGGTGCCCCGCGAATACGAGGACGCCTCGCTGGCTCTGGGAGCCACCGCCACAGAGACGTGGTTCCGGGTATCTGTCCCCGCCGCCCGCAGCGGCATCGCCGCGGCGGTGGTGCTGGGCGTGGGACGCGCCATCGGCGAGGCCATGGCGGTGATGATGGTCTCCGGCAACGTGCCCAATATGCCGTCTCTGTTCCGGAGCGTGCGTTTCCTGACCACCGCCGTGGCCAGCGAGATGGGCTACGCGGCGGCGGGACTGCAGCGGCAGGCGTTGTTCTCCATCGCGCTGGTGCTGTTCCTTTTCATCATGCTCATCAACGCCGCGCTGAATTTCTTTCTGAAGCGCAGCAAGGAGAAGTGACCTATGGACAAACACGATTTCGCGCTGCGGCGCAAGGCGTGGGGCGGCACCATGCGGACGCTGATGGTGCTCTGCGCCGTGCTGACCTGTGCGCTGGCGGCGTTTCTCATTCTCTACGTGCTATCAAAGGGCGTCCCCTCCCTCAGCTGGGAACTCATAAGCTCCAAGCCCAGCTATCTGGACGGCACCATCGGCATCCTGCCGGACATCATCAGCACCGTCTGCATGGTGCTGACCACTCTGCTTTTCGTCCTGCCGCTGGGCGTGTGCGCGGCGGTATACCTGACGGAATACGCCTCCAACAAAAGGGTGGTCGCCGCCATCGAATACGCCGCCGAGACGCTCTCCGGCATCCCCTCCATCATCTACGGACTGGTGGGGCAGATGTTCTTCTGCCAGCTTCTGGGCATGAGGAAATCCCTCCTTGCCGGTGCCATGACGCTGGTGATTATGAACCTGCCCACCATCATGCGTACCACGCAGGAGAGCCTGAAAACCGTGCCCCAGAGCTACCGTGAGGGTGCGTTCGGTCTGGGTGCCGGGAAATGGCGCACCATCCGGACGGTGGTGCTCCCCGGCTGCGAGGACGGCGTCATCACCGGCTGTATCCTGACGGTGGGGCGCATACTGGGCGAGACGGCGGCACTCCTGTACACAGCGGGCTTCTCCCACACCCTGTACAGCACGCTGGGCGAGACGCTGCACTCCTCCGGAGCCACGCTGTCGGTGGCGTTGTACGTCTACGCCAAGGAGCAGGGCGAGTTCGACGTGGCGTTTGCCATCGCCGCCATCCTCATGGCTCTGGCTCTGCTCATCAACTTAGCCGCCGCCCTGACGGGGCACTACTTCAAGAAACGGAGGAGCCTATGAGCGATATTTTCACCGTAAACGACCTGAATCTCTGGTACGGTGCCTCTCAGGCACTGCACCACGTCAATATGTCCGTGCCGGAGGGCAGCATCACCGCGCTGATCGGCCCCTCCGGGTGCGGCAAATCCACGTTCCTCAAGACGCTGAACCGCATGAATGACCTTGTCCCCGGCGTAAAGGTGGAGGGACAGGTGCTCTACAAGGGGCAGGACATCTACGCCCCCGGCGTGGACGTGAGCGCACTGCGCCGGGAGGTGGGCATGGTGTTCCAGAAGCCCAACCCCTTCCCCATGAGCATCTACGACAACGTGGCATACGGTCCCCGCACCCACGGCATCCGCAGCCGCGCCCGGCTGGACGAGATCGTGGAGCAGTCCCTGCGGAACGCCGCCATCTGGGACGAGGTCAAGGACAGATTGAAAAAAAACGCGCTGGGTCTGTCCGGCGGACAGCAGCAGCGTCTGTGCATCGCCCGTGCGCTGGCGGTGGAGCCGGCGGTGCTGCTGATGGACGAGCCTACGTCGGCTCTTGACCCCATCTCCACCTCCAAGATCGAGGAGCTTGCCGTGGAGCTGAAGGAGAAATACACCATCATCATCGTCACCCACAATATGCAGCAGGCACTGCGTATCTCTGACCGCACGGCGTTCTTCCTGCTGGGTGAGCTGGTGGAGTACGGCGACACGGAGACCATGTTCTCCACGCCGCATGAGAAACGCACCGAGGACTACATTACAGGGAGGTTCGGATAATGCGAAGTCGTTTTGATGAGCAGCTGGCGCAGCTCCACCGGGAGCTGATCGAAATGGGTGCGCTGTGCGAGGAGGTCATCGCCCTGTCCTCTCAGGCACTGACGGAGGGCAGCAGCGCGCTGGCGGAAAAGGTCGCACCGCTGGATCACGAGATCGACCGCAAGGAGCGCGACATCGAAAACCTCTGCCTGCGGCTCCTGCTCCAGCAGCAGCCCGTGGCGGGCGACCTGCGGCAGATCTCCGCCGCGCTGAAAATGATCACGGACATGGAGCGCATCGGCGATCAGGCGGACGACATCGCCGAGATCCTCCTCAGCCGTCGCGGGCGCGGTCTGGACGCGGACGAGACGCTGCGCGACATGGCGCGTGCCACCATCCGCATGGTCAGCGAGAGCGTGGACGCCTATGTGAAGCGCGACGTGGACATGGCGGAGCAGGTCATCGCCGAGGACGACACGGTGGACGGCTGCTTCACCCGCTTCAAAAGCCAGCTGATCCAGCGCATCGCCTCCGGCGAGGGCGACGGCGAAGCCACTCTTGACTTACTGATGATCGCAAAGTATTATGAGCGTATAGGAGATCACGCCACGAATATCGCCGAGTGGGTGGAGTTTTCCGTCACCGGCGTACACAAAACCGAAGTAACATGATTGGAGGATACCCACATGATCTGGTGTGTGGAGGACGATGCCAGCATCCGCGACATTGAGCTGTACGCTCTGCGTTCCGCCGGGCTGGACGCCGAGGGCTTCCCCGACGGCAACAGCTTCTGGCAGGCGATACAGAGCCGCAGGCCGGAGCTGGTGGTGCTGGACGTAATGCTGCCCGGCATCGAGGGCACGGAGCTGCTCCGCAGGATGCGCCATACCCCCGAATTGCGGCAAATACCCGTCATTATGGCGACGGCGAAGGGCGCGGAATACGACCGCGTGCAGGGTCTGGACAGCGGCGCGGACGACTATCTGGTGAAGCCCTTCAGCGTCATCGAGCTGGTGTCCCGCGTGCGCGCGGTGCTCCGCCGCTGCCAGCCGGCGCAGCCGGACAGCGCACTGCGCTGCGGCTCCGTGACGCTGGACACGCGGGAGCACACCGTCACCTGCGGCGGCGAGCGGGTGGAGCTGACGTACAAGGAGTACGAGCTGCTGCGCCTGTTTTTGAGCCACCCCGGCACGGCGTTCACCCGCGACAAGCTGATGGAGCTGGTCTGGGGCACCGACTACTGCGGCGAGAGCCGCACCGTGGATATGCACATCCGCACCCTCCGGCAGAAGCTGGGGGACGAGGGCGCGCACATCCGCACCATCCGGAATGTGGGCTATCGCTGGGAGGATAACGCATGACAAAAAAGATCTTCCGCTCCACCGTAGCGGTGGGGCTTGCGGTGCTGTTGGCAAGCCTTGTGATCATCATGGGTGCGCTGTACGGCTATTTCGGCCACGTGCAGGAGCGGCAGCTCCATGACGAGCTGACCATTGCCGCCGCGGCGATGGAGCAGGGCGGCGGCGCGGATTATCTCCGCAAGCTGCCTGCGGACGAGGACTTCCGCATCACATGGCTGAAGGCGGACGGCACCGTGCTCTACGACACCCGCTCCGACGCCGGCAGCATGGAGAACCACAGCCAGCGTCAGGAGGTGCAGGACGCTCTGAAAACCGGTGCCGGTGAATCCAGCCGGTACAGTGCCACCCTGCTGGAAAAAATGCTCTACTACGCCCAGCGTCTGTCAGACGGCACGGTGCTGCGCCTGTCCGCCAGCCGCGTGACAGTGGGCGTGCTGTTCCTCAGTATGCTCCCCGCCATCCTGCTGGTCACCGCCGCGGCGTTCGCTCTGTCGGCGGTGCTGGCGGGCAGAGTCTCCCGCCGTATCGTGGAGCCCCTGAACCGTCTGGATCTGGAGCACCCGCTGGAAAACGAGGCCTACGAGGAGCTGTCCCCCCTGCTGCGCCGTCTGGAGCACCAGCGGCGGCAGATCGACGACCAGTTGCGCTCCCTGCGCCGCCGCTCCGAGGAGTTCGCCCAGATCACCGCCAGCATGACGGAGGGTCTGGTGCTGCTGGACGAGCGCGGCACGGTGCTGAGCATCAACCCGGCGGCCTGCGCCGTGTTCCACGCTGACGACAGCTGCGTGGGGCAGCCGCTGCTGACGGTGGAGCGTGACACCGCCGTAAGCCGCGCCCTCTGCAACGCCATGGACACCGGCCGCGGCGAGACCCGCATGGAGCGCGGCGGCAGGGAATACCAGTTCGACATGACCCGCATCGAAAGCGATGGCGAGGCGGTGGGCGCGGTGCTGCTGACCTTCGACGTGACGGAGCAGGCGTTTGCCGAGCGGAACCGCCGGGAGTTCACCGCCAACGTCTCCCACGAGCTGAAAACGCCCCTGCAAGGCATCATCGGCAGCGCGGAGCTGCTGGAAAGCGGCGTAGTGCAGCCCGGCGATGTCCCCCGCTTCGTGGGGCACATCCGCAGCGAGGCGCAGCGTCTCGTGACGCTGATCAACGACATCATCCGCCTGTCGGAGCTGGACGAGGGCGGCGCGCTGCCCTCGGAGCCGGTGGAGCTTCTCTCCCTGTGCCGCGACACGGCGCAGTCTCTGGCACCGGCGGCGAAGGCGCATAACGTGACCGTCTCCGTCACCGGCGAGGAGGCAACGGTCCCCGGCGTCCGCCGTCTCATCAGCGAGGTATTCACCAACCTCTGCGACAACGCCATCAAGTACAACCGCGACGGCGGCTCCGTCTCCGTCACCGTCTCCCGCGACGGCGGCGACGCGGTGGTCTCCGTGTCCGACACCGGCATCGGCATCCCCCCGGAGCACCAGAGCCGCGTGTTCGAGCGGTTCTACCGGGTAGACAAGAGCCACTCCAAGGCGTCCGGCGGCACCGGGCTGGGGCTGTCCATCGTCAAGCACGCCGTCCTCTACCACCACGGCACCGTGGAGGTACACAGCGTCCCCGGCGAGGGCACCACCTTCACCGTGCGCCTCCCCATGAAATAAGGGAAAGAACCGCCCCCCGGCGGTTCTTCCCCTTTTCTGTGCGGAAAAGCCACCCTCCCCGGCGGTTCTTTCCCTTTTCTGTGCGGAAAAACCACCCTTTCCCGGCGGTTCCTCCCCTTTTCTACGTGGAAAAACCACCCTTTCCCGGCGGCTCTCCCCTTTTCTACGTGGAAAAACCACCCTTTCCCGGCGGCTCTCCCCTTTTCTACGTGGAAAAACCACCCTCCGGCTGTGCCGGAGGGTGGTTTAACAATGCTTGCCTGTGCTTGGCTTACTTGCCGGCGTTCATCTGCGCGGCGACCTCAGCGGCGAAGTCCTCCTGCTTCTTCTCGATGCCCTCGCCGGTCTGGAAGCGAACGGCATCCACGAACTTGACGCTGCCGCCCAGCTTCTTGGCGGCGTCGGCGATATACTTCTCCACGCTGCCCTGGAAGATGTCGCCGCGGACGAACTCCATCTGCAGCAGGCAGTTCTCCTCGTAGAACTTGTTCATCTTGCCCATGACGATCTTTTCCTTCACCGCCTCGGGCTTGGAGGCCATCTTGGGATCGGTGTCCATCAGAGCCAGAGCGACCTTCTTCTCCTCGGCGAGAACCTCCTCGGTGACCTGAGACTTGTCCCAGAAGCGGGGGTTCAGCGCGGCGATCTGCATGGCGACGTTCTTGCCGATCTCGGTGGCGTCCACGCCGCCCTCCACAGCCAGATTCACCAGCACGCCGATCTTGCCGCCGGCGTGGACGTAGCCCACGCTGGTGTTCTCGTCGAAGCGGACGAAGCGGCGGATCTGCAGGTTCTCACCGATGGACATGACCTTCTCGGGCATGGTTTCGGAGACGGTCAGCTTGGAGCCGGTGTACTTGCAGTTCATCAGCGCATCCACATCGGCGGGCGCGTTCTCGGCGATGGTCTTGGCGATGTCCTTCACGAACGCCACAAACAGCTCGCTCTTGGCGCAGAAGTCCGTCTCGCAGTTGACCTCCACCACGACGCCCACACCGTTCTCGGTCAGCGCGTAGGACATACCCTCGGCGGCGATACGGCCGGCCTTCTTGGCGGCCTTCGCCAGACCCTTCTCACGCAGCCACTCCACGGCCTTATCCATATCACCGTCGCACTCCACCAGTGCCTTTTTGCAGTCCATCATGCCCACGCTGGTCATCTCGCGCAGGGTCTTCACATCAGCAGCAGTAAAAGCCATTTGTATTTCCTCCTGTAAAGTCGTTGATTGAAAAAGGGGCAGGGACACTTCCCTGCCCCGTGAGATTACGCGGTTTTGTTCCGGATTTACTCGGCGTCCTTGCTCTCGGCACCGTCCTCCACCTGCTCACCCTGCTTGCCCTCGATCATGGCGTTTGCCATCACGGAGGCGATCAGCTTGATGGCGCGGATAGCATCGTCGTTGCCGGGGATGGGATAATCGATCTCGTCGGGATCGCAGTTGGTGTCGGCGATGGCGACAACGGGGATACCCAGACGGTGTGCCTCGGCGATGGCGTTGCGCTCCTTGCGGGTGTCCACGATGAACAGCGCGCCGGGCAGCTTCTTCATTTCCTTCACGCCGCCCAGATACTTCTCCAGCTTCTCGATCT